>Ga0247840_10011404_pt1 | contig 10850 bp, 7 predicted proteins | sample LaCruzMarch2015__FD_192404 | JGI IMG/M metagenome (GOLD analysis project Ga0247840, IMG submission 192404) | Freshwater microbial communities from meromictic Lake La Cruz, Castile-La Mancha, Spain - LaCruzMarch2015_17m | ecosystem: Environmental > Aquatic > Freshwater > Lake | place: Spain...
CTCAAGCGGATCCCAAGGCGAGGATGGCCCGCTGGAGTTTCCGCTTCCATTGAACATACGGATGCAAGAAGCCCCCATAGCCTTTGACAGCGCCCGCGATGAAGTGGTGGTTTTTGGTGGCCGCGATTCCCAGTGGAATCTTACCAACAACACTTGGGTTTGGACAAAAGAGGATGGCTGGGATCAACGCTTTCCTGAAAATTCGCCTGCGGCACGACCAAACTCTGTGATGTGCTTCGATGCGGAACGGGGGGAGATTGTCCTGTTTGGCGGTTGGGGCCAAAACGGAGAGTTGAACGACACCTGGGTATGGAACGGGGAGACCTGGGCTCAAAAAACTCCTGATTACTCTCCGCCCTCGGGTGGGAATTGGAATTATTACGGAAGGGCATGTGTTTATGATGCGGCGCGCAAGGAAGCCGTTCTTCTCCTAAACAACCAGGGATCCTTGAGGCTCTATGGATGGAATGGAACCACTTGGGTGGAAAAGACAACAAATACTTCACCCGGCGGTCTCTACAATTACTCATCCTTCAGCGCCGCCTACGATGCCAAGAACCAGCGGATTGTTCTTTTGAATCAATCCGGCACCTGGTCTTTCAATGGAACCGATTGGTCCGCGATTTCGACCACATCCAACCCTGAAAGCAACTGGAGTTGGTATCAAAAAATTGATAATTTGGCGTATGATCCCATAAGCGAAAAGGTTCTCTTTTTCGGGGGGCGGAATATTCAGGGCTATTTGGGTAATGAAACATGGGTTTTGGACGGAACAGATTGGAAGCAATTGACTCCCGAGAAATCGCCCGAGGCGCGCAATACCCATGCGGTTGTGGGGATGGATGATGGCGTATTCCTGTCCGGAGGAGATTTTTTAAACAACGGGAAATACTCCTCCAATAATTCCTACCCCCAAGGATCCACACAAATCTGGGATGGCTCGAATTGGGTTTACGAATCCGGGGGCATTTACGAGTTCGACATGACCGAGCGTGCCGACGGGGTTTGGAAATTTACGGAAATCACGATTCCTCAAGGCATGGTGGTGCGGTTCAAGAAAAACGCGAACAATACTCCGGTTCACTGGTTGGCCACCGAGGATGTTCGAATCGATGGGTTTGTGGATGTGGGCGGGGAAAATAGCTCCAATCTCAACTATTACTATTACCCCCAAGGCAATTTCAGCGTGTCAACACCTCGCGGCGGTCCGGGCGGGTTTGATGGCGGGCTGGGTGGTGTTCGCTATTCCGAGTCAGGAATATATGCGGGAAATCCGGGCATCGGGCCTGGCGGAGGGTTGCCCGGAACATCGAATGACGCCTCCATGGAGAATTCCTACGGCAAGGCGGGGGGATTCACCGGGAGCGCGGATGCTTCGGGCCAAATTTCCGCATCCTACGGTAATACCTACCTTCAACCCTTGGTTGGAGGTTCCGGCGGAGGGGGTAGCGCATCGAGCGCCACCATCGATGGCGCGGCTGGTGGAGGCGGCGGTGGGGCGATCTTGATCGCCACATCCCGCGACATGATTATCAACGGTCGAATTCTTGCCAATGGCGGAGACAGCGGATACTCCTACAGCTACGATTATAATAATTGGTATAACTACTACCGCGCCTCGGGCCCAGGGTCCGGCGGGGCCATCCGATTGGTTGCCGATCGCGTCACCGGAACCGGGGGCTTGAATGCCCAAGCTGGTAGTGGAACTTGGAGTGACTTCTCTACCGGTCGCATCCGCATCGAGGCTTACGAGAGGGATTTGGCCAATTCTGGATCAAATTATCCCAGTGCCTTCCAAGCCCCGCCTGCGCTGGGCAACACGATCGAGAGTTTCGGCATCTTGCGCGTGGTTTCCGTGGCCGGCGAAAATGTGAAACAGCCGCCGGGCGGGCTTTTGGAAACCCCGGATGTGGAATTTTACGAGTCAGGCGAAGTCGAAATCACAGTCGATGCGGATAGCGTGCCGGATGGCACGGGTGTGCGTGTGAGGTTGACCATGCGCGGGGGGGAAATGCAATCGCAGGTGAAACTTGTGGAAAACGGCCGAGTGTCTTTCGCTATGAATGTCCCGGCTGGCGTGGGCACGGTCCAAGCCTATTCGTTGAGAGAGGATGTCTTGGACCCTGCACCAACCCCAACTCCAGAGCCGACGCCCGACTGGATTGCAATGCCTTTATAAAAAAATTTAGAAAAACCTGAAATGAAAAAACATTCCACTAGAAACGAATCAAGTCGTTATGCTCGGGCCGTTTTTTATCCCCTGTATCTTCTTCTTGTTGGATCCTTCCCTCTTATGGCGGCCAATGTGGAACTCGGGGACCCGAATTTGTCACCGGATCCAGAGGTGCCGTCGAAGCTGGCTGTGAGCTTGAAAAACCCGGCCGTGCCGATTGTGGGTCTTCAATTTGACCTCGTGTATGCCAGCGGGTTGGCGAGCCCGGGGATTCCCTCGTTGCGCGACGAGTCGAGTGGGCAGAAGCTCGATGTCCGGTTGGTCGAACCCGGACGCTACCGCGTGGTTCTGTTCTCGCCTGGAAATAAACCTTTGGAAGCCCCCTACAGCGTGGATCTGCGATTCGGTTTCACGGAGGAGGCGCCGGAAGGCGGACCGGCCATGCGGCTGGAAAATATTCTGTTGGCAGGGGAGGATGGTTCCAAATACGAGCTTTTTACCACCACCTACGGGCCGATCGGAGGCTGGAGAAACAACAAATTCAGCGAGGCCACTTGGAACAACAAAGCCACGGGCGGGGACTCGGGCGATGCGGACGGGGACGGGCTGAAAAACTTGGAGGAATTCTACTTCGGCACCGATCCGGTGAGCGGCGAGGCCGGAGCCAGTGGAGCTGTGGTGAGCGGTGGCGTCCTGCCGGATTCCGGGAATGCAGGCAGCCGGATTTTGCGACTGACATGGAAAGAGCGCAAGACCGTGGCCGGCGTGAAGCCCGTGGTGGTGGGCGGAGTGGATCCCGCGAATTTGACCGATGCAATTTCTCCGACCAGCAGCGGGGAGGATTCCACATTTCGCAACCTGAAGGCGGAAGCCCCCGTGGGAAAAGATGCCAAGGCCTACTTCTTGGAATTGCGGGTGAATCGGGAGTGATTCGATGTCGAGTGCGCGCCATAAACCCTCGGGGAACCGAATAGGATCGGTCTTCAAGACCAACTCCTCTTCGATGACTGGTCGCGCCGGAGCTCCATTCGTTTCGTTGGTGGTGGCGTTGTTGATCCTCTCGCCGGCTTCGATTTATGCAAAACCCAACCCGGTGGCGGATTGGAACGCGCTTTTGACCACAAGCATCGCCCGGGAATGCCAAACACCGGCACTCGCATCCAGAAATCTCGCCACTTTCCATTTGGCCATCGCCTCGGCTGTCGAATCCTGTCAGGGGCGCTCGGAAGAGGACAAAGCATTGGCCGGTGCCTCGGCGGCCTCGGCCGTCGGAAAAATGTTGTTCTCCGGCGAGGCGGCGCGGTTCGACACTTTGTTGCCAATCGCATCATCCCATTCCGACCGCGAAGATCTCATCAAGATTGGCCACCGGGCTGCGGCCGCGGCGATCGAGATGGGCCGGGGCGATGCGGAAACCACCACGGTCAATTACCACACCTCGTTCGAGCCCGGGCAGTGGGAAAGAACCTGCAACCGCCCCCCCGAGTTGCCCCATTGGCGGTGGGTGCGCCCGTTTTTGATTGGAAATGCAAAAGAATTCCTTCCCGCACCGCCTCCGGCTTTGGATTCTCCCGAATACGCCAAAGCCGTTCGCGAAGTCCAAACCTATGGTGCCAAGGAAAGCATCGCGCGCTCCAAGGAACAAACAATGCTCGCGAAGTTCTGGTCCGATTTCAGCTACACCTCGACCCCGCCGGGGCATTGGAACGAAGTGGCGAGGTTTCTGGCTCGGGAGCGCGGAATGGAGATCGCGGAATCCTCGCGTTTGTTTGCCGCCCTCAATGTCGCCATGGCTGATGTTTCCATCGTCTGCTGGGAGGCGAAATACCACTATAACTTCTGGCGTCCCCTCACCGCGATCCATGGGGCCGATCGAGATGGAAATCCCGAGACCCACGCCTATGCGGAATGGAAGCCGCTTTTGAGAACTCCGCCGCATCCGGATTATGTCTCCGGCCATGCCGCCTTTAGCGGGGCGGCGGCCCGGGTGATGAAGGAATTTTTCGGCGATGGCACGGAATTCCGCGTCACTAGCGAGACCGTGCCTGATGTGGAGCGCACTTACACCTCCTTCGAGGGCTGCGCCAAGGAGATCGCGGAAAGCCGGGTCTTCGGAGGAATCCACTACCGTTTTTCCGGTGAAGTCGGGCTGGCGATGGGTCGCGCTGTGGCGGACTCCGTTTTGCAAAGCCTCGGCTCCCGACAAATCAGCCAAATCCTCTACAACCAAGAACCGATTCCATGAAAACTGCCATTCGCCATCCTTTACCGATCCTTGCTGCCTTGGCCGGCATATTGCTTTCACCTGCGACAGTCCCAGCGCAAAACCTCATGGTGGGCTTCAACCGCATCGAATGCCCGCCCCGGTCGGATACCTTGGTTTCGGTGCCATTCATGAAGCACCCGGTTGCAGCCGTATTGCGTGTCTCAGGTTCGCCAGACCTCTCCACGCAGGACCGGGTCGTGCTGGCCCTCGGGCAAAATGCTACCTGGTCGAACGAATCACTCAAAGACACACACTATGTTCGATTCACCTCAGGGGCCAAGGCCGGGCACTGGTATGACATTGCCGCCAATACGGCTGCGTCAATCACGCTGGACCTCAATGGCGGCAATGGCACCGGCATCGCCGCCGGAGACGGCTTTTTGGTGGTGGAATATTGGACGCTCAAAAGCCTTTTCCCGCCTTCCTCGCAAACGACCATCCATGTTTCCTCCGGCACGCTCGGCTACCAGCAGAAAAGTCTGATTTTGATCCCGAATGTCAGCTCCGATGGAATCGACCTCCCCGTCGAAGCGGTCTATTTGCTCACTGCCAGCGGTTGGAAAAAAGGCGTGAAAGGCTTCCCTGCCGCCGGAGACACCATCCTGCCGCCGGGGTTGCCATTTATCATCCGCCACCCGCGCGGCGTCGCGGCCACGACCTTCGAACCCGAGGGGCGCGTGTTGCGCACGGCCGATGCGGTCGAGTTGGCTGGAGCCGCCTCTACACGGCAGGACAACACGGTGGCCGTGTTGCGTCCGGTCGCCGTGGCGCTCGCGGATTCGGGATTGGACGAGACGGCTTTTCTCTCGAGCGTCGGACACTCCGCCGCCGACCGTCGGGACGAGTTATTGGTCTTTGAGAACAGTATTGCTGGTTTCAACAAAAAGCCCTCGGCCATTTACTACAAGGTGTCCGGTTCCTGGTTCCGCGAAGATGGCAAGGCCGCAGCCAATCCCCTCGCGGGTCAGGAAAAAGCCCTCTCCGCCTCCGGCGGCGTGGTCGTTCGTAAAGCCGCAGGAACCTCCGCCATGGCTACTTGGAAAAACAATCCCACTTACTAATTAAGAAACCAGGGAATATGAAAACACTAAAATCATTCGCCACCTTGATGGCGGCAACGCTCCTTTTCGCAACTCCATTGGCTGCGGAAACCTTCAATCTCTCCTTGAGCGTGGGCGGCAACGCGACCTTCTTTCCCGAAGCATCGCAGGGTTTTCTGGTCGCCGACACGGCGGGCGATGGGTTTCAATTTCTTGGTTCGAACTCGAGTTATCTCCTTTACGGGGCAACAACTTCTGCCAACCGCACGCTTTGGGGCGCGGATGATGTCGTGGTTTTTGCCAATCTGGGAACGGGTGAGTTTCCGGATGTGGGCAGGGGGTTTGACACGATAGTTTTGCCTTACGATTCGACGGCGCTGAATCCCAACTGGACGAGCGGGGACGCCTTGATCCTTGTTTGGTTTCCCTCTGGCGCGGCTGGAAACGGCGCTGTGTTCAACCACTACAGGTCCGATAACGCTAATGACGGCACCATCGGATTTATCACACCCACCCAAGGTGACACGGACAATATCGTTGCGATCGGAGTCACTCCCACGAGTGCGAATATTGCTCTGTCCACGAATGAGGAATTCGTCGTCTGGCTCTTCGAAAAAATCTTCCTGCGGGTGCCTGAGCGTGATGAGTTTATGGATTACCGTGGCCGCCTCCAACCGAACGGAAACCTCACGGAGAGCGGCTTGGCCAACGAGATGTTGCGCAGCACGGCCTTCGCCAACCAGGACAAACCCGTTTATGCCGCGCACTATTGGCTCGGTATTCTGCCCGCGAACCGCGACTCGGTGGCGGCTGCCATCAACCTCGTGCAGGAAAACACCGCGCTTCTGGCCGGTTGGCAGCCTTTCGGAAACTCCACCGCCGCCCCGTTCGGAGCCACCTTTGGCATGGCCAACGCCACCCAATCCATCTTGGCCAACGCCGGGCTCCAGAGTGGCAACGCCTCGGTGGTCTCCCTTTCGAACCCGGCTTTTGTGGATTGGTTTTTGGGACAGTTCGATGAAAGCGGAGTCACGACTGACCAGAAAACCCAACTCACCTCGTTCATGACCTCCCATTCGCCTCAAGACACCCGCCAAGGGGCATTGGTTTCCTTTTTGTCCAATTATTTCGCCTCCACCAACGATGCCATTCTCGGAGCAGCAGCCCGGTGGCTGCTCAATGATCGCTGGGACCCAGCCACCAACCGCGATCTCAGCGACGCCTACCTCCAACTCCTCTTGGATCCACCGGTCCTCTCCATTTCCGCCAATCCCCCGGGCGGCGGAACGGTCACGCAGAATGGAACATCCACCCAGAACGCAACGCATGATGTCGATACCCATGTGCCCATCGCCGCAACGCCCTCCGCCAATTATCAATTCCTGAACTGGAGCGGCAACGGCGTCGCTGACACCAGAAATGCCACAACTACCGTGTTCTTGGACAACGACATCGAGATCACTGCGAATTTTGCTTTGATTCTTACCGTGAGCTACAACACCCAAGGAGGGAGTGCGATTGCGAATGGAGCGACGACAACGGGCGGTTCGATTGCGAGTTCACCCGGAACGCCGACACGGGCGGGCTACACCTTCCAAGGGTGGTTCACGGCGCCAAGCGGCAGCAGTGCGATTGCATTCCCCTACACGCATGGCCTAACAGGCAACTCCACGCTGTTTGCGCAGTGGACGGCGAATGCCTTGACCGTGAGCTACGACAGCCAGGACGGCAGCGCGATTGCGAATGGAGCGACGAAAGCGGGGGCTGCGATTGCGAGTTCACCCGAGACGCCGACCCGTGCAGGCTACACATTCAACGGGTGGTATGGGGCGCCAAGCGGCGGCAGTGCGATTGCATTCCCCTACACGCATGGACAAACAGGCAACTTCACGCTGTTTGCGCAATGGGACGAAATCATTAGTCTCTCTCTCAGCGGCAACATGTCGTTCGGCAATGTGACCCTAAACCAAACCTCGAACCGCACATTGACCATTACCAACAACGGCACCGGGAATCTAACTGTAAGCGGAATATCCTACCCAATAAACGGTTTCAGCGGGAACTGGAGCGGCGTGATCGCGCCGAGCAATTCTCAAAATGTGACAGTCTCCTTCAAACCGACGGCAACGATCTCTTACAGCGGAAATTTGACCGTCCAATCCGATGCCTCCTCCGGCGTCCCAAGTCTTGCACTGAGCGGCTCGGGTGTATCCGCCTCCAATGGCAGTGCTAATTCATCCCCGGGTGGAGGAGGTGGCGGTGGAAGTCCTGCCGTTGTGGAAAAGTCCAAGAAAAAAGGCGGGAAAGGAAAATCCGCTTCTGCAAACAAATCCGGCGGTTCGAACAAGAAATCCGAAGCCAAGAAGTCCAGCGGCAAGAAGAAAAAATCCGAGGCCAAGAAATCCGGAGGAAAGAAGAAATCCGACAGCAAAAAATCCGGCGGGAAGAAAAAGAAGGGCGGGAAATAAGATCCTACTCCAATGTCTCCAAGATTGTGCATTTTTTGAAGGCGCTCATGTCGGTCAGGCGTCTCTCCGAGCCGGAGGCATCGCCTTTCATCGAACGGCTTCCACCCCGCAGGTCTCGGGATTGGAGTCTCGGAAAGCGGGACGCCCGCGCGACATTCCAGAAGCCAAAAAGCGATTGGATTTTGGTATCAAGCCCCACCTGAAAAAATCTAAAGCAAGGTTATGAAACTCCCCGGCTTCCTCCCGTTCTCGCTCTTGGTTGCGGCTGCGTTTGTTTGGAGCGCTCATTCCGTGGCTCAGGATTCGGAACGGCGGGGGCTGGGGTTGAGGCCGCCCACTTTGGCGGAAATGGCGGAGGATGCCCGCTCGCAGGTGCGGACCAAAATGGTGTTGCCGAACAAGTTGGCCATGGAACGGGTGCGGGCGGAGAGATTGCTCAAAGGCCTGCCGACTCCGCCTTTGACCCCACCGGTGCGGTTCGGAGAGGAGGTCGTCTCCTTTGCCGCGGCGTCTCCCGTGTCGGCGGGTTCTGGCGTGGGGTCTTCGCCCTTGATTGGAAGCACCCCGGGGCGGGTGGACAACAGCACTCTCCCGAACTTCCCGCCGATCCGCAACCAAGGCACGATCGGCTCCTGCGCCTCGTTCTCCTCCGCCTACACGGTGGGCACCCATATGTTCAGACATCCTGACCTGGCGGGAAAATGGATGACCTGATTGGGCGGTAGACGAGGCGGAGGGTGGTGCCGGGATAGCAGATTTCTGTGGCGTTGAGTTCGGTGCATAGGGCTTCGAGGGTGGCGTCGTGGATGGGGTTGGCTTGGCCGTGGATTTCGACGCGCAGTTCGTTGCGGGCGGGGTCGGGGCGCAGGTTGACGCTGGTGGCGAAGAGGGCGCGCACAAAGCTTCGGGCGTCGTCGGGGCGGCGGAGGGTTTCGCGGGCGAGTTGCACGAGGGCGGTTTCGGCGCGGTAGGCGATGAGCTTGATGGTGTCGATGAAGTGCTTTCGGCCTCCGCGCAACTGGGCGACTCGCTGCTCGGGCGGGAGGTCTTTGATCTGGATGTGTTTCGCGGTGGCTTTGCGTTGGGTTTTGAGGGATTCGAGTTGGTCTTGTTTGGCTTGGAGGGCCAGGAGTGCGGCTCCTTTTTTTTCTTCGTGGCGGGCTGCGGCTTCGGGTTCGTTTTCCTGCGCGCCGATGGTGTGGGCGCCAAAGGTGGCGCGGGCTCGACTGAGCTCGGCGGCGGTGCGGCGGGCTTGGCTGTCGAGGGCGCGCCAGGCGGGATTGATAAGGCGTGTGGTTTCAGGAATGGGGCTGATTCCGTGTTCGACGAGGCGGTCGAGCCCGTAGTGTTCGCGCATGTATTTGAAGAAGTTTTCCTGATTCCATCTGGCGAACATGGTGGCGGCGGAGCGTGCCAGGTCACTGCGATAATCGGTGCTCAAGATCGCGGTTTGATGGCCGGTTTCGCTCAGGGCGCGGATTTCACGAACCCAGAGGCCGTTGGTCAATCGGGTGCCGCGTTCGGCGAGTTGGAGTGTGCTTTTTTCTCCGTTGGGATGGGTGAGTGTTTGCGGGGTGAACTCACCGGGATTCCATTCGGGGCCGGGGTGTTTGTGGTAGGTAAGAATGGCGATGCGTTGGGTTTTGAGGCGGGAAAAAAGTTCGGGCGAGTAGCCTTCGCGGTCGAAGATGAGGGTGAAGCGGTGGAGGCTTGGATCTGCGGCGAGCTCCTCGGGTGTGGGTTGGCCGGGGATGTCGTGGAGGAGGCGGGGGACGATTTCTTCTTCGAGGGTTTTTTGCAGGCCGGGGTCGATGGCTTTTGTGACGCAGAAGAAGGGGGCTCCATCGAGGGCGTTGACCCAGTAGTCGGTGGTGCCGCGCAGGCAGAGCTTTTCGCGGCTCACATAGCGTCGGGGCAGCTTGGTGGCTTGGCCGTGATAGACGCGCACATGGCCGTCGATGAGGAGCACGCCGGCGGCTTCGACATCATGGGCCATCCAATCTTTGGCGAAATCCCCGCTCCATCGTGCGGTGCGTTCCTCGTCGTCGCCGAGCACGGAGATTTTCGCGCGCAAAGTCTTGACTTCGGGAATGCGATCGAGGCCGAGAAGTTTTCCCCATTCCCCGGGCGAGTGGTAGCGGAGTTGCTCGAGGCTCGGAACGCGTCCCAGCGCCAGATAGGCGAGCAGGAGGAAAATCGATTCCATGGGATAAAATCCTTTCGGACTGCTGAAGTGGCTTTGCGCGTGGCGCAGGAGTCCGAAGGTGAGCAGTGCGGCAAGCGCGCAAAGCACTCCGCCGTGCGCGACATCATCGGCCCGCTCAAAACGCGTTTCGGCTCCCTCCAACGCGCCGACGGCGGCAGCAACGCGCTCCATCGAGCGGGTGGTCGCCACTCCCATGGGGGCTTCTCCATCGGCGATGCTGCGAGCGGATTGGTTGCTTGGTGCGGAGGCCTCGGCGGCATGTGATGCCGGGCCGGGAACGATCACCTCGCCAGGGCTTTTTTTTTGAGCCGCCCGGCGCGGATGGCTTTGTGAATCGTGTTGGGCAGCACGCCAAGTTCCGCGCCGATGGCTGGAACTTCCATTCCCGCGTCGAGTTGGCTTTGGACTTCCTGAAGGCGTTGCTCCGTGAGCTTGTGACCTTGCCGGGGCACAGGTGGACGAAAAAATCCTGCGGCTCCCTCGTCGCGCAACTTCTTGCAGGCCCGCTTCACGCTGACCAGAGGCACTCCGAAGGCCCGTGAAATCTCGCTCTGCGAGGCGTTGCCATTGGCTATGAGCTGGCTGGTAAGCAAGGTGTAGATGTGAAAAAAATCACATAATTGGCGGGTTTACGTAGCGGGCAGAGCTGTTTGCCGAGGTGGTTTCGATTATCGGCCCGTAGCGGCACCCAATGCCG
>Ga0247840_10011407_pt1 | contig 10845 bp, 8 predicted proteins | sample LaCruzMarch2015__FD_192404 | JGI IMG/M metagenome (GOLD analysis project Ga0247840, IMG submission 192404) | Freshwater microbial communities from meromictic Lake La Cruz, Castile-La Mancha, Spain - LaCruzMarch2015_17m | ecosystem: Environmental > Aquatic > Freshwater > Lake | place: Spain...
CGGCCTGCCGCCGCGCAGAACGATGCGCCGCAACTCGGAGGATTTGAATATCACCTCCTCACCCACATCGTCCCTTTTCCACCGGACCGATGACCCGGCGGCAACTCCGGAAAGCCTTCCATGCAATTGGTCGCCGTTCGCAAAGCTCAACAGATCCTGGCGCGGCTCCTCGCCATGGAGAAGGGCGGCCGCCGCGAAAAGGAGGGCGAGGGTAAGGCATCTCATTTCTCGTAAATGGGGAGATAGCGGTAATTCAGGGCGAGCGACAACAGCGCCCCTGACGTGTTAAACGCCCGGCCTTGGTTTCCGGGAAAAGATCCGTCTGCGGACTGGATCGTGGCAAGGTAACGGATGTTGCGGCCGTTCCACTCCTCCCATGTCGCGGTGTCGGCATGGAAAAGCGCCTGGGACATGTAGTATTCGTAATAGTAAGGGTAAGACCGATCCCGGTAATCGAGGTTCTTCTTCAGAAAGGCGAGGCTGGCGGCGTAGCCCTTGGAGTCCTTTTCCTTCGCCAGCGAAAGACAAAGAGAGCCGATGGCGGTCAAGGTCGGTTTTCCGCCCTGTGCCGATGTGTAGCCATAGGACCCGTCGCCTCCACGGCAGTTCGCGAGGTAGAGGAGGGCTTTCTTCATCGCCTCGTTCGGCACCGGCATACCGGCGTTGCGCGCGGCGAAAAGGCTCACCACCTGGCAGCCTGTGACCGTGGTGTCCGCATCGCGGCTATCCGGCGTGTAGCGCCATGCGCCGAAGCGGTTCCGCTTCTGCGAACTCAGGATCAGCTCCACCGCCTGCTCCAGCGCTTTCTCCACCTTTGGATGCTCAATGACGCCGTAGCTCTCCGCCAATGCCTTGGTGGCGAAGGCGTGGTTGTACATGCTCGATCCGATGTAGCCGTTCACCGAATTCTGCTTCGAAATGATGTAGTCGATCCCCTTGCGGATCACCTTCGCGTAAGGCCCGTTGTTCGGATCCTCTCCGTGCGCGAGGAACGCCGCAACGCACAGGCCGACCACGCCCGGTTCGCTGCCCATGCTACTATCGTCCCAGCAGCCTTCGGAGTTTTGTTTCTCGGCAAGGTAACGCAGGCCGCGTTCATAGATAAGATCGACTTGCGCAGGGACGCGATCATCGCCACGGCTAGGCAAACCCTGCCCGTAAGTTGCAGAAAGCGAAGCGGCACAAAGGAAAATGAAAGCCAGGTTTTTCATATCAAGGTGTTTTCCCCTCCAGTCCGCGGTTGTAGGCGTCGAGAGCTTGCTGGAACTCGCGCGGCAGGCTCTTGCCCGCTGTCCCGGCCGCCTTGGGCACGGTGCGTTCCTCGGATTTACCGCCTGCGTTGCCACTGTTCGCATCGTTCGCGGAGTCGGAATCACCGGTCTGGCCTTGCCCCGCCTGATCGCCCGGCTTGTCGCCTTTTTCTTTCTTGCCCTTAGCTTTACCTTCGCCTTCGCCCTCACCCTCTTTCTTACCCATCATCCGCTCCATCATTTCCATCATCGCGCTGCCGGGATCTCCACCTTTGCCCTGCTGTTGCTTCTCTTTCGCTGCCTGATGGATTTTCTCGATGATCTCCGTCTGCGCGGCGATGGTAGTGCCACCGGTATCCTTTTCCACGAGGTAATCCGTGGTCTCGTCCATGATTCCCTCCACCTCGGTGAGGAGTTCGATCACTTGTTGCTGTGTCTGCTCAATCACAAGTTGCTGGACGTCGGCGGAAAGTTCGTCCTGCTCGTCGGCAAGTTTTTCAGAACCCTCGGCATGGCGCTCCAACATCCCGGCGATCTCTTTTTCCTCCTCGGAAAAAGCGGGCAAAGCGGCGGTGATCAGGAAAAAGGATATGGATAGGGTCGTTCTCATTCGTTGGTTGGCACTAGGGTTCCTGCATCCCGCTTGAGTTGCTCCAGCACACGCGTGCGGGCGCGGAGATCCTGTTGCTGCTGGATCATTTTCATCACCCGCAGCATGAACTCGAAATCCTCATCCTCCGGGCTGGCACCGCCACCCCCGCCGCCGCCCCCGCCGCCGCCTCCGTCCTCCTTGTTCAATTCATCGCCCAGGATAGCCGCCCACTCATCAAGTTTGGCGGCCCAGAGCTTCGCCGCCTCGGTCGCCGTGTAGGAACGGTGGATCTGAAGCTTCTTGCGCACCTCCTCTAGGCCAATGTCGATCTTGGAGTCACGCATCTGTTCCATGATCTCCTTGAAAGCAGCATCGCCAGTGCGGGCATGGTAGTGGCCGAGGTCTTCCTGGATCCAACGCACGTCGGCGGCGGTGACGGCCTGCTGCCGGGCCGTGTCGGTCATCTTCATCTGGTCGCTAGGGTTCAGCTTGTCGTAGTATTCGCCGATCAGGTTGCGGGCAAACGTCTCGATCAATATCCCTGAGATTCCGTTCTGTTCCGCGGCGGCTTTCTTGAGGCGGCTCACGAAGGTGCTAGCCTCGAAGCGCTTGTTCGCATCGTTCGCCTGCTCCACCGCCTTCTTCATTTTCTCGACGACCTTCTCCTGTTTCTCGACCGCCTCTTTGATATCCTCTTCGGTCTTCTCGTCGGTGTTGGATGGCTCCTGCGCTTCCTGCAATTTGTCGCGGACTTCGGGCATATCCTTCTCGGCGAGCTCCTGCATGGACTTGAGTGCGTCCGCCATTTTCTGCATCGTCTCCTTGTCGATCTCGCCGTTGCGCGCCGCGCCTTTCATGACTTCCTCCATCTTCTCCTTGAGCTCCTGCATCCGTTGGGCGCTCTCGCTTTCCGCCTGCTCCTGCGCATCAAGGCGCTTGCGGTTTTCCTCCTTCTTCATTTCCTCCGCGCTCAGGTCATCGAGACGTTGGTTCTCGTCGAGATTGTTCAGCTCCTTGCGTGCGAGATCCTCCAGCTCACTGATCGTGCGATCGAACTGAGATTTCAGCATCTGCTGGTGTTCCTCGCGGGTCAGGATATACAGGACGACCGGCTCCGAGTAGATCCGTCCACGCCCCGGGTAGAGATCCGCGGAAAACGCGCGGATCGCCAGGCGCTGCGGGCCGATCCCAAACGCGGCGGGAGAGAACACAACAGGCTTCATGATACGGCGCTCTTCGGGCGCGCCTTTGGCCAGGACAAGCTCGCCTTTCACTTCGGGAACCTCACCCGGTGTCGCGACGAGGCTCTCCCACTCGATGCCCGCCTCCTTCAGGCCGAAATCATCCTCGCACAGGATTTCGAAATCAATGGACTCCTCGGGCAGGATTGCTTTTTGCCGATCGATACCCTGCGCGTAAGCCACAGGCGGTGAGTCCTTCACAGCGTCCACGCGAAGGCGGAAATCGGATCCGCCGGTGAGGCCGAATTCATCCACCCAGGAGAATGGAAGCTCGAAAGGCACATGACCGACCTCGATCTCGGCGGTCTTCGCTTTCTGTCCGGAAATTTTCAGCGCGCCCTGCATCGGTTCGAAGGGGATTTCGGCGGGAATCTCCCCGGATGCCTTGCCCGGACCGAACGCTCCGGAACGCACCTTGCGGCTCAGATCCATTTCAAAAACAAGCCGGCTGCCCTCGACAAAGCTCAGCTCGCCGTTGGTGAGCTCCACCGTCCGCTCCGGCAAGTTCATGTAGGCGGGCGATGCCACGAAAGCCCTCGTGCTCATCACGTTGGGACGTTGCAGCGGCTCGACTTTCAAGGAATGCCGCAGGTCGCCGATGCGGAAAATCACCATCCCTTTGTCCTGCTGTCCGGGGAAACGGAACACATAGCGGTCGCCCGCGAGCTTCGCGCCGATCTCGGGTTGCAAGCCGTATTGGCCGAGCGCGTCCGAAGGGCGTTGTTCCGAGGTTTTCGCCAGTTTCAGCACCACATCGAATGCCTCGCCGTAGGGAACCGCGAGATAGGCGGGGGGGGTCTCAAGCTGGGTGAAGGTGTATCTCTCGACATCGGAAAACGGGTTCAGCCAGCGTTCGAGCGCATTGAGGCCGGCCTTGGGTGTCGCGAGGAAAGCTCCCGAAACCACAAGCATGAGAGCAAGCGTGGCCAGAGCCCATTTGCGATGCCTCGGCACGGGCAGCGCATCGTCGAGCTGGCGTTTCCCCGCCTCTGCCGCGACCACCTCCATCGCCGCCGCACGCAGCCTGGGGGAAAGCGAATCGCCCGCCTCAGCCTGACCTTGCAGCTCGATCACCCCAAGCAACCGATCGCCGAGACCGGGGTATCGTTTCGCGATGAGCCGCGCGAGCTGTTCCTCGCGGCGGTGCCCCCATACCCAACGGTACAACCAGTAAGGCGCAAAGCCACCGAACAGCGAAACTCCGCCCAGCAGGATCACCAGCCGCGCCCAACCGGGCGTTTGCCAGATGCGGTCGAGGCCATAGATCAAAAGGAAAGAAACCAGCAACCCGATGAACCCGGCCGCCACCGCCTCCATCACCTTGCGCCGCCAGAGCTGCTGCCGGAAATCCTCAAGCTGCTTGCGCAGACTTTCGGGAATCGTGTTTCGGTCGGTGGGTGAATTTTCGGACATGGCGTGGGGTGGCATTTTTCATGCCGTTAAAAGGGTTACGCAAATGTGGCAGGGATACGCGGCAACTCCAGCAGTTTTCTCGCCATGGGGCGGTGAATTTACGATCGCTTTCCCCGGGATGCGGATCACTCATCCTTGAAAGGCTCCGCCCTACGCGCTTCGATGCAGTTCGTCAGCCAGCGCATCAGCTTGTCGGCCTCCTCGGATTCCGTGCGCATCGAGCCGAGCGCCGCCCAATCGAGGTGCGGGCGCGACTGCACTGGCGCGATGCGGTGGATCTCGAGCTTCGACATGATCGCCTCCGTCTCCTTGGGGTGCGCGTTGAGGATCTGCGCCGGACGCGGCAGTTCGTCGAGCACCTCCGCCGTCAGCCCGAACGACACCACGCCGACTCCATAGGTCGAGCTGAGTTTCCGCAAGCCGTCCGCCAACGCCTCGTCCTCCACCGGCCCCGCGTAGATGAGCTCGCCGCCTTGCGCCCACATGGAGACGGAGAGCGCCTGGAAAAAATCCTCGCGGTAGGACATCAGCGAGGGCAAAAGCCGGAGCCGCGCCGAGTGCAGGCGGAAAGGCGCGAGTCCCAGCCGTTGCTTGAGGGCCAGCATCGAATCATCCAGCGACATCTCCTCGTCTGGCGAACCGCCCGTTTCCCAATCGACGAGAACCAACTCCGGATACTTCCAGAGATTACCGATCGGCGAGGTGGCGGCGAAGGGATCGCGAAAGGCGAAGGGAAAACGCCCGTTGATCTCGTAATAGCGGGTCACCACCGCGCGGAACTTGCGGATGCGCAGCATAGCGTTGTCCACGGTGGTCTCATTTCCACTGAGATCATCCAGCCGCCCCTGGGTCCACGCCAGCAGCTCCTGAGCACCGGAAAGCGCGGGCAGCGGCTCGCTGCGGCGATAGTATCCCTGCCCCTTCTCCACCTTCGCGATCGCCGATGCGGGATCGCAGGACATGATCGAGAAATGGTATCTTAGCGAGGCGTCCGAATAGTTACCCGCGAGGTTGCGCCGCGCCAACCGGATCAGCTCCGTGCCCTTGATCGCCTCGGCGGGATTGTTCGGCAACAGCGCGGGCAAGATTTCGTTCAACTGCTTTCGGAGGCTCATAAGGGGGGAAGATTCGGGAACCGCTTCCATCCAATCTTCCGGCTTGCCAGCCATCAAGCGCTTTCTTCGGGGAGCGTTGTCGCACGCATCACACCACCGCGAAACTTCCTATTGCGCGAATCCATTTTTCCACCTTAAACTACCCGCCCGGCATTTTAGCGCCATTTATCTTTATCTCCACGAGCCTATGAACCCCGATCGCGCCACACTCAATTTCCTCAACTCCTTCCCAGAAGAAGCCCGCAAGCGCGGCGATTTGCTCCAGAAAGACGGAGCCGTCACCCAGATCTTCGGAAACCACCTTTTCATCCAAGGCCGCGTCGAGGACGAGTCCGGCACCCACCGCACCTCCCTCCGCCTTCAGGGCAACCGCTGGTTCGGCTCCTGCACCGCCGAGGACGATCTCGTTTCCGGCGCCTGCCAATACGCCACCATGATGGAGCGCATGCATCGCGGCGAGGATCTCCCAGAATCGCCCAACGAGTTCGATGACACACCCGTGCTCGACATCATCGAGGACAAGCTCGGCCGCGAGCTCGACGACAAAGAAGCCGACTACGTCACGAAAATCGAGAAGCGCTACCGCCGCTACGTGATCGAGGGCGAGCTCCACGACCACGACATGGTCCGCATCAACCCGCGCTGGGACATCACCACCTACGAGCCGCTCGAGCTCTGGCCCATGCCGCCCGGCGATATCCTCGAGTTCTGGAACTTCCTCGCCTACGCCTTTTACAAACGGAAACTCCCCTACCCCGAGTTCATGTCCGTCATCACGGATCTCGCCTCGGTGCAGAAAAAAATGGCGGAGTGGGAACAGGAGCGCGAGGTCGCTTCCTGGTATGACCGTATCGAACAGGTCAACGAGCGCCCGCCGCAGGATGCGCCACTCACCGTCGCCTTCCGCCTCGTCGCCACGATCAACGAGGCGCGCATGGAAGTCCGCGAGAGCCGCCCCAACGCCCAATACATCCAGCTCCGCGAGAAATCCGATATCGAGAAATACATCTCCCTCCATCAGGAAGGCGCGCTCCTCATGGACGCCTCCTCACAGACGCTTTGGGAACATTACCTCGCCTTCTACCGCAAGCACAGCGACACCACCCTCGACTTCGACCAAGAGGAATCCTGCCGTTTCATGAACCGCGTGTTCCAGCAGCCCGCCCTCACCGGCTACCTCGTCAACCTCGACGAAAGACCCTTCCGCGTCTCCGAGGAAGCCCTCTCCTGGGTCTGCGAGGATGAGCCCTACGATCCCAATTCCTTCGCCCTCCAGCTTGTCACCGCCTCCGGCGAAAATGTTTCCCACTCCGTCCGCCTCCTGCCCGGTCGCAAGGAACTCTACCAGTCCGATGAAACGGTTTTCCCCGGCCCCCCGCGCTGGCTTGAGGAAACCGAGGTCATGCCGCGCTACCTCATCCCACGGAAAGTCATCGACTCCCTCGAAGGCGTAGAATTCCTCCGCAAGATCGGCGCCTCCCTGCCCGAGTCGCTCGTCAAGCGCGTCGTCGATCTCGAGCTGAAACCGAAGATGGAAATGAAGCTCATCGCCGGCCTCACCGCCGCGGAGACCGAGCACCTTGTCGTCGATGTCACCGCCATCGAAACAAAAGGCCGCCGCACCGAGCGCCTCACCAAGGACGGCTGGGAACTCGTCGAGCAGCAGGCCGTCAAAGGCAAGCAACTCCTCCGCTTCGCCCGCGAGCCACTCCATCCCATCCTCGATGAAATGGCTCTCGCCTATGACGAGAAACTCATCTCGTTCAAATCCCGCATCACCAAACAGTTCCCCGAAAAATTCGCCGACTGGGTGCGCGCCATGCCCCCGGAGATCGAACTCGACATCGACCTCCGCCTCAAATCCATCCTCAACGATCCTGTCACCGCCGCTGTCCGCTTCGAGGTCGTCGGCCAGGATATCGACTGGTTCGACCTCCGCATCGTCATCGACGTCCAGGGCGCGAACCTTTCCAAAGCCCAGATCCGCCAGCTCGTCGCCGCCCGCGGCGGTTACGTCCGCATGGACGACGGCACCTGGATGCGCCTAGAAATCAAGCTCGACGCCGACCAGCGCGAGGCCGTCACCCGCCTCGGGCTCGATCCCTTCGACCTTTCCGGCGAAACCCACCGCATGCACGCCCTCCAGCTCGCCGATCCCAAGGCCGCCGAGGTCTTCGACCCGAAGGCATGGGAGCGCATCAAGAACCGCGCCAACGACATCAAGCTCGAGGTCACGCCCCCCCTTCCCGAGGGACTCAACGCCACGCTCCGTCCCTACCAGATCGATGGCTTCCATTTCCTCGCCTACCTCTCGGAAAACAACTTCGGCGGCATCCTCGCCGACGACATGGGTCTCGGCAAAACCATCCAGTCCCTCACCTACCTGCTCTGGCTTTTCGACAAACACAAGGAAACCGGCGCGCCGCATAAACCCGCCCTCATCGTCTGCCCGAAATCCGTGCTCGATGTCTGGTATTCCGAGGCCGAGAAATTCTGCCCGCAGCTCCGCGTCAAGATCCTAAAAAACCGCGACGATATCAACGTCAACCATATCCAGAACAACATCGACATGCTTGTCCTGAACTACGCCCAGCTCCGCGTCTGCGGCGAGGAGCTCGGCGGCATCAAATGGCTCACCACCATCCTCGACGAGGGTCAGCAGATCAAGAACCCGGACTCCAAGGCCGCCAAGTGCGCCCGCGAGCTCGACTCCCAGAACCGCCTCGTCCTCACCGGCACGCCCATCGAGAACCGCCTGCTCGACATGTGGTCGCTCATGGCCTTCGCGATGCCCGGCGTCCTCGGTTCCCGCGCCTACTTCAAGAAGCGCTTCGACAAACGGAAAGACCCCCTTTCCCAACAACGCCTCGCCTCCCGCCTCCGCCCCTTCCTGCTGCGCCGCACGAAACTCCAGGTCGCCCAGGATCTCCCGCCGAGAACCGAGGAAGAAGTCTATTCGAAAATGGAAGGCATCCAGCTCGAACTCTACAAAAACGAACTCAAGCGCATCCAAAAAGCCCTGCTCGGCCTCGATTCCGATGAGGCGGTGAAGAAAAATTCCTTTGCCATCCTCCAAGGCCTCATGCGCCTCCGCCAGATCTGCTGCCACCCCGGTCTCATCGATCCGAAATACCTCAAGGAGGAATCCGCCAAGATGGAATCCCTCTTCTACCTCCTCGACCAGCTCCACGAGGAAGGCCACAAGGTGCTCGTCTTCTCCCAGTTCGTTTCCATGCTCGACCTCATCAAAGCGCGCCTGGAACTCGAAGCGCGCCCCTTCCATTACCTCACCGGCCAGACGAAAGACCGCAAAGGCGAGATCGAGCGTTTCCAAACAACGAAAGACCCATCCGTCTTCATGCTCTCGCTCAAAGCCGGCGGTGCGGGACTCAACCTCACCTCCGCCTCCTACGTCATCCTCTACGATCCATGGTGGAACCCCGCCGTCGAGAACCAGGCCATCGACCGCACCCACCGCATCGGCCAGAAGAACAAGGTCATCGCCTACCGCCTTCTCACCCGCGAAACCGTCGAGGAGAAAATCCGCATCCTTCAGCACCAGAAAACACAGCTCGTCACCAACGTCCTCGGCGATGAAGGCTTCGCCTCCAACCTCGGCGTGGACGATCTCCAGTTCATCCTCTCCCACACCATCGACGACGACGAGATCGACGAGGAAAAGGAAAAAGCCAAGGCCGCCGCAAAACCTGCCAAGAAAGCCGCCCGCAAAAAAACCGACAGCAAGGACAATCTCTGACGCCCACCACGGAGAGCCGCGCCTCCGGCCGGCTTCTGCCAATGAGCAGCACGACCAGCGCGTAATCGATCAGCCAAGTGGCGAGTTGTACGGGTGAACTGTGCTTGGGAATAGAATTCTGGGTTTTTTAGAAAATCTCATTTTTTTCGTAGCCTGCCCCCGTAGATGTCCCACCCTGGCTGCTATCATCAGCTTGAATAACCGCATCCTCAGCACCTCCCAATGGGCCTTATCTACCGCAAATCTATCAATCTAGGACCGTTCAGGGTGAACCTGAGCGGCTCTGGCATCGGCTATTCCGTGGGTGGGCGGGGATTTCGGGTCGGCAAGAGCTCGCGCGGTCGGAACTACACGGCTTTCAGCATCCCCGGCACTGGCGTGGGCTACCGCAGCAGCAGCAAAGGTAGCGGCAAAGGCTGTGGCTGCCTTGTTCTCATCACGGCCATTCCGGCCTCACTCGCATTGTCTCACTGGATCTTCACCTCACTGACATGAACCTTACCTGGAAACGCACCCTCCGCACACCCTCGTCCGAACGATTTCTCGCCCAGCGCGGCGGGAATGATGTCGCAGCGGTGGACCTCCACTACCTCACCAATGGCACGATCGCCGGCACAGTCATCATCCTCAAAGGCTCCGGCCTCGACGAATCCAACATCCAGCCCCTTCTCTCCGCCCTCGACGACGAGTTCCTCCCCGATGTAGACCTTGAGCACGGCAACCTCACCTACACCGTCGTCATCGGCGAAGTGCTGGGTAACTGGGAGGCGGAGTTGCCGAACACGGAGGCTTGATGAATCCATTAGCTCTTCCATAAGTCGTTTATGAAATTGGTGAAATCAAAACAACGCGTCGCCGATCACGGGGAGGTCTTCACTCCGGAGTGGATGGTCGAGGCGATGCTGGATCTAGTAAAGGGGGAGACCGAGCGCATCGACTCGCGGTTTCTGGAATCGGCGTGCGGAGATGGCAACTTTCTCGTGAAGATCCTCCAGCGCAAGCTCGCCGCCGTGGAGCTGAAATACGGCAAGTCGGATTTCGAGCGGCGTCACTTCGCCCTCCTCGCGCTAATGTGCATTTACGGGATCGAACTGCTGCCAGACAACATCGCCGAGTGCCGCGCCAACCTGCTGGAGATCTTTGCCGGATACCTAGATCTCCAGCCTACGGACGACCTCTACCTCGCCGGGTTCCATGTGCTCTCGCTCAACCTGGTCCATGGCGATGCTATGAAGATGCTCAACCACGACGGGCGTTCCATCCGCTTCGCCGAGTGGGGTTACCTGGGCAAGGGCAAGTTCCAACGGCGCGACTTCAAGCTGGATTGCCTGACCGGCTCCTCTTCTTACAGCACCGAGGACTCGCTCTTCGCAGACCTCGGCAAACACGAACTCTTCACCCCCACCAAAACCTACCCACCCATGACCGTGGGTGAACTGGCCGCCGCCGAGAGGGAGGCACGACCATGAACGTTGCA
>Ga0247840_10011409_pt1 | contig 10842 bp, 12 predicted proteins | sample LaCruzMarch2015__FD_192404 | JGI IMG/M metagenome (GOLD analysis project Ga0247840, IMG submission 192404) | Freshwater microbial communities from meromictic Lake La Cruz, Castile-La Mancha, Spain - LaCruzMarch2015_17m | ecosystem: Environmental > Aquatic > Freshwater > Lake | place: Spain...
CATTTCCGCAAGAATTCGCACGGTGCCAAAAGTTTCGACGGTGTGTGAAGCCACCGAAGCGGCGATTCCCGACATTGGCGCGCCCTACGTGGAAGCCAGCGACCTTGAAGAGTGCATCGGCCTCGCCATGGGCAGTCCGACGCGATTCGGCAACATGGCGGCACCTCTGAAATATTTCATTGATTCCACCAGTGGCCTGTGGTTGAAAGGCGCGCTGGCAGGAAAGCCTGCAGCAGTATTTACCTCTTCCGCCAGCATGCACGGCGGCCAGGAATCCACCCTGCTGTCGATGATGTTGCCGTTACTGCATCACGGCATGCTGATTGTCGGCATTCCCTTCACGGAGGCCTCGCTCACTGCAACACAAAGTGGTGGCACGCCCTACGGCGCAAGCCACGTCAGCGGGTCGCAAGGCGATACGAATTCAAGCGCTGAAGAGCGAACGCTGGCGATTGCCCTCGGACGACGACTCGGTGAGGCAGCAAGAAAGCTTGCATCATGATCGAGCGTTACAGCCGACTGACATCAGTGAGCCTGATTGCACTAATCGCTCTCTGCATTGCATGGGAGCTTTGGCTGGCACCGTTGCGTCCGGGCGGTTCGTTGCTGGTCCTGAAAACGCTGCCATTGTTAATACCGCTATTCGGGATCCTTCGTGGCAAGCGTTACACCTATCAGTGGATGTCGATGTTCTCGATGTTTTATCTCACTGAAGGCCTCGTCAGAGCAGCCTCCGACATCGGGACCAGCCGCATTCTGGCGGCAACCGAGGCAGCACTGGCAATCATGCTATTCATCGGCTGCCTCGGTTATTCATACTACAGCGCGCCATCGCGCATAAACACACTCGCTATCAAAGCTGAGGATTAAGCTTTTCCTTGCCTGAACACAGCTTGTTCAACGCATTGATGTAAGCCTTGGCAGATGCGACAACGATGTCAGTATCTGCACCCTGGCCATTGACGATCCGGCCATCCTTGGTCAGCCGCACTGTCACTTCGCCTTGGGCATCCGTGCCCGTGGTGATAGAGTTAACCGAGTAAAGCAACAGTTGCGCTCCGCTCGAAGCGGTTTTTTCGATCGCTTTGAACGTTGCATCCACTGGACCGCTGCCGCTCGACTCCGTCTGAAGTTCGACACCACCGGCAGAAAGCGTCAGTGCAGCCTGCGGTACCTCGCCGGTTTCCGAGTGGAAGCGCGATGAAACCAGTATGTAGTGCTCATCCTCCGGAGCGACCACTTCGTCGCTCATCAACGCATGCAGATCTTCGTCAAAAATCTCATGTTTCTTGTCGGCAAGTTCCTTGAAGCGGGCAAAGCCGGCGTTGAGAACCTGTTCGCTATCAACCTGAATTCCAAGCTCAATCAAACGTGCCTTGAATGCTGTGCGTCCGGAATGCTTGCCAAGTACGAGTTTATTGGCGTTCCAACCGACATCTTCGGCACGCATGATTTCGTAGGTTTCGCGATGTTTCAAGACTCCATCCTGATGAATGCCCGATTCGTGCGCAAAGGCATTGGCACCAACAATCGCCTTATTCGGCTGCACCGGAAAGCCGGTGATACCGGACACCATTTTTGAAGCCGCGACAATCTGCGTAGCGTCGATCCGCGTCTCACAGGGAAACACGTCCTGACGGGTGCGAACCGCCATGACAATTTCCTCAAGCGAGGCGTTACCGGCACGCTCACCCAAACCATTAACCGTGCATTCAACCTGCCGCGCTCCCGCCATCACAGCAGCAAGGCTGTTGGCGACGGCGAGCCCGAGGTCGTTGTGACAGTGCACGGACCACACCACCTTGTCGGAGTTTGGAATCCGCGTCCGCAATTGCGTAATTCGCTCGGCAAACTGCTCGGGAACGTTGTAGCCCACGGTATCGGGAATATTGATCGTAGTCGCACCCTCCTTGATCACTTCCTCAATAATCCGGCACAGGAAATCAATTTCCGAACGACCGGCGTCTTCGCACGAAAACTCGACGTCGGCGATGCCATTGCGGGCAAAGCGGACTGCGTTCTTCGCCGCAACAATTACTTCCTCCGGCGACATACGGAGCTTCTTTTCCATGTGAATCGGGCTGGTGGCGATAAACGTGTGAATGCGCCCCGCCTTGGCCGGCTTGACCGCCTCCAGTGCGCGTGAAATGTCCTTTTCTGACGCACGACACAAGCCGGCGACGATGGAATCCTTGATCGTCTCGGCCACAGCCCGCACGGCTTCAAAATCACCGTTGGAGGCTGCCGGAAATCCGGCTTCAATCACGTTAACGCGCATGCGCTCCAGTTGTCGGGCGATGCGGACTTTTTCTTCCCTGGTCATCGAAGCGCCCGGGCTTTGCTCCCCGTCACGCAACGTAGTATCAAAAATGATCAATTGTTCTTTGGACATGGTTTTCTCCTGATACGAAGCGAAAAAAAGAATATGACCAGCCCCTGCTCGGGACGGGCACTGTACTACCGGGTTGTGGGGTGTGTGTTTTTAGCGCGCGCAGCGCAGCAGCGGAAGCGGCTTGGCGCGCAACGGCTGGCGCGCAATCAGCGCGCCTGATAAGGCAAGGAAGAGAGCGGAGAAAAGAATCGTCGCAAACATGTAAATAATCATATAGCCAATGCTAAGGGCGTGCAAGAATTTTTCGCTTGTTACGCCAGCGCCACACTGCCGTGACATAACCCGATATGCCGTAAGCGAGAAACAAAGCAAACAAGACCCCGGGCGGGTGGTAAGACACCAGCGCAAATCCGAGAGCGATGGCCGCCACCATCACGAACGGCACACTCTTGCGCAAATTAATGTCCTTGCCCGACCAGAACGGAATATTACTGACCATGGTGACCCCGGCGAAGATCGTCAATACACAGGCCGGCCAACGGGCTTGTTCGCCGGTAAAACCGAGGTCCAACATCACCCAGACCAGTCCGGCAACGAGCGCTGCCGCCGCAGGGCTGGGCATTCCCTGGAAGTAGCGTTTATCAACTACGCCGATGTTGGTATTAAAGCGGGCAAGACGCAAGGCTGCGCTGGCGCAATAGATAAACGCAGCGATCCACCCCAACTTGCCCATGCCTTTGAGAGCCCACTCGTAAATTACCAGTGCAGGGGCCGCACCAAAAGAAACCATGTCCGACAGCGAATCGTATTCAGCGCCAAACTCGCTTTGGGTGCGCGTCATGCGCGCTACTCGGCCATCAAGACCATCAAAGATCATCGCAATAAAAATTGCGACGGCGGAATGCTCAAAGCGTCCGTTCATGGCTTGGACGATGGCGTAAAAGCCGGCAAACAACGCAGCCGTTGTCAGCAGGTTCGGCAGCAGATAAATACCGCGTCGCCGTAACTCGGGGTTCATCAATGCCTTGCGGGGTGGAATGACCGGCATGTGATCGTGGATCATGAAAAAGACAAATTCATTTTACCTCGCAAGGCAAAGACTGATCGCCAAGCAGTAAAAGATCCACAACCGCCGTCTCGCCAGCACCGACTTTTGTTGCCCCAAAAACAATAAGGGCGCTGCATCGCAGCGCCCATTGTTAAAACTACGGAATTTCAATCAGTTCTTGGTTTGATCGACCAGCTTGTTTTTCTTGATCCAAGGCATCATGGCGCGCAGCTGCTCGCCCACGATCTCGATCGGATGCTCGGCAGTGAGGCGGCGACGGGCGGTCATTGAAGGGTAATTGGTGCGCCCTTCAAGAATGAAGTTCTTGGCGTAATCACCTTCCTGAATTGAACGGAGCGCCTCCTTCATCGCAGCACGCGCCTCTGCGCCGATAACCTTGGGGCCGGTAACGTACTCACCGTACTCGGCATTGTTCGAGATCGAGTAATTCATGTTGGCGATGCCGCCTTCGAAGATCAGATCAACGATCAACTTGACCTCGTGCAGACACTCGAAGTAGGCCATCTCAGGTGCGTAACCGGCTTCGGTCAGCGTTTCGTAACCAGCCTTGATCAGTTCAACCAAACCACCGCACAACACAGCCTGTTCGCCGAACAAGTCGGTTTCAGTTTCTTCGCGGAAATTGGTTTCAATGACGCCACCCTTGGTACCGCCATTGGCGGCCGCGTAGGAAAGCGCCAGATCCTTGGCCTTGCCCGATTTGTCCTGATAAATCGCGATCAGGGATGGCACACCGCCACCACGAACGTATTCAGAGCGCACGGTATGGCCGGGGCCTTTGGGCGCGATCATGATCACATCAAGGTCAGCACGGGGCACGACCTGGTTGTAATGCACATTGAAACCGTGAGCGAAGGCCAGCACGCCGCCCTTCTTGATGTTCGGCTCGACTTCCGCGTAATACACAGCGGGAATGTTCTCGTCGGGCAACAACATCATCACCACATCCGATTCCTTGACCGCCTTGGCGATTTCTTCAACCTTCAGACCAGCCTTCTTGGCCTTGTCCCACGAAGCACCACCCTTGCGCAGACCGACCGTAACCTTGACACCTGAGTCCTTCAGGTTTTGGGCGTGAGCATGGCCCTGCGAGCCATAGCCAACGATAGTGACCTTCTTGCCCTTGATGAGAGAGAGATCGGCGTCCTTGTCGTAATAAACTTTCATTGGTTTTCTTTCCTTGGTTTCAGACGATCAGACTTTAAGAATACGATCACCGCGACCGATGCCGCACACACCTGTGCGCACGGTCTCGAGGATCTGAGAAGACGTGATGGCTTCGAGGAAAGCATCAAGCTTCGCTCCATTGCCGGTCAATTCAATCACGTAGGTTGATTCAGTGACATCAATGATGCGGCCACGGAAAATATCCGCAACCCGCTTCATTTCCTCACGATCTTTCCCCGTCGCGCGGACCTTGATCAACATCAGTTCACGCTCGATATGCGGCGCTTCGGATAGGTCGACGACCTTGACGACATCAATCAGCTTGTTCAATTGTTTAGTAATCTGCTCGATCACATCGTCAGAACCGGAACTGACAATGGTCATGCGTGACAGCGAACCATCCTCTGTCGGAGCAACAGTCAGTGACTCGATATTGAAGGCGCGTGCCGAGAACAAACCGGAGACTCGCGATAGCGCACCAGCCTCGTTTTCAATCAGTATGGAAATTATGTGTCGCATGCTTAGAGTTCCTCAGCAAGAATCATCTCGGACAATCCCTTGCCGGCGGCCACCATTGGATAAACGTTGGCAGTCTGGTCTGTGATGAAGTCCATAAAGACGAGATCATTCTTGTGCTTGGTAAAAGCTTCGCGCAATGCCGGCTCGACATCGGCCGGACGCTCGATCTTCATACCCACATGACCGAAAGCCTCGGCAAGTTTGACGAAGTCCGGCAGCGCATCAACATACGATTCCGCATAGCGATTGCCATGGAACATCTGCTGCCACTGGCGCACCATGCCCAGATAGCGATTGTTCAGGTTGATGATCTTGATTGGCAAACGGAACTGCTTTGCAGTCGACAGTTCCTGGATATTCATCTGGATCGAGGCTTCGCCGGTGACACACGCCACTGTTGCCTTGGGATTGGCAAAACGCACGCCCATGGCATAAGGCAAGCCGACACCCATGGTTCCAAGGCCACCTGAATTGATCCAACGACGCGGCTTGTCGAACTTATAGTACTGGGCAGCCCACATCTGATGCTGACCCACGTCGGAAGTAACGAAGGCGTCGCCGCCAGTCACTTCGTAAAGCTTTTCAACAACGTACTGGGGCATGATCACATCCTTGCCCTGCTTGTACTTGAGTGACTTCTTGCCACGCCACTCGTCAATCTGCTTCCACCATGACGCCACCGCCTTGGCATCTGGTGTTCCTGAGGTGCCTTCCAGGGTTTTCTGCAAATCCTCAAGCACGTCAGGCAGATTGCCGACAATCGGTACATCGACTTTTACGCGCTTCGAGATTGAAGATGGATCAATGTCAATGTGGATGATCTTGCGAGCGACCTCGCCAAAATGCACAGGATTCCCGATAACACGGTCATCAAACCGGGCCCCGATGGCAATCAAGACATCGCAATGCTGCATCGCCATGTTGGCTTCGTAGGTTCCGTGCATGCCGAGCATGCCAAGGAATTGCTTGTCCGTGCTCGGATAACCACCAAGCCCCATCAACGTGTTGGTTACGGGATAGCCGAGCGTATGCGCCAACTTGATCAGCCGATCAGCCGCATCCGAGAGGATCACACCGCCACCGGCGTAGATCATCGGGCGCTTGGCTTCCAGCAACAACTGCACCGCTTTCTTGATCTGACCGCCATGTCCCTTCACAACCGGGTCATAGGAGCGCATCGAGATGGTCTTGGGGTACTCAAACTCGCATTTATGGTTGGTGACATCTTTGGGGATATCCACCAGCACCGGGCCGGGACGACCGGTCTTGGCGATGTAAAAGGCCTTCTTTAAGGTAATCGCCAGATCCTTGACGTCTTTGACCAGAAAGTTGTGCTTTACACACGGCCGGGTAATCCCGACGGTGTCGCACTCCTGAAAGGCATCCTGACCGATATAGGCTGTCGGCACCTGACCGCTGATGATCACCATCGGGATCGAGTCCATATGGGCAGTAGCTATGCCGGTAACGGCATTCGTTACGCCGGGGCCCGATGTCACGAGACAAACGCCAATTTTGTTCGATGAGCGGGAGTAAGCATCCGCGGCATGGACAGCAGCCTGTTCATGGCGCACCATGACGTGCTTAAATTTGTCCTGCTTGAACATTTCGTCGTAAATGTACAAAACGGAGCCGCCGGGATAGCCGAACACATATTCGACTTTTTCCTCTTGCAAACACCTGATTACTATTTCTGCGCCAGTCAGCTGCATTTGATTACACCTGTTACACTTTTTGAGAAAAGCGCATAACCTTACTGGTTCGGCAGAAAATGGTCAAGGATTTATAGAGTTTTACGATGAAATTTGCTTATTCCCTCATAGCTGGAGTGCCTTTCTGAGTTCCAGAATCGAGCTGTCTGACTTCCTTGCCAGCGTTGAGCGGCGCGCCTTCAAGCAGGCAATGTTTGCCGTCCGTAACGAAGAATCTGCTCTGGATATCGTGCAGGACGCGATGCTTCGTCTTTCCGAAAAGTATGGAGAGCGGCCATCTGCAGAGTTCCCCATGCTTTTTCAGCGAATACTGCAGAACGCGATTAGAGATTACTTTCGGCGCTCGAAAGTTCGTTCGCTGTGGACAACACTGTTATCCTCATTTTCGAGCGGAGATGATGACGAGTCCGATCCACTTGATACGATGGCCGCAGAGAGTCAGTCGCTCGCGCTTGAAGCCCCGCACCAACAACTGGAGCGGTCGCAAATCCTTGCGATTATTGAACATGAGGTTTCGCGATTACCGCCTCGTCAACGTGAAGCCTTCCTCATGCGTTACTGGGAGGAAATGGATATCGCTGAAACTGCGTTGGCAATGGGGTGTTCTGAAGGTAGCGTTAAAACCCACTGTTCCCGAGCAACGCACACATTGGCGGCATCTCTGAAAGCAAAAGGTATCGAGTTATGAATGATGGAACTGATTTTGGTTACAAGGTAAGACAGGCGCTAAATGATGGCGTGGATCAACTTAACGGTGAAACGGTCACTCGTTTGGTTCGCATGCGCCATGCTGCATTGGATCATCAATCTTTACGCATTAGCCGCCTCCGTCTTGCCGGTATCGGCAACAACATCGAACATAGCCTGCTCCCTTGGTTGCGCAGCGGCGTAGCGATCATTGCACTGTTGCTTGGGGCCGTTGGCACCTATTACTGGAACGCATTTCAGGATGCGCAAGAGTACGAAGAGATTGACAGTGCGCTGCTGACCGACGAGTTGCCGCCTTCCGCTTATCTAGATCGTGGCTTTCACGCATGGCTCGAGCACGCTTCGCTTACGTCTTCGCAATAGGACTTTGCCTGGCCTCAGCAGTCGGTCAGGCAACGGTACCTTCGATTCTTCAGCCCTCTTGGTCTGAACTGAGTCCAGCCCAACAAAAAATTCTCGCGCCACTTGCAGCTGATTGGGACGGAATGGATCAGTTCCGCCGCAGTAAATGGGTCGGAATTGCTCAACGGTACCCGGCTATGGGCCCAGAAGAGCAGGCGCGGATTCAGCGCCGGATGACCGCTTGGGCAAAGCTGACCCCGGAAGAGCGAAAGCAAGTGCGGGAGAAGTACAAGTCCTTGCAAAAAGCGCCGCCGGAAAAGAAGGAAACGGTGAAGCAGAAATGGCAAGAATACAAGGAACTCCCGGATGATGAGAAGGCTCGCTTAAAGGCCTCTACTCCTGCACAGCCTTTCAGAGGCCGAACCATCGGTACGGATCAACTTGCTAAGCCCGCCCCTGCCAAAACTCCACTGATGCATCGACCGGCAACCCCGACTCCAAAGACTGCTACTGATCCACAAACAAAGGCAGAAAAGCCAGTTGCACCGGTTCAGGCGACGGAAAACATCCAGATTCCCTCCCGCTGATTCACTAAATGCCATCGAACATCGTTCGACTGCCGGGTTTGCGGCGCCGCATCGCTAGCATGACCTACGAAAGTTTGCTTCTGCTGGGGGTCCTCTCAGTCAGCTTCATGCTGCCCCATCTCGCGCTGGGAATGGCATTCTCAGTCGCGCTCCCAGGATGGGTACTCGCAGCGCACATTTTTCTAGTGCTAGGTGCCTATTTCATTTGGTATTGGCACAACGGCGGGCAGACTCTTGCCATGCAGACGTGGAAACTCAAACTCACGGGTGCTCATGGAGAAACTCCAACCATGAAACAGTTGCTCGTACGCTACGTACTTGCGTGGCCCAGCGTGCTCTACTTCGGCGCAGGAGTGATTTGGGCACTATTTGATCGCGATCGGCAATTTCTGCATGATCGTATCGCCGGAACGCGCGTGGCTTTTAACGAAGACTTACCAATCGCCTGAAACCCGATTCAGCGGCGCTCCACCCACCACAGCATCATTCCCGCAGCGACCAAGAACAAAAGACTTGGCGTGATTGCCGAAAAAAATGGTGTCCAGTTATTGATAACACCAAGACTGGAAAAAAGTCCATTCAGCATATGAAAACCGATTCCGAGCATGATTCCGGTAAACACACGAATGCTTACTGCACCCATACGGTCCTGCATGTACGCAAACGGCAACGCCAGCGCCATCATTACGAATGCAGCCATTGGATAGAACAACTTCTTCCAGAGCGCGATGTCGTAACGGTCAGTTTTCTGTTGATTGCCGGTGAGATGCCGGACGTAGAGATAAAGGGTAACGATTGACATCCTCTCTGGAACCACCATTAACACAGCCAGAATATCCGGATTAAGCGCCGACTTCCAAGTCGTCACGCTTTCTTGCTCGACGCGCGCCTGCTCGCCGGTGAATCGGGTACGTGAGACGCCTTCGAGCGACCAATTCCCCTCCGCAATGTAACGACCACGCTCGGCCTGACTAATTGAAATCAGCTCAAACCTGTCATTAAATTCGAAGACACGAACGCCCCTGAGCGAGGCATCAGGAAGCACCTCCCGAACATTCACGAAAGAGCGTTCATCCCGAACCCACAGCCCCGATCTGAACTCCTGAGCTACAAGCGCTCCCTGAGCCTTGAGCTTTAATTGCTGGGCAGCTTTCTCGGCAGGCGGCGAGAGAAACTCACCAACAAGCAGAGTCAGCATTGCAAAAACCACCCCGATCTTTCCCAGCGTCACGAGCAACTCTCGCGTCGAGAGACCGGATGCACGCAGTACAGTGATTTCTGAATGACGCGCCAACACCGTGAGCGCATACAAAGTTCCAATCAGAACACCAATCGGAAAAATTTCGTATAACCGCCCCGGGATCGTCAGCGTCACATAGCCCAACGCGTGCTGCAACTGATAAGCACCTTTTCCGATACTCTCCAACTCATGAATGAGATCGAAAAAGGCAAACAACATCAGAAAAGCAGAAAGTACTAAAGCTGTAGATGCGAAAATTTCGCGTGCTACATGACGCTCGTAAATCTTCAACGCCATTTGAATTTGCCCCACGCTAGTGGATTCTGGCGTCGATAAAAGAGCAGCAACAGAATCAGAAACATCGCTACATGCACCGCCCATACACCAATCCCGAAACGAAGCTTTCCTTGCGCCACCCATGCCTGACTGACGCTGATCAGATTGCTGTAAATCATGTACGTAAGCAATGCAAAAACCAGATTGTTAGTGCGTCCGGCACGCGGATTAACAAAAGACAGCGGTATTGCAAGAATAGCCAGATTCAGAGCGGCGAGCGGCAACCCCAGACGCCAGAGCAGTTCAGCAAGGTACGCAGGTTGCGGGTTTCTAACAAGATCCCAAACCGGCAAGGTACGCGGCGATGCCTCGAGCCCCCGCGCCTCCTTGGTTTCGATACGCAGTGCATAACGATCAAAATCCATCACTCGGTATTCTGCAGTTCCAGCGGTTCCCTCATAGCGATGTCCATTTTCCAACACCAGAAAGCGGTCTCCGTTGGGCATGGTCTCTGTATGCCCTTGTGCGGTGGCCATGACACCTAACCGCCCATGCTGGACCGAACTGATGAAAACATTCTTGACCTTTTCACCGGGGCCGGCAGCGCCCTCGACAAAAAATACCCGATCAGCCCCTGAAGACTCGTTAAATGATCCCGGAGAAACCCGTGAGAGGTCATCGCGCTGCTCCATTTGTTGCTGGTAGGCTTCACTGCGTTGAGTGGCCCAAGGCGCAAGAAATAATGAAATTATGGCGATACCTGCCACGAGTGGCAAAGCAAATTTGAGCACTGGTCTGATCCACACGGTCAGCGGCATACCGGAGGACAACCACACCACCATTTCGGAGTCCCGATACCAACGCGACAGGGTCATCAATACCGAAATGAA
>Ga0247840_10011413_pt1 | contig 10839 bp, 5 predicted proteins | sample LaCruzMarch2015__FD_192404 | JGI IMG/M metagenome (GOLD analysis project Ga0247840, IMG submission 192404) | Freshwater microbial communities from meromictic Lake La Cruz, Castile-La Mancha, Spain - LaCruzMarch2015_17m | ecosystem: Environmental > Aquatic > Freshwater > Lake | place: Spain...
TGTCAATGCGGGTTTGGCAATCAAACACATCGTGGCGCGTCCGAACCGCCATCACGACTTCTTCTAATGACGCATTTCCTGCTCGTTCGCCTAAACCGTTAATCGTGCATTCTACTTGGCGTGCGCCATTCATCACCGCAGAAAGCGAATTCGCCACAGCTAAACCTAAATCGTTATGGCAATGCACCGAAAAAATGGCTTTGTCAGAATTGGGAATCCGTTCAATCAAATTTTTAATCGTCGCGCCAAATTGTTGCGGAATGCTGTAACCGACTGTATCGGGAATGTTTAATGTGGTCGCACCCGCATCAATTACGGCTTCTAAAATACGACACAAAAAATCTTCGTCTGAACGTCCCGCATCTTCGGGTGAAAATTCCACATCGTCGGTATATTGCCGCGCTCGTTTTACCGCTTTTACCGCGTGTTCAATGACTTGCTCTGGAGTCATATTGAGCTTCATTTGCATGTGAATCGGCGACGTGGCAATAAAGGTGTGAATCCGTAATTGTTTCGCGCCTTTTAAGGCTTCGCCAGCGCGGTCAATGTCTTTGTCCAACGCGCGAGCCAAACCACAAACGATGCTGTCTTTAATGACATTTGCCACCGCTTGAACCGCTTCAAAATCGCCGATACTTGCTGCGGGAAAACCCGCTTCAATGACATTCACTTTCAGACGTTCCAACGCGCGAGCAATTCGAATTTTTTCGTCACGAGTCATTGATGCGCCTGGGCTTTGTTCGCCATCGCGCAAAGTTGTATCAAATATAATTAGTTGGTCTTTCATATTATTTCTAAATCCAAAAATGTAAAAGTTAGCCTTTGCGTCCCTGTAATTTTTTACGGCGCATAATCAACGTGACGAGCGGCCCTGAAATTGCGTAGCCCAAAAAAAGCAAAAATAACATGGTTTGAGGTTGTGCCATGACAAAAGCAATGCTCAACATCACCGCAATCGCTACAAAAAAGGGGACTTTGCCTTTTAAATCGATTTCTTTAAAACTCGAATAACGGAAATTACTTACCATCAATAAGCCCGTTGTAATCGTCAAAATTAACGCCACATATTTTAATGTATCGATGTCATAACCGTGTTCTAAACAAAGCCAAATAAAGCCCGCTAAAATAGCCGCAGCCGCTGGACTGGGCAAACCTTGAAAATAGCGTTTATCGGCAGAAGTGAGTTGGGTATTAAATCGTGCTAATCGTAACGCGCCACCAGCCGTGTGAACGAAAGCTGCAAATAAGCCGACTTTCCCCAATGTCGAAAATGCCCACAAATACATCACTAATGCAGGTGCAACGGCAAATGAAACCATGTCCGATAAGCTGTCATATTGTGCGCCAAACTCACTTTGAGTATTAGTCAAACGCGCGACACGTCCGTCTAAACCATCCAGAATCATAGCGACAAAAATCGCCACAACTGAAATGTCGTAATGTTGATTCATGGCGGACGTTATTGCATAAAAACCCGAAAATAACGCGCCAGTCGTAAATAAATTGGGAAGTAAATAAATGCCGCGACGGCGAATAGTTAATTTTTCAATAGTCATAAAGTTAGAGATTCAGGTGTGAAACTGCGCGAATTATACACGATTCAACTATCACTGCCTGTGGTCGCCGCCCAGTAAGTTTAGTTTTTCGCTCAATTGCGCCAATAACTGATTCAAACCTAAAACCGCCGTCGCGTAATTTGAATCCGCTAATGGTTGTTGTAAATCAATCGAATGGTGTTGTAAAACCGTATGCGTTTTTTCATTCAATAACGTCCAATCGACTGAAAAATTTATTGCTTTACCCAATACAATATCCAATCGCGTTACGTCAATTACCAATCGATAATCGACCATTCCCAACAAACTCCACGGATACGCTTTAAACCAAAAATTCGACTTTTGATTCGCTAAATTTTTCGCTAACACTTCAGTCATATTTTGTTTCAATAACGCAGCCCATTGATGTGATTCGGCTAAATTCAATTGTCCTTGCGCGTCACGAGTCACGATTTGTTTGTGTTCCAATGCACTTGGCAAACTGATTTGCGCGATACCAATTAACGGTTTTTTATCTGTTGATGACGAAGTAACTGAAACGGCAACCGCTTCCAAACTATAAAATTGCGTCGGCGGTGTGGACGCGCAACCTTGTAGCAATAAACTTACTAAAACTAACCTTTTTAACATTTAACCCCTTCATGTTTTAAACGAGATTTTGAATTTTCTAACACGCTTTCTAAAAATCATAAAACCGCCTCCCAGCGTGAGCCGAAAGGCGGTTTTATACGCGCTAATTTTTTAGATAATTACATCCGTTGCAACTAATGCAGTGCCTGTAAGTGTTATTAAATCCACCACACTCACTACTTCATCATCGCCAAATTTCAACATTTCGATATTCGTTAAAATATCCGTGCCTTCGTTAATGTCGTTGCCGATATATTTAACGGTGAGTTGTACGTTACCATCAACCGTGTTTGAAGTGATTTCGTAATCGGTTTGAGTGCTGTTGAAAATCGCTACGTCTTCACCGTCTCCACCGTTTAAGGTGTCACTACTTTCACCGCCTGTTAAGAAATCGTCACCCGCATCACCGTTGATAAGGTCTGCGCCGTCGCCACCATCTAAAACATCTTCGCCATCGCCGCCATTCAAGGTATCCGCGCCTTTGTAGCCCGAAATATCATCATTTCCCGCTTCACCTTTGAGAACGTTATCGCCGAAATTACCTGTGATTTGATTCGCAAATTCATTGCCCGTTGCGTTGATTTTTTGTTCACCCGCCAAGATTAAATTTTCGATATTTTTATCTAGCGTGTAAGAAATCGTCGTTTCAATGGTGTCATTACCGCCGAGTCTGGCGTTTTTGTTTGATTCGGTCACAACGTCTTTAGCATCATCGACAAAGTAATAATCGTTGCCGTCGCCGCCTTGCATCGTATCAGCCCCCGTGCCACCTTTTAACGTGTCATTACCGTCGCCACCAATCAATTTATCGCTGCCTTTGCCGCCCGAAATTTTGTCGTCACCTTTTCCGCCATCAAGGGTGTCATTGCTATCGTTGCCGCTGACAACATCATTTCCCACTAATGCCGTAATCGAATAAGCCACCGCTTTTGCGGAACCCGAAAGCACGTCACTTTTTTCTGTTCCCGTCACTTTACTGTCTTTGCTGTCAATGATAGAACCCGTGACATAACTGGATTGAATGGCGGCAGTATCAGCACTGGTAATCACTTCTTTGGTTGCATAACCATCGATATAACTGACTTCAACGCTAATTCTTTCGCCCACATCACCCAGAGTTAATTGATACGTCGGATTTGTTTCGTTGTTAATCGGCGTGTCACCGCTTAACCATTGGTAACTAAATTGTCCTAAACCATCAACATCTGCCAACGTACTTAAAACGGATAATTCCACACCGTTTTTTTGTTCGCCCATCACGATTACATAACCCGTTGGCGTTTCATTCAATCGCAACACTTTTTCTGTAGGGTTACTGACAACGCTTTCAAATGTCCCGCCGTTATCGACATACTGCGCCGCAACCGTAATCGCTTTGCCTGCTTCATCTTTGGTTAAAACCAACGTGTCACCTTCGGCAAAGGCTTCGCCATCCGCTTGCCATTGATACGAAAAATCACCGCGCAATCCATCAACATCCGAAATCGTATTTTGCGCCGTCAAAACTTCACCTGCTTTCGCCACGCCATTAATGATTACGCTGCCTTCAGGTTTATCATTTTTGTTTAGTACCACACCGCCTAAAACGCTTTCGACTTTACCTAATCCATCGGTGTAACTCACTTTCACGCTCAGGGTTTTATAGACATCGGCTTGCGTTAGGCTGTAGGTTTCCTTTGTGGCATCTTTCAAAGCGAGGCTATCGCCAAACCATTGATAACTCATCGTGCCTAAACCATCAGAATCCGCCAACGTATTGGCGATTGAAACCGTTTCGCCTTGTTCTAATTTTCCAGCAATTAACACAGTTCCAGTTGGCGCGTGATTGATTGCCTCGTTGATTTTTATCGATTCAGCACTGGCAATACTTTCTTTCGTGCCTTGTAAATCGGTGTAACTCGCTTTCACGCTGATAGTTTTGTACAAATCCGTTTTGCTTAACGTGTAAGTCGGTTGATTTGCACCTTTGATAACTTTCCCACTGCTTAACCATTGGTAACTGATTTCACCTAAACCGTCAGCATCTTCCAATGAATTTGTAGCGGTCAGCGTTTCATTTATTGCCGAAGTGCCAGAGATTGAAACCACCCCTTTTGGCGCGTCGTTCACGTTTGCAACAGAAACCGCGCTGCTCGTTACACTTTCAGATTTGCTTAAACCATCAACGTAATTCACTGCCACGCTAATCGATTTTCCCACATCCATTTGACTCAAAGTGTAAGACGGCTGAACCGCGCCAATAATTGCCGCGCCATCGCTTAACCACTGATAATTCATCGAGCCTAAACCGTCAGTATCTTCAATTTTATTGACAGCACTTAACAAAGAATTTTCTTTAGCAATCCCCGTAATTTCAACGGTTCCTGTGGGTTTATGATTAACAAATTTTTCTGGAAGCATGCCGTCTGGCGCGGTATAAAAATCATCGGTTTCAATGTTAGCGAACACTTCAACACCTGACGTTAAACTGCTTTTGACTTCACTACTGTCGCCACCCGCGTAACTTTGTCCCCAAGTGACGATTGAACCATCGGCACGCAATGCTACAAATGCACCGCCTGCATTTGCATGAATTTCGACCACATCAATGGTGCCGTCGAGTTGATTTGCGACTGAGCCAAAATAAGAACTTTGATTTTCTCCCCATGCGACAACAGAACCATCCGCCCGCAATGCAGCAAAGCCATAATTACCTGAAACGACAGTTGTAACATCAATCGTGCCATCAAGTTGACTGGCAACTAAACTGCTATCACCGCCAACATAAGAATCTCCCCACGTTACAACCGAACCATCTTCGCGCAATGCCGCTGATGCACCACCGTAAATATTGTTTGAAAAAATGGATTTAACATCAATCGTGCCGTCTAATTGATTAGCGACTGAGCTAAAATCAATAACATTCCATCCCGACGAATAATTGTTTTGATTACTTCCCCATGCTACAACTGAACCGTCTGCACGCAATGCAACGAATCTCCCGCTATTCCAGTCATTTCCACTTGAATAAATTTTAGTGACATCAATCGTGCCATCAAGCTGGCTAGCAACTGAACTGCTATCACCGCCATAATTACTATCACCCCATGTCACAACGGAACCATCGACACGCAACGCTGCAAAAGTACGATTATTTGAAACAATGCTGGTGACATCAATAGTGCCATCAAGCTGACTAGAGACAGTGCTACTGTCACCGCCGTAATAACTATCACCCCAAGTAATAACAGAACCATCGGCGCGTAACGCAGCAGAAGCATAATCATTTGAAACTACATTTGTAACATCGATAGTGCCGTCGAGTTGATTAGCGACTGTGCTAGTAAAATAATAACTTTGATTTCCCCACGCAACTAACGAACCATCGGCACGCAACGCCGTGAATCCATTATTTCCCCAAGGATAACCATTGGAATAAATTTCAGTAACAGCAACCGTACCATCGAATTGGCTAGCAACCGAACTGCTGTAGTTCGCCCCCCAAGTCACAACGGAACCATCGACACGCAATGCCGCAAACGAATTCCCCATTGAATAAATCTTTTTCACATCGATGGTGCCATCTAATTCTTTGGCGACTGATTTACTGGTGCCGTCGCCTAAATAAACTTTACTATCGCCACCACTTGCAGGTTCGCCCCACGTCACAACAGAACCATCCGCACGCAATGCAGCAAAAGCATCCCATGTTGAAGAAACGGCTGTTACGTCAATCGTGCCATCGAGTTTTTTAAATGTGTCCGAAATAACCTTCTGATAACCCACAAGAACCACTGAGCCATCTGAACGTAAAGCAGCAAAATTTTGAGAATTTGAATAAATTTGTACCGCGTCAACCGTGCCGTCTAAATCGCTTGGAACGTAAGAGTTTTGTCCCCACGCGACCACTGAACCGTCGGATTTAATGACTGCAAAGCCGTATTGATTCGATGTTTCACTGTTGGTTCTGTCCCCGTACCAATAGTAGCTGTTTGAAACTTTTTCAACGGGTGTTGAAATTAACGTGCCGCCCGCCAAAGTTTTGGTTGTGGTGGTTTTTGAATCTGCCATGCTGAATTTCCTATTAAGTGAATGATTGTAAAGCTCGTCATTGTATTCAATTCTGAAAATGTTCGCAGAAATTTACAGCCTTTCAGAAAATTAAAACTCTTGTTCTAAATCGTCACGCCACCTAATCGTTTTCTTTATAATCGTGCCGTCTTTAAAATCAACAATTAAAAAAACTATGTCTACATTAACTAAAAAAATTTCAGTTTTCATTTTGTTATCGATTACTTTATTGGGCTGCAATGTTGAACAACCCGAACCGCTACGAATTGGACTTAGCACTTGGCCCCCCTTTGAGTTTTTCCATCTTGCCGAACAAAAAGGTTTTTTCAAAGACGAACAACTTGACATAAAACTGATTGAATTCAGTTCACTTTCTGATGTACGACGTTCTTTTGAACGCGGACAAATTGACGGATTAGGCACAACGCTTGTTGACGTTTTTCAAGCACGCGAACAATCGCCCCGCAATTTGCAAGTAGTGCAAGTCATTGATTATTCAGATGGCGCAGATATGATTTTAGCCAATACTAAAATTAAAACGGGGCAAGATTTGCGTGGTAAAAAAATCGGACTTGAATTCGCTTCGCTGGGAATTTACGTTTTAGCGCGGGGTTTGGATAAATTCGGTTTGACGTTTGCTGATGTTCAAATAATTGGAATGGAGCAAATTTCACTTGCGGACGAGTTCAAAAATGGAAGATTAGACGCAATTGTGACGTATCCGCCGACTTCAATTACTTCGCAACACGACATGAACACGAATGTTTTATTTTCAACCAGCGAAATTCCTGATGAAGTCGTTGACGTAATGGCTATTGACGAGTCGATTATTCAACAACGTCCTGACGATATTAAAAAACTTTTGCGTGTTTATCACCGCGCAATGACTTACGCGCAGCAAAATCCAGAGGAATCTTACGCGATTATGGCAGATCGTGAAGGCATCACGCCGCAAGAATTCAAAAACTCCTTCGACGGAATTCGCCTCGTTTCGCAAGCTGAACAAACCGACTTTTTTAAACAAGGTGGCAAACTTGAAAAAGTGGTTGAAAAAACCGACAAAATTTTGCGTGAAAGTGGACAAATTAAAGGCGCAGATCATCGTGCTGATACCGTAACCAATCGCTTTATCGAGTAATCATGCAAAATATCGCGTTCAAACACAAAATTCAAAAATCACTACGGCGTAAATTGCTATTACCGCTCATTTTTGTGGGCATTATTTTCACCGCTGGCGTGATTTTGTTGGCACAAATTCGTTTTCAACAATTATTAGTTGAAAAACTTGCGGTTCGTGCCGAACTGCTCGCCAATACTGTGAATTACGCCGCCGAAGGTTTATCACGCGCGGGAGAATTACAGCGAATTGTGACGACGCTTGGGGCTGAAAGAGACGTGAATTTAATTTTAGTCATCGTCGGTACGCAGCCCGCGCGAATTGTTGCCGCAAATAAAACCGCTTTTTTAGGTAAAACGTTAGACCAAGTAATTAACCAAGACAAAGACATTGAAAATCATGTTCAAGCGGCGTTGCAAAGTAAAGAAAAGGCAACGCATTTTGATAACGTTCAAGATACTTATGAAATTGCGATTCCTTTACTCATTAGTCAAAAAGCCATACTCAGCGAAAACACGTTAATCAATGCCGCCGTTTTTGTTCAACTCGATAGCAAAACAACAAAAATCGACGCATTGCGAACAATCGTACAATTCACCGCATTATTTTTGAGTGTATTTTCGATTTTGATTTTGTACAGCTACGGTTTGCTTCGCTATTACGTTATAAAACCCGTCACGAAAATTATTTCTCAAATTTCAAATGGGGAACCAATTCAATCAAAAAAACGGTTGGAAAAAGAATACGACGAAATTAGTTTGCTCGGCGATTGTTTAAACGACGCATTCATTAAATTGGCATCGCAACAAAAAGATTTGCGTGAGAGTGAATTCCGTTGGAAATTTGCACTTGAAGGCGCAGGCGATGGGCTTTGGGATTGGGACATTAAAAATAGCACTGTGTTTTTTAGCAAACGCTGGAAAGAAATGCTCGGATTTGACGTTGATGAGATTAAAAATGATTTTGAAGAATGGGCAAGCCGTATTCATCGTGACGATAAAGCAGCTGTTTTTGTCACGGTTCAAGATTATCTTAATGAAAAAACGTCTGTTTATTTATGTGAACATCGCTTGCTTTGCAAAGACGGAAATTATAAATGGATATTGGCTAGAGGAACGGTAGTTGATCGTGATCAAGATGGAAGTGCGGCACGGATAATTGGTACACATACTGACATTGATAAGCGCAAACACGATGAAGAACAATTAAAAAAAAGTGAAGCGCGTTTTCGTTCCATTATTGATATTTCGCCTGTGCCACTTGCCTTAAACGATAATTTGCACAACATCACTTTCTTAAATAACGCATTCACCAACACGTTTGGTTACGATTTAAACGATATTCCAACATTAAGCCAATGGTGGGAAAAAGCCTATCCTGATAAAAATTATCGTCAATGGGTTTTAGATACTTGGGCAAATACAATTCAACAATGTGAACGTGAAAATAAAACGTTTTCACCAATGGAATTTACTATTTGCTGCAAAGATGGAACGCAAAAAACCGTTTTAGCCAGTGCAACAGGCATTTCAGATTCATTTGATTTACATTTAGTGGTGCTGTATGACATTACGGAGCGCAAACAAGTAGAAAAAGCCCTATCGGAAAGCGAGTTTCGTTGGAAATTTGCTGTCGAAGGTTCAGGTGATGGTCTGTGGGATTGGGACATTAAAAATAGCACTGTATTTTTTAGTCATCGTTGGAAAGAAATGCTTGGTTTTTCCGATAATGACATTGGTAATGGCTTAGACGAATGGGAAAAACGGATTCATCCTGATGAAAAAACCGAAGTATTTAAAACCGTCGCGGATTATTTAGAAGGTAAAACCAAAATTTATATTTGTGAGCATCGTGTTAGTTGCAAAGATGGTTCTTACAAATGGATTTTAGATCGCGGCGTGATTGTGCAAAGGGATGACGAAGGAAAACCATTACGAATGATTGGCACGCACACCGATATTACCGAGCGTAAAAATTTAGAAACAGAATTAAAACGCTCAAATGCCGAATTAGAACAATTTGCTTATGCCGTTTCACACGATATGCGCCAACCGCTGCGAATGGTCACCAGTTATTTGGACTTAATCGAAAAAGCCTTAGAAAAACAATTGGACGACGAGACGCGCCAATTTCTAACCTTTGCCATTGATGGCGCAAAACGAATGGATTCAATGATTTTGTCGTTACTGGATTATTCACGAATGGGACGAAAAACCCATGCGGTCGAGTTGATTTCTAGTCGTTCGGCGGCTGATGAAGCTCTTTTATTTTTACAACCCGCATTAGAAATAAGTGGTGGAAGCATTGAGATTTCAGGCGATTGGGTTGACTTAATGGCGAACCGTGATGAATTAACACGACTTTTTCAAAATTTGATTGGCAATGCGCTGAAATATCACAATGAAAATAAACCACCTGTCGTTAAAATTTCGGCAACGGTTAAATCAAACACATTCCGTGTCGAAGTGCGTGACAACGGCATCGGCATTAACCCAAGTCAAATTGACCGATTATTCAAAGTCTTTTCACGTTTGCAAACACGAAGCCGATTTGAAGGAACGGGCGTGGGTTTGGCGTTATGCCGAAAAATCGTTGAACATCATGGCGGGACGATAGGCGTGGAATCCGCTGGTGAAGAATTAGGCTGCGTATTTTGGTTTGAATTACCCATTATCGAATGACATGTTAAACGTTACCCACTCAAAATTTAAAAGCCCATTAGTCGAATTAACGTGTCAAATTATCGTAGCGTTGCTTTATGTCCTATTTGGTTACGTCACAAATAAATACTTAATCAGTCAGGGCATTGTTAGTGCGGTTTGGTTAGGAAGCGGTGTTGCACTCTCTGCATTACTCATTGGCGGCTGGCGTTATTTATGGGGCGCATTTTTCGGCATGTTGACGTTCAATGCCTTGGTTAATGATTCACTTATCGGCGTGGTGGGTGTCACGTTGGCAAATGTACTCGAAGTGTCATTGGGCTTTTGGTTGCTTTCAAAAAAGGGCGTAGTTTCACAAAGCGTATTGCAAAATTATCTAAGGCTTATTTTATTTGGCGGGGGCGTTGCAAGTATTGTTGGCGGTGCGATTGGCGCATTAACGTTGTTACTGATGGGCTTTATTACGTCTGCTGATTATTTAAAAAACGTATTAACTTGGTGGATGGGTGACACGCTAGGCGTGTTGTTGCTTGTGCCTTTCGCGTTGGTCTGGCATGAGAAAAAATTAACGCACATTACGAAAAAAAAATGGGGCGAAGGTGTTTTATTGGTTTGCATCTCTTTTTTTATGGGACAAACTATTTTTTTCGATTGGTTTCATGAATTCCTAATTGTTGTACCTAAAGGCTATGTCATGTTTTTTTGCGTAGCGATTGTCGCAATCCGCACGGGAATGCGCGGTGCAACACTGGTTATACTTATTGCCGCAACGCAAGCCATTTTGAGTGCATATTTAAAAAGTGGCTATTTTGCTAATGAAATTGCA
>Ga0247840_10011414_pt1 | contig 10839 bp, 9 predicted proteins | sample LaCruzMarch2015__FD_192404 | JGI IMG/M metagenome (GOLD analysis project Ga0247840, IMG submission 192404) | Freshwater microbial communities from meromictic Lake La Cruz, Castile-La Mancha, Spain - LaCruzMarch2015_17m | ecosystem: Environmental > Aquatic > Freshwater > Lake | place: Spain...
AAAAAACGACGCCCAAAAAACTACCGGATCATGACCAGACCGCGGCAGGAGATGGGGCCTTTGCCACATCGAAAGAACGGCATCGAAAATAATCCCAAAAGACCGTTAACTTAGTGCCATTCGGGTCCGACCCCGGCCGCCCGCCCATGTTTATTAACTGAATGCCGGTGAGCTTTAGCTCTTGAAGGAGCGGACATAGGCGACCAGCGCCTTGATTTCGTCCGCAGTCAGCTTGTCTTTGAAACCCTTCATCTTGTCCTTGCCGTCGGCGATGACGGCGATGGCCTGGGCGTCCGTGAACTTGGCCTGCACCGCGGCATCGCGGTAGTTCCCGACGTTGTTTTTCTTGCCCATCACGGTGCTGCCGCTTCCGTCTTTAGCGTGGCACGAGGCGCACATCTTGGACCAGTTTTCTGCGGCGTCGGCGGCTGAGGCGACGCTGGCGGCACATGCGAGGGATGCGGCGATGAGAAGTGTTGTGGCTATGGCTTTCATGGATTTGGTTTTATGTTGGTTGTTGGATTGGAAATTTCAGCTCCTGTCACGGGGTCGCGGGGATCTCAAGCTTGGGGTGACAGACTAACAAGCCGGTCGGTTTGTTGGCAATAATGTTAAAATCTGACCTGCAGGTTGGTGGCGATCATCTGCCCGAGGAAGTTGTTGTTTCCGCCGGAAAGCTGGTCCTGGTAGGAGTCCAGATAGTATTTCACGGACAGGCTGACATTCTTCGAGATCCGGCGGCTGAGGCTCGCCGAGAACGTGTATTCGTTTCCTCCGGCCCCGTAGGGGACGCCCCACTGGGCATTGTTCACGTAGTTGTTCGCGCTATACATCGTGAAGTCGCCGCGGATGTCGGTCTTCGAATCGAGGGCGTAGCCCAGGCCCGCGCCCGCTGTCCAGTAGTTGTTGTTCGAGTTGGTGATCGCGGGCGTCTGCATCGAGGCGGGAGAGGAGATTTTGTTCAGCACGTAGGACAGGCTCCCCTGCACATAGAACCGGTCGCTCGGCTGCCACGTGAGTGTCTCGGTGAGCATGTTGTTCGTCATGATGCTGCTCTCCGCCCACGGGAGCGTGAACATTCCGTGGCCGCCGCTGTCGTATTGCCACTGGGAATTGATTTCCGTCCGCTGGAAGTCATACCGGGTCACCAGCGAGAGGGTCGAGAGCGGCTGCCAGGTGACGCGGAAGTTCACGTCGTTCGTGCTCCATGTCTGCGCGATCAGCCTCTGGTTTGCCCGCACGGGATCATCCGTGTTGATGTTCTGGTTGATGTTCTGAAGCTGGTAGTAGTATTGGACTGAGGCGTTGAGCCCCACCAGCGGATACCAGTTCGCCCCGATGGCGTATTTTTGGGAGATGGCCTGGTTGTTGGCGCTGAAGTTCAGCTTGGAGGCTGTATTTCTTGCCGCAGTAATGGGAAGGGTGCCGGCGTAGCTTCCGGTGGGGGTGACGTCCCCGCGGCTTTCATACGACTGGTCCCAGTCGCACTGGGCATAGAGCACCAGGCTCCTGATCCCGGTGTAGCGGATTTGGAGGCCCTCCGAGATGTTGGTGATGTAGGAGTGGCTGGACACCAGGGTGGGTGACGAGACCGTTCCGGCAGGAACCGTGACGGCCTGCTGCGTCACGGCGGGTCTCGCTGCCACCCTCGGCACTACTCCTCTGGCGCTCGCCGCGACAGCCGGAGTGATGGTGACCAGCCCGACGGTTTGGGCGGTCGTTGTGAGGTAGGTGCTGTTGCTGTCGGTGCTCGCGCACTCGACGCGGAACGACGGGGCGATCTGCAGGGAATCGTTGGGCATCCACAGGAAGTTAAGGAGCCCGACAGTCGCGGCCGTGCTCGACCCTCCGCCGAGGTTGATATACGGCCCCGTCCTGCCGCCGGGAGCGGCATACTGCAGGTTGTTGTAGTAGGGAGCGTAGGGGCTGGCGTAGGAAGGTCCGGCGATCCGGCTGCCACCGATATCGCTGGACGATGTGACGTAGGAGAAGGCGGTGGTCATCCACAGCTTGTCGCCGAAGCGCGTCACCGTGGAAATGTGCCCGTCGTAAATGGCCAAAGACACCTGCTGGGTGTTGGTCATAAGGTATTGGTTCGGCGTCCCCGGCGCGTTTTTCAAAGGGAAGGTCCCCGCAGGCGCCGGGTAGGTCGCGTTCGGCACCGAGTAGTTGGCGAAGTTGAGCTGGTTGTCGGTCCGGTCAAACTCGTAGCGCATCCCCAGGTTCACATCGGTGTTGCCGATCTTGTCGGGCTTGCCGATGAGGCATTTGGCGTTGAAGGTGAAGATGTCGCGCGACTCGTTGATGCCGAGAAATGAAGGGAGGATCTTGCGGACATTGGAACTCTTGTCCGGGACGGCGGTGAGGCCGGTCTGGTTGGTTCCGCCCCAGCTCGTCGAATCCTTCTCTCCGTTCCGGAACGCGTGCTCGTAGCGCAGCGTGAGCTCCGGCACGTTCGGCACCCGGAGACCGAGTTCCACCCAGATGCTGCCGCGGTAGAGCGTGTATTGCGGGCCGCCGTAAAACAGCGAAGCGCCCGGCACGTTGGCGTCCGGGAGGTAGCCGCCGTTGCCGTTGGAATACGTGGCGAACTCGGTGAAGCCGCCGGCGATGTAGCCGACATCCGGCACCGACAGCATGAGCTTCACCTTGTAGTCGCTGTTCGCGAAGATCGCGCGGGCGTCCACCGTGAAGTTGGCCTTGCCCAGGCTCTGCTCCAGGTGCATGTCATCGATCCCGCCGAAGATCGGGCCGTTCAGGGTCGGGTTCTGCCTGTTGAACTCGGCCATGTTGCCGTTGGGGACGATCCCGCCGAGGGTGAAGTCGATCCAGTTGCTGAAGATCGGCTCCTCCTCGGGAGCTTTGACGGCAGGGGTTGACGCGGCCAGCAGGGAATGCCCGTTCATTAATCCGGCGCAGAGAACAATGGCACCGAGACAACCAACGCGGCCTGTTGTGAAGCGAATCATGTTTTTCATGTGAGTGATAAAAAGTGTTGAGCTAAGATTAGTATCTGAGGTGCGAGTTGACCTGAGAGCCATGAACGGCTTCGTGGCAACCGCCGGACCAGCAGGTGCCCTGGGACACAAAGGAAGCTCCGTGGTTCTCGCCGCCGATGTTGACCCGGTTGGACACCGGCGTCTGCCCGGGCAGCAGCCTCTGCGATTGGAAGTGGCACTTCAGGCAGAGGATCTGGTTGCGGGCGACCAGCTGCTTCTGGTTCACTGAGCCGTGCGGGTCGTGGCAGGTCGTGCATCCTTGGCGAGTCGCCTCGTGCTGGAAGACAAACGGTCCCCGCTGGGCCTGGTGGCATTCGAAGCAGGTTTCATTTTTTCCCAAGACGTTGGTGGAGCCGCCGCCTTTGGTCATCGACCCCTTGTGCGGGTTGTGGCAGTCGCCGCAGCTCACGCGGCCTTCCTGTAACGGGTGGCGGTAGGGAAGGTTGAATTTTGCGCGGATCTCGAGGTGGCACTGGAAGCAGGCTTCAGGGCTCTTGCCGGGGTTGACGATCGTCTTCGCCCCTCCGCCGGAGCTGACGTGCAGGCTGCCGGGTCCGTGGCAGGACTCGCAACCCGCGTTTTCCGCGTTCTTGCCTTTCGCCATCAGGCGCGAGTGCCCGGCGGTCTTGAAGTCGCGGACCAGTTCCTCGTGGCAGTCGGCGCAGGCCTTGGTGCCCACGAACGTCGCGCCCGGGATGCTCGGAGGAGCCATGATCGGCTGGTTCAGCGTGCCGCAGGAGATCAGGGCCAGCGTCAGTGCGACCCCTCCGCCGGTGATCCCGGCAACCTTGGCCAGACGGCCTTGGAAACATCGGCTGAGGGATTGTCCCAATTGGAGAAACGTGTGTTTGTTCATCGGTTTGTTTGTTTTTGGATTGCTTGAACTGCTTTGTTGGTTAAGGAACCGGCGCTACGCCGTCTGCTTCACCCCGCAAATTCCGAGGCACAACCCTTTGGCGGGAACAGCAACGAAATTGGGATCCTTGTTGGTTTGCACGGATGCGGGGTGGGGGTGGTTAAGATTTTCTAATCTGCTGACGGCCGGTGTTATTAGCAGAGCGAATATACGGCAGGCTACTTGCTGGTTGGCATTTCCTTCTTGTCTATTGCCCGGAGCGAAACATTCTGGACACTCCCTGCGCTTGCCCTTTACATGCCGGATTCCCTATGAAATTTCATCGAACGCATTTGTGCACCGGCCTGCTTCTTGCAGGCGCTATTCTTGGCGGCTGCAAGGACAGGAACGCGGTCAAAGTCTATCGCGTTGCCAAGGCGGAGACAGAATCTCCGGCTCCGCAGGCTGCCGCGCACGACAGCTCCGGCATGGGCGCCCTGCCGCCGATGGGTGCGCCTGCGGACATCCCCGGCCCTGCCGCGCAACCCTCGCAGGTCAAAGGAAACCCACCGCCGGACTGGGAGGCGCAGCCGCTCTCGACGATGCGCCAGGCGAGCTACCTTGTGAAAGGCGCGAACGGGGAGACCGCGGATATTTCGCTCGTGGCCCTCGCGGGACCGGCGGGCGGGGTTCTCGACAACGTCAACCGCTGGCTCTCGCAGCTCGGCCGGACCGCCGTCACCGGGGAGGATCTCGCCCAGAAGTCGCAGCACGTGGCTTCGCCGCTCGGCGATATCACCGTCGTCGATCTCCAGGGGCTGCCGGATGGCGCGGACCCGGCTAAGGACGGGCGGATCATCGCGGGGATCGTCACCGCGGATGGCAAGTCGTGGTTTTTCAAAATGCGGGGAAATGCCGCACTCGCCGGTTCGCAGAAAGAAGGTTTTCTCAAGTGGATCGGGACCGTGCAGGTCGGCGCGGATGCGAGCGGCCCGGAACCGGCCGTTCCGGCAGACCTCCCCGCTGTTCCTGCGGACCATCCCGCCATTCCCGGTGCCTCTGCCGCCCCCGGCACCCTGTCGGCACCCGCCGCAGGGCCGGAGAAGATCAAATGGGAGGCCCCGGCCAACTGGAAGCCAGGAGCTCCGGCAGCCATGCGATACGCGAGCTTTGCGGTCGCGGGACAGAACGGCGAGACCGCGGATATTTCGGTGAGCGTCTTCGGCGGCGACGGCGGGGGCGACCTCGGGAACGTGAACCGCTGGCGCTCGCAGATCGGCCTCGGAGAGGTTGATGCCGCCGGGCTCAAACCGCTGCTTGTCCCGGTGGCCGGCAAGGACAACGAGATCCTCACGGTGGACATGGCGGGACCGAAAGGCCGGGTCCTGGCAGGATGGGCGAAGATCGGCTCGAGGACCTGGTTCTTCAAACTCATCGCCCCCGACGGGCTGGCCGGGAGCGAAAAGGCGGCGTTTGTAAAGTTCCTCGGATCGGTCCAGTTTCAGCCCTGATCGAAATGTTGCACCGTCTTTTTGATGTCATCTCGTCGCTGAAGCTCACCGTCGTCTGCCTTTCGCTGGCGATCGTGCTGGTCTTCGTCGGCACGATGGCGCAGGTGAATTTCGGCATCCACGAAGTCCAGCACCGCTATTTCCAGAGCCTGATCGTCTGGTGGCCGCCCGCCTCGCAGGGGCTGAAGATCCCGGTGTTCCCGGGCGGGCATCTGATCGGCGCCGTGCTCCTGGTAAACTTGATCGCGGCCCACCTGCGCAGGTTCCGGTGGACGTGGAGGACGTTCGGCATCCACCTCACCCACCTCGGGCTCATCATCATCCTCGCGGGCGGACTGTTCACCGATCTGCTCTCGGTCGAGAGCTTCATGCGGCTGGCCCCGGGCGAAACAAAAAACTATTCCGAGGACTCGCGGGCGATGGAGCTCGCGGTGATCGACGGGTCCGACAAGGAGCTCGACCAGGTCACCGCGATCCCCGAAGCGAGGCTGAAACAAGGCGGCACGATCGAAAGCGAAAGCCTGCCGTTCCGGGTTGTCGTCCGGCATTTCTACCAGAACTCGCGGCTGCAGCCGCTCGACAAGGCGGGGCCGGGCGCGGTGTCCGCCGCCACGCAGGGCGTGGGCTCGCAGGTCGTCGTGACGGAAGTTCCGCGGGCGACGGCGGAGAACGAGCGCGACCTGCAGAGCGTGGTCGTCGAGATCGCTCCGGGGCAGGCCGCCCCGTCGCTTGGCACCTGGCTGGTTTCCGACCAGCTCGGCGCGCCGCAGACATTTTCCTTCGCGGGGAAGACGTGGCGGCTGCTGATGCGCCCGCAGCGGTATTACAAGCCCTACAGCCTGACGCTGAAAAAGTTTACCCACGAGCGCTACGCCGGAACCCAGATCGCGAAGAACTTTGCCAGCCACGCCGTGCTCAACGACCCGGAGCGCAACGAGAGCCGCGACGTGCTGATCTACATGAACCATCCGCTGCGCTACCGCGGGGAGACATTTTTCCAATCGGGCTTCGAGCAGGACGACTCGGCCACGATCCTCCAGGACGTCTATAACCCGAGCTTCATCGCGCCGTATGTCGCCTGCGTCATCGTCTCCGCCGGGCTGCTCTTCCAGTTCGGCTACCACTTTGTCGGATTTTTACGCCGGCGCAAAACCAGCCCCGCCCAATGAAAAAATTCGCCCCATGGATCGCCCTGGCAATCGCCGTGCTCTGGGTCGCCTCGAACTCCCGGATGCCGAAAGCCGCCCCGCTGGACTTCAACCTCGTCGCGTTCGCGAAGATCCCGCTGCTGTCCGACGGCCGGAACAAGCCCTTCGACACGGTGGCCCGGAACTCCCTGCTCATCATCCGCGGGAAGCAGACGCTGCGGCTCGAAGACGGCCGCACGATCGATGCGCGGCGCTGGCTGGCGGACGTCCTGTTCAATGCGCCCCTGGCGGACAGCTACCCGTCGTTTGTCATCCACAACCCTGAGGTGCTCGGACTGTTCGGCTGGGAGCAGACCGAACGGAAGTATTTCAGCTACGGAGAAATCCAACCGTTCCTGGAAAAAATCGACACCCAGGGCGGGCAGGCGGAAAATGTCGAGTCGGCCAAGCGCACCCCCTACCAGACCGCGATCTACAACCTGCGCAACTCGCTGATTCTCTACCAGCGGCTCAAGAACAGCCTGCGGCCGGAGGACTCGCCGAATTTCACGGGCGAGATCGAAGCCTGCATGCAGGCGATGCCGGCCGGACTCGAAGCGACCGCCAAGCAGTCGAAAGGCGAAAACTTTGACAAAGAGAAGTTCAATTCCTTCGCGCGGCTGACCGCGCGCTTTCAGACCCTGGCCGAGCTGTCCTACCTTCTGCCCGTGCCGCCGGATCCGGCAGGGACCGGACCGCACGAGGAGTGGATCTCCGTCGGCGCAAGCCTGCTCCAGTCGATTTCGACGGGCGCGGTCGATCCCGCGACGAAATCCTACGCGCTCATCGGCGACGCCTACCACGCAGGGAATCGCGAGACCTTCAACCGGAACCTGGCCGACCTCACGGGCTGGATGGCCAAAAACGAACCGAAGGCGGCCGGCCGCGCCGCGTTTGAATTTCTTTTCAACCAGCTCGAGCCGTTTTACCAGGCGATGGGGCTCTACGTGCTCGCGTTCCTGCTCGTGTGCTTCTCGTGGCTGGGCGGAAACCGGAGCCTCGGCATCGCCGCATTTTACGTGCTGCTGATCGCGCTCGCCATCCACACCTTCGGGCTCGGCTCGCGCATGTATCTGCAGGGGCGCCCGCCGGTCACGAACCTCTACTCTTCGGCGATCTTCATCGGCTGGGGAACGGTCATCATCGGGCTGATCATCGAGAGGATTTTCCGGGACGGCGTCGGCTCGGCCTGCGCTGCGGCCATCGGGTTCATCACGCTCATCATCGCGCACCACCTCGCCGGCAGCGGCGACACGCTGGAGATGCTCCAGGCCGTGCTCGACACGAACATCTGGCTCGCGACCCATGTCGTGACGATCACGATCGGCTACTCCGCGATGTTCCTCGCGGGGACCCTGGCTCTCATCTACGTCGTGCGCGGCGTCTTCACCACCTCTTTGACGAAGGAGGCGGCCCAATCGCTGACCCGCATGACCTACGGCGTCATCTGCTTCGCCACGCTGTTCAGCTTTGTCGGCACCGTGCTCGGCGGCATCTGGGCCGACCAGTCGTGGGGAAGGTTCTGGGGCTGGGATCCGAAGGAAAACGGCGCGCTGCTCATCGTGCTCTGGTGCGCGATCATCCTGCATGCGCGGTGGGGCGGCTTCATCCGCCAGCGAGGCCTCATGATCATGGCGCTGTTCGGAAACGTCATCACCAGCTTCTCGTGGTTCGGCGTCAACATGCTCGGCGTCGGGCTGCATTCCTACGGATTCATGAACAAGGCCGTCCCGTGGCTCGCGGCCTTCATGGTCAGCCAGCTCGTCCTCATGGCCTTGGCCTCCCTCCCCCTCCCCCGCTGGCGCAGCTTCGCCCCGGGTTTAAAATAATTCCGGAACTGGAAAAAATATTCCCTTGGCGCGTTTCGAGATAGGGAAGTCGCGAGAAAGGAGTGAGAAAGGAGTTGCGCCGGCAGGGATGCGGAAAGAGAATTCCCCCATGAGCACCCTGCCGCTTCTCATCGGCTCCACCCTGATCCCGATGGCGATCATGGTCGCCGTCTGGATTGTTGCGCGGCGGATGGACAATGCGGGGATCGTCGATATCTGGTGGTCGTTCGGCTTTTCGCCCGTCGCGGTATTCTGCGGGGTTTTCGGCTGGGGGAACCCGGTGAGGAACGGCCTCATCGCCGCCATGGTCTGTGCCTGGAGCCTCCGGCTCGGGATCCATCTTTACAGGCGCGTGATGGCGCATCATCCGGACGAAGACCCGAGGTATGCCGCCCTCCGGCTCCAGTTTCCCAAGCACACATGGCTCATGTTCTTCGGGTTTTTCCAATTGCAGGCAGTGCTGATCGGGCTTCTCAGCCTTCCGGTCGCCCTGGCCTGCTCGAACCCCTCGGGAGGAATCGGTCCCTTTGAAATCGCGGGCCTCGCGATCTGGTTCGTGGCGATCGGTGGCGAGGCGGTAGCGGACGCCCAGCTGGCATCTTTCCGTGGCCAGCCATCGAACCGCGGGCAGGTCTGCGGGTTCGGCCTCTGGAAATATTCCCGGCACCCGAATTACTTTTTCGAGTGGCTTGTCTGGGTCGCATTTTTCGTCTTTGCTCTCGGCGCGCCGTTCGGATGGGCCGGGGTTTTGAGCCCTCTGCTGATGCTCTTTTTCCTGACGTGCATGACCGGCATTCCGCCGTCCGAGGCCCACTCTCTCGCCTCCCGCGGGGACGCCTACCGCGCCTACCAGCGCCGGACGAGCCCGTTCATTCCCTGGTTTCCAAAAAAAATATGATCTCCATCGACGGCCTCCTCGCCCGCAACCTCCTCCCCGATGCCGCCATCCGCATCGGCATCCGCAACCTCCTAGCAAAAAAGATCCGCGACGAATCGCACGAAAATGTCGAGGCGCGGAGCGAGGCCATGGCGGAGTTCATCGCCGGGCTGAAAAAATCCCCGATCGCCATCAAGACCGGGGAGGCGAACGAGCAGCACTACGAGGTCCCCACGGAATTTTTCCAGCTCGTCCTCGGCCCGCGGATGAAATACAGCGGCGGCTACTGGCCGCGCGAGGAGACGACCTTGGCGGAGTCCGAGGAGGCGATGCTCGCGCTCAGTTGCAAGCGGGCATGCCTGGAGGACGGGCAGGATGTCCTCGAGCTCGGCTGCGGCTGGGGGAGCCTGACTCTGTGGATGGCGGAGCGGTTTCCGAATTCCCGCATCACCGGGGTCTCGAACTCCGCCACGCAGAAAATCCACATCGAATCGGAGGCCGCGCGGCGCGGGCTGCGCAATGTCCGGATCCTCACCGCCGACATGAACGGTTTCGAGGCCGGCGATGCGGCCTACGACCGGGTGGTTTCCGTCGAGATGTTCGAGCACATGAAAAATTACCAACTCCTGCTCGCGAACGTCGCCCGCTGGCTCCGGCCGGACGGAAAGCTGTTCGTGCATATCTTCACCCACCGCGAGTTCGCCTACCATTTCGAGGGAAGCGATCCCTCGGACTGGATCACGCGCTATTTTTTTGAGGGCGGCACCATGCCCTCCGACGATCTGCTGCTCTACTTCCAGGACGACCTGGTCCTGGAAAACCACTGGCGCGTCAACGGCACCCACTACCAGCGCACGTCGGAGGCCTGGCTGAAAAACATGGATGAGAACAAGGCATCCGTGCTCCCGATTCTCGAAAAGACCTACGGGGCCGACCAGACGTCCAAGTGGTGCGCCTACTGGCGGGTCTTTTTCATGTCCTGCGCCGAGCTCTGGGGATACCGCGACGGAAACGAATGGATCGTGAGCCACTACCTCTTTCGAAAGCCGGCCCGTTGATGTCGTCGAAGGGATTTGACAGAATCGTCATCGTGATGGGCGGACGCCCCACGACCCCGGAGGAAAGCCGCCTATTCCGCGAAGCCATCGCCCGCACCGGCGCAAACTTGCACGACAACCTGCGGATAGTAGGTTTCTGCGTGCGGGGCAGCCAACAATATAATCTTTGCTCGCGGGCCTAATCTCGATTGAGTCAGGCGGATGAGTTCGCGACCAATCCCCTTCCGCTGATAGCTTGAATCAAACGCAAGGTCTGGGAGATAACAGACGTTTGACCAGATCCCGCCGCAGGGCCGGTGAGTAGTATCTCTTTCGGGCCATGCTGGTATCTCCGGGTTGTGGTTGGTGTGCGGACGGCCTGCGGCGGACATCGCCGGGGCCGGGAAGAGGACAGCTGACAGCTAATCCTCCCCTATATAGAGCCAGTCCGCCAAGGCGGAGAGCAAGCACTGAAGCGGGTTTGAAGGCGAAAGAATGAAGGCATGGACAGCAAAAAATGCTGCCATGCCTCAAATCGGGTGTTTATATTTCGGTTTGCAGACT
>Ga0247840_10011415_pt1 | contig 10838 bp, 14 predicted proteins | sample LaCruzMarch2015__FD_192404 | JGI IMG/M metagenome (GOLD analysis project Ga0247840, IMG submission 192404) | Freshwater microbial communities from meromictic Lake La Cruz, Castile-La Mancha, Spain - LaCruzMarch2015_17m | ecosystem: Environmental > Aquatic > Freshwater > Lake | place: Spain...
TGATTGGTGTAAACGATGTCCAGTCCGAGGTGTTCAGAATTACAGATGCCAAGAAAGTATACGACTTCTTCAAGAAAACGCCCTGGATGACATACGTAGGATTCTGGTCAACAAACAGAGACCAACCCGGTCCAGGACAAGGAGCAAATCCATTTACATCTGGCATCAAACAGAAACCTTATGATTTCAGTAAAACTTTCCTGGGCGCAGATGTAAAGGACGTGGACCCAAGCCCAAACAAAGACCCAACACCACCATCTGTTCCAGATATACCGGACGTCCCCGATACTCCATCCGAAACACCATCTAAACCAGCTGCAAGGCCAAATGTTAACGCTGAGTGGAAAAATGTGTCCGAGGAGTTTGTCAATAGATGCAAGGCAGGTGAGGACTCGGACGAAGTGATCAAGGACCTTGGTCACAGATACGTAGGTCTTGGTCCCATCAACAGAAAGGCTCTCAAGAGTCTTTTAAAGAAAACTCCTCACGACAACACCCCCAAAGATTTGAAAACTGGAAATGTTGCTGTCATTTGACCCAGGAGTGGAAAATGTCTATTTGTGTTTTGTCAAGACAAAATAATATACCAAACAATTAAAAATGAAGCACACCGTCGAACTGTTCTCGGATTACCGCCTGGAAGACAAGGTTGGCAAGGGCACCTTTGGTGAGGTGTGGTCTGCCATCAATATTGAAACAAGGGAAAAGGTGGCGATAAAGATGTCGACAACGCCCAAGGGCCCGGCTATCTTGCTAGCAGAATACAACATGATGAATTCACTGGACCACCCTAATATCATGAAGGCAAGTGCTATCTATCACAGCGCGGCGTCAGCCCACATTATCATGCCATTTTATGAGGCAGATTTGTTCAACTATACCATGAACAACGAAGGGCTGATCAAGGAAAAGACGCTTAAGGTCATTCTGAACGACATCTGCGGGGCAATCAAGCACATGCATGACAAGGACGTTGTTCATCGGGATATCAAACCAGAAAACATTATGATGGACAGCGACTGCAACTTTGTGCTGTGTGATTTCGGGTTTGCCGAAAAAGAGGATTACATTACCACTTCTAAACTTATGGGAACATTGGCTTTCCTCTCGCCAGAAGTCATCAAGGGTTTTCACAGAGACAATGAGGCAAAGTTCACGGTGGGAAAGCCAGTGGACATCTATGCCCTTGGCATAACTCTTTTTTCCATCGCCACTAAGACAAATGCAGTCCCCGATATGTCAACCAAGAAGATGATGCGGTATCTGGAAGACCCCGATATGCTGGACGAAGTAGACAAGCTCAAGAACCGCTCGGAAAAGTTTAAGAGTCTCCTCCGAGGCATGCTTGATCCAAATCCCATTTCTCGCCTCACTGTTGCAGAAGTCATGACTCATGATTTCATGACATCTGTGTAAAATTTTATATTTTCTTAGCATATAAATGCGCGTATTCTTGTTCATTGTAATAGCAGCTCTTCTAGCACTCACGATATACTTATGGAGGAACAAGAACACTCAAAAATGCGATTGCTCAGCGGCCATCGATGAGGGATATGACTTGGGGGTTGTAGATGGCTTGAACGCACTGGAGGACGAACCTGCAATCGAAACATATGGCAATATGGACGAAGAGACATCGTATGATTGCTTGTACAGACCAAGAGAGACACCCGATGGCGGGGCAACATGGAAATGCAGGGATGGTTGGAAAGATACTGGACTAAACTGGGGGGACCCTGATGGCGGGATTCGCCAGTGCATGCAATGCAAGGGAGCATACCCGAACTTGAAGGGGGGTAACTCTTCACCAGCAACATCTACAGCAGCATGCCCGGCAGGGTTCATTCATAATGGACAGGAATGTGTCAAGACATCAAGTGCTGCTGGAAAATCTGCTCAGAAAAAGCTTCTGGAAAAACGCAAAGCAGAAGCCAAGGCAAAGGGCGTCGACTGGAAGACCGGACGCGCGTTTGACGATGGTTCAAAGAAGTACCAACAAAAGACAGGTTCCAAGTTCGTGAGACCATCTGGAGGCGTATGCCCCAATGAGACTACAATGGTCCCTTCTGGTAAGTGGGGAGGGTGGTGCCAACGGTCGATGAACTGGTATCAAAAGTATCGCGGCAAGGACAGCAAATCCGGAAAACTGTTCACTTGCACCAGTGGCCGTGTAGCAGTTGGCAACACATGCATCTGCGGAGATGGGAAGATCTGGAAAAACGGCAAGTGCATGTGCGACAGCTCTCGTGGGCTGAGGTGGAACAACTCCGAGAAAAGATGCACAACCGGCGGAGGGTCTTCCGGAGGTGGCAAATCAAGCTCGTCGGGCGGCGGCTCGTCATCCAGTGGCTGCAAACCAGGACAGATTCGCCGCGCATCGGACAACAAATGCGTCTGCGCTCCTGGAACCAGTTGGGACGGCTCCAAGTGCAGCGGAGGGTCTTCCGGAGGTGGCAAATCAAGCTCGTCGGGCGGCGGCTCGTCATCCAGTGGCTGCAAACCAGGACAGATTCGCCGCGCATCGGACAACAAGTGCGTCTGCAACCCCCCAACCAAGTGGAACGGCTCTCGTTGTGCGTAATCATTTAGCAAATCACTTTTGTCGATATAAAGATATATCGACAAAAAGTGCTGTTCCCAAAATCCAGAAGGCACTCGCCGAGGCAAAATTACCTTTTCCAAAACTGGAATAATGTGCTTCTATTCTACAAACATCAAGAAGGACGAAAATGACCTAAAAACCATGCTGAGAGAACATGGTTGTATGGATGCCAGTATTGGGAAAGAGACTGTGATAAACTGTGCCGAGACAAGAGCATTGTTCCATGACTTTGCAAGTCGTTAATCAAGTGAACTTTGTCTATGAAAAATAATTTAAAAAAAAAAAAAAAAAAAATAAGGAACTACTTGTAGTATATCACCGTATATTTTAACTACTTGTAGTATATCACCGTATATTTTGACTACTTGTAGTTGTTTGTTTTATTTTATTAATTTAAACAAATATTATGAGTAAATGGCAATGGTTGAAACACACAAAATTCCGTATCACATTTGTGGCTGCGGATACAAGACCAGTGATCGTGGTAATGCTAGTAAGCATAAGAAAGTGTCTTGCGGTCATACAATGGTATTAGAAGTCAAGGAGTTTGTCTTCAAGGAAGATTACGACCGCGATGTAAAAACTTCACTCAACACTATTCACGGTAATGTTGGTGTTGTCAATCAAAATGTAGATAATTCTGTTCACCAAAACATCACCATCAATCTTACGGTACCTGATAAGACAATTGTTGGGGCAATATATGATGTCATCAACAACCAGGAGTGTATCAATGAAATTCGACACGCAGATCCTCATCAGATTCCTGCGATACTGTTCAAATATACGCGCGGAACAAAGGCCGAACAACAGGTCATCAAGTATGACCCCGACAAGAATGTCGTAAAACACAAAGATTCCGTCACTGGGCAAGATGTATCGCAAGATTTGAAGAAGTTCAGGAATGAATATTTGGCCGAACAGGCTGATGTGTACGATGATGTGTACCACATCCCATACTTTCCTCTTCCAGTACAGAAAAATATGACAGAACTGGCAAAACCAATGTTTGACAACGGGAAGAAGAAGGACGACCCTATTCCCGCTGCTGAAGTTATCAAGATATGTGCTACTGGTGACCATAGAATGTACAAACTACCACACGATACAAAGAGATTTTATACACAGGTTGCAAATGACATTGATAAAGAGATAAAATCTTCAAAGTGATCACAACGTTATGAAAGCTGGTTTTGTAGCAGCATATGTTTTACCAAGTTTGTTGATGTCTGTTTTGAACCCGGATTCTGCCCACTTCAGGAATGCAGTCATGTACAATGAGCATGCATCGTGCACTGCCCATGCCACTAGCATAGCTTGGGCGATACCTGAGTTCCAGAACGAAAGCCGGGTCTCTGGAATTTTCACATCCTTCCCAAGAGCAGCATACCACTGCCTGTTTGCCTTGGGATCTTTCAGAACGTCTCCCGCAGCATTTATCATGCCACTCTTTCTGAGAGAGTCGGCTATTTTCTTTGAGTTTTCAAGAGAAATAGAAGCCATCTGATTGTAGTAGAAGTCGGGAGTTATCTTTCGCTTTGGAGAAACGAGAACTGCTGCTGGCTTCCCAAACTTCCTTAGAGCCCCGGCTTTCTTTTCTGCATCTGCTTTTTCCTTTGGTGTCGAGAGAACTGTCCAAAGAGAAGCGGGTGTCTTGTTGGAAGGATCTCCTGTTGTTGCGCTCTCATTAAACATTCCATCGCACTGTATGAAGCCTTTGGCAACAAGACGCTGCGCCATCCCACCACCTGCAGAGCAGCCACCAATGTAAAGAGCCTTGTTTTGAATGCGTAAGGTACTTCTCACCTGATTGATTACTGCCTTGGTGGTATCTGGATCGGGACCATTCTGAGAAAAGCACCCAGTCTTCTGGTTCTCTGGAGACACATACAAAATTGCATACCCTGCTTTCAGACTCTGCTTTGTTCTTGACACATCCTCTGGCATGCCATAGAATCTGGGGTTTGCCGATGGTGGCCATCCTCCATAAATAGATCTGGCGCAACCATGTAGGAAAACAACAAGACCCTTGGGGTCTTTAGGAGACTGATAAGCATGCTGTTTGCCACCTACATTTATGAGCACTGGTTTTAACCCTGCATCTGATCTATTTCCAGTTGGGGCAGGAGCGGGCTTAGGGGCAGGAGCGGGCTTAGGGGCAGGAGCGGGCTTAGGGGCAGGAGCAGGCTTAGGGACAGGAGCAGGCTTAGGTTTTGGGATCTCAGCTGATTTGGGGGCTTCTACTATGCTCTTTAACAAATATGGGGGTGTTCCATGGAGAGTAACTGTTACGGAATCTTCCGTCGAAAGACCATGATTTTGTTTAGTCACATCTGGTGTGACAACAAGACCACCTGGTTTTCTGTATGTTATTTTTACTACATTTGGATTAACAATTTTTAACACTTTTCCAATGATAGTGATGTCTGCAACGGGGCTCGGAGAAGGTGACAGCGACCCTCCTGGGCGAATGGGTGCTATGGTTCTAGACGGTAAATCCGGGAACAGCAGAGTCTGGTTCACAAGAGTTCCATTGGGAAACATATTATATAATAAAAGAACTCAATATTTTATTATCACCATATCGACAGAACTGGTATCTTAAATGATACGTGTTACTCATAATCAAAATGTCTGTCCAGCTATTCACTGGTGATGGTTCTGTCTTCTTTGTTGATGAGGAGGTTGCCAAACAATCTGAGACCATTGCTCATATCATCGAGGATATGGGAACTGAAGATCCTGTCCCCATCCCCAATGTGGATTCTGACACGTTGAAGTTGATCATCCAGTTCTGCGAGTTTTATTCAAATCACCATGTTGAAAAAGAAGATAAGGAATTTGATTCTGTGTTTTTTGACATGGACATTAACAAAATCATCCTTGTTCTGTCGGCTGCCAATTTCCTAAACATTCCGCAGCTACTCAAGAAGGCGTCTATGGCAGTTGCCAATCTCATCCGTGGACGTTCGCCAAAAGAACTCCGCACCTTGCTAGGAATCAAGCAGGAGTACACCAAGGAAGAAATGGATAGTATCATGCACGAAAACCGGTGGGCATTTGCCCCCAAGGTACAGGTCGCATATCGACAGAACTAGATTATAACCACGGGTTGGAAGCGTATCAATATACTCTTACAAACATGCGTGCTACTACCATGCGCGTTTTTATTCCTACCTCTCGCCCCATCGTAATCACTCGCCCCACGCGGGTTGTTAGGTCTAGGCTGTCTCCCACGAGCATTGATATGATTACAATCTGGTCCGAGCGCAGTTTCTCCACGAGTGTTCTCCTTGGTGTGTTCCTTTTTGGAAAAATGGTCATAGAAGCAGCCGAAAATTCATTGACGCCAAAGGAGCGGGAAATTAATTATGATTCTGATGATTCTGAAGAATAATTACTTGTGTAAACTCACACCACGAAACTCGTCACGCAGCCTCAGGTTAACATCATCGTGAATCAGACCATCAATCCATTCAAAGTCAGCCATATTACCAGTGACAATTTCGAGGTTCAGGAACAGCGCAAACAGTCTCTCGAGAGTGCCAGCAATGTGACGGGTCCCAGTTTCTGTCAGGAAGGTTAGAATATTGGGCAATACTTTCTTGGTAAAGTGCATCATACGGCAATAGTTTTTCTTGGGGATGACAAATGTGTGGAAAAGTGCCAACTTCTTGCTCTCAAGAAGAATGGGGTCCACTGGAACCTGGAAGAAGTTGCTATACTGTTGGATGATGAACTGCCACGCGCCTGGTTTGACAATTTCAAAGAGCTGCTCAATGGGGTATGGGTAAAATGCAATCGATGCATCCTTGTCTTCGGCGCAACTGCGCTTAATATGGTCAAAAATCTCAGGAGACATCTTCATATCATACTGGAAAAACCCAATCTGATCCAGACCAAGGGTCTCGATGATGTTCATGGTGTTGAAGAACACCGAGTTCTGGTAGTAGTTGTTCTCCTGATAGAACTTTTCATACTCTGGAATCTCCCATTCATTATGGATACATTCCTTGGGGAAGCTCTCGGGGATGAACTTAGGAAGCTTCTCATTTACGCACACAATGCGGATGTGTTTCTTGACATCATCTTCCGGAATGCCTGCAATTGTTTCCTCGTAGAAACGCTCGTGACCAATAAAACCCAACTGAAACATTGTATATCATACGGGAAATACAAATATTTAAGTTATTTTGCGAGAAAAAAAGTATATTGTAATACCATCATGGCTATTGACAAAGTGAATGTCAAACTCTCGTCTGGAGAAAAAGCTGCCGCAAAGAAACTGAAAGCCAAGGAAAATCGGGCAAAAGCTAACCCAGAGCTCGCAGCCGAGAACAAGGCAAAGTCAGATGCTAAGCGTGAACGCCGTGCTGCTGCTGGAAGTTCAAAGACATTCAAGTGAGAAGCCGCGTAAAATAACTTAAAAGAAATTGTTTTGAGTATAACAAATGGACGAACTCTTTCGCTATCCTGTCAGCAGTTTCCCTGAGGGCCAGCTCGGCGCTTCTACACCCGTTGGACAGTTCCTAGCCAAGATTGTTCAGAACCCGGAGTTCAAGAATTTCATCGAGGTTGGGACTTGGAACGGTCGCGGAAGCACCAAATGCATCATGAATGGCCTTGTTCAGCGCAGCGACAAGACATTGTTTTATTCTCTGGAGGCTGACAAGGGGCGTTGCCAGTCTGGACAAGACTTCTGGACCACCCAGGAAAAGGGAAATGTGGATCTTCACCTATTGTGGGGCAAACTATCTGATAAAATGGTAACGCGGGAGTATGTGCAAACCCATCCAAAATTTTCTGATCAGCTACAATACTTTGACATTGAGGCAAGCCAGACCCACGAGGCGCCTCTGGTTGGCAATGATCTACCCGATGATGTGGAGTTTGTATTTTTGGATGGGGGTGAGTTCTGTTCCATCTTTGACTTCAATGTGCTGGTGAAGAAGTATGCTCACTCTCTCAAGGTCATTGGTCTTGATGACATTGACAATCTGAAGAACGACCTTGTTTACAAAAATCTAACTCAGGAAGATAGTCCATGGAAAGTGTTGGCATCAGGCCCTCATCCAAACCGCCCTGGTCGTGAAGATGGTCCTCAACGTGGGCACACGTGGTGTTTTTTTGTAAAAAAATAGGGCTTTTTGATTTTTTAGGGCTTTTTGATTTTTTTAGGGCTTTTTTTTTGTTTTTTAGGGCTTTTTGTTTTTTAGGGCTTTATCCTAGATAAGCCACACGCTCTTTTTCGTGTGTATTATCAATCAACCGGCGATGGCCTGCCGACAAGACCACCCGCAGCTTCTCGTAATTGCTCCCAAAAGCGGCAACTTGCTGTTCGAGAGATTTGATGTCGCCTGCTGCGTGCTTTGCGTCAACCCAACTTTCATTACGTAATATGATGCGGTATTCAGCGCGATCCTGGATTGCCAATTGATCTACTGATACCGGGGTCCATTTGCGCGGGCCGAGGCGATACAGTAGATCGTGTACGATGACGTAATGAATCGCCTTTCCCAGGGTCTTGCTCCCGTACCGCCTGCGGGACAGAACTATGGCGTTGCTGTTCCGTTCAAATTGCTGGTCTACTTTTTCTTTCAAAAACGCGTCCGCCTTATCAAGAACACTCGTCCCAAACATCTTTTTCAGGATAAGAATCCTGAGCTCGATGGGCAGATCGGAAATTCTATCCATTTTGATTGATAATGGCCATTTCATTGCCATTGGCTCTTTTATGCTCTTGGGTGCTGCGCCGGGGTCAAATGACAATGCCGGGGTCAAATGACATTTTGGCATGTCTACATAAAGTGTACTTGCGGTACTTATAATTAAAATCAAACAAACTGGAAAAGCTCAGCTACCTCCCAACTACCATCCATGTCCTGCTACAAAGACTCGGAAGTCCTCACCACTCCGCGTGGCAAGACATATGTTCTGAGAAACGATAAGAAGGTGTATGTTTTCCAGGATCCGGTAACTCTGTCATATTACAACGTCATTCAGGGGATTGAGCTTGACAAGCAGCGTTACCACAAGAAGACTCTGTGTGATTATTTTTCTACAAAGGAGTTTGAGAATCTTCTTGTTCCGCATTCTCGTCGGCAACTCAACAAGAGTGAAACTCGCATGATTTCTTCTAAGTTGTACAAGAAGTTTTCTCATCATTTTGAGTCGGAGGAGACAAGTGATTCTGATCAGAGCCAAGGGGAAGAGAGGCCATACCGTGAGGCACGCAACCGGAGGATTGTGCCTCGGGAGTTTACAGTTGACATCCCCGAAAATGTGCTCGAGAGTATGAGGATAGTGTCAGAGTGGTATATGCAGATTGTTGAAGACATATCGTGATACATATTGGCAAAAATATTGATGATTAAATGTTTCCTTTGACAAATGCGCATTGACTCTCTGTGGAAAAAGAATACCCTTCTTGTGAACGCCGAGGATGTTGTCAATATTCCTCCTCAACTCATTGTAAATTCACATATATCACCGAGACACGGAAAGATACTGGGCACAGAATATTCTCACTTTTACAAGCATGAGAATCACATTTCCTGTTCATTTCACCAGAAGTTTGGCCCCCTGAAGTTCTTGCTCACCTTTGAAAAAGTAATCGAACGTTTACCGGGGGAGACTCTAATTCATTTTAGAACCGTGGACAGCATTGTGAATATGGAGGGTTGTTGGTCAATAGTGCCAAGGGGTGTGGGAACACACTTAACGCTTAATCAAGAATGCATCGTTCCATCATGGGCACCAAGACGGCTTGCAGAAAAAGTGATAACCAGACGAGTGGAAGACATATTCCAAAATTTCAAGAATCATGAATGAATAAAAGATTTACATAACTAAATGGAGATATATGCGTATCATTATGTTCTGTTGGCACTGATCGCTGCGATTATAATTGCATTTATGACAGGACACGCAAAGCTTGGTGTTGGTATTGCTGTTTTCACAGTAGTCGCTGTTGTTTTGTTTTATGCCACTGTTATCTACGCGCTAAACAGATGGAGCAGTGGGGGAAAATAAGATGTCGTTTGACCCAGGTGCCTTCAAAGTGTATATAGATACCTTTGAAGCAAAATAATATACCAATTAAACAATGAGCTCTCGTATCCAGCTAAACCTTGTCAAGCGCCTTGAGAAACAAATGAGACAGCTCGAGAAGAAGGAGACAAAACAGTTTTATCGCAATCTCAACCGCAGGGTTCGGCAGCTTGAAACGGTGAATGACCACTTTGACGATCAGAAGAAGAGGATTCTCGAGAACTTTGATGCGTATTACAAGCAGATTGAAGATTCGATGCTGATAAACAAGTTGAGGTTCGAGCTGTGCCTGAATGACAAACTTGAAGATATCATGAACGATTACACATACATTGCCAATCACGAAGAAGTTGTTGACATTGATGACATTTCAAAACAGATGATGCTGAATTCCAACTCGCACTTGTTTTTCCAAGGTCTTTACCCCACAAACTCCGATGGAAAATCTGATAATAATGATGCTTTTTATGCTTTTGTTTTTATTATGATGGCTTTTTACACATTCACAATGTAATTAAACACCTTCCTTGTCATTTGACAAAATGCATCATGTGATCCTGGCTCAGCACGCACAGCACGGTTATCAAATGATTGTATTAAAATATATGGTATCATAAAAAGATATCTATGGATCCGTTTCCTAAAGATACGCTGGTGAGTCAGCAACTCCTGTTTCCAAACCTACCTTCAACGCTTGTGGCACCAATAAGACCAGGTGATATTTTGCCAGCGCCTAAACCTGCGCCTAAACCTGCGCCTAAACCTGCGCCTAAACCTGCGCCTAAGCCTGTGCCTAAACCAGCACCAAAGCCTGTGCCTAAACCAGCACCAAAGCCTGCGCCTAATCCAGCACCAAAGCCTGCGCCTAATCCAGCACCAAAGCCTGCGCCTAATCCAGCGCCTAAGCCTGCACCGAAACCAGCACCAAAGCCTGCACCGAAACCAGTGCCAAAGCCTGCGCCAAAGCCAGCTCCTGGGCCAGTGCAGAGCAGACGTCCCAAGTACCCGCGTAACAAGTATGCCGGCCTCTTTGTATCTACGTGGCACGACAATCCATCTATTCGCGAAGGCAGGGTGATGGGCAAAGTAGCAAGATATGAGAAGAATCTGTTCCATTGGTGGGGCGAACCTGCTTTTGGTATCAAAGGATACACTTGGAATAATAATGCAATGATTGACTATCACA
>Ga0247840_10011416_pt1 | contig 10838 bp, 13 predicted proteins | sample LaCruzMarch2015__FD_192404 | JGI IMG/M metagenome (GOLD analysis project Ga0247840, IMG submission 192404) | Freshwater microbial communities from meromictic Lake La Cruz, Castile-La Mancha, Spain - LaCruzMarch2015_17m | ecosystem: Environmental > Aquatic > Freshwater > Lake | place: Spain...
CTTTAAAGGCGATTTTCAAAAATCTACATGTGCCGCCAGTAGGAATCGAACCTACATCAAAGCCTTAGAAGAGCTCTGTTCTATCCATTGAACTATGGCGGCAGGATATTTATTAAAATGTACTTACTTTTATCACACTGTCCAAAAAGTCACTTCTCGCCCCGTAGTGAACCGAATCTGTGAGGTTCTCACTATTCGGGGTCCATTGAACTATGGCGGCAAAGCTGAAACAATATAACAGTTTTATATAGATGGGTCAACCAAAATACTTTTTTCCAAACTTTTCATTCTTATACTTTTATCTTCAAAAGATTTTATTATATTATTGATTCCATTTGTATTTAATCTTTCTGATCTCACTGAATTACTATCAGTATCAACGTAAAAACCTCCATTTTCAGTTATGATATAGATTTGATAGTCAAAAAACAAACCAAAAGAAAGAAAAATAACAAAAAACATAATAATAATTTTCCAATCCCTATGAGGAAATATTTTTGATAAATTAATGTTTTCAAACTTTAATCCTCCAAAAGAATTCAAATGATTTTTTATTTTTTCCATGTTATTTGTCTTTATTTTTTACTACTGTAAAATCAATATTTTCTAACCATTGTGGAACTTTTTTACCTTTTATTACATAATCTGAAAACCTATTCAAAGAAACTCTATTAAGAGTTAATTTAAGAGGATAATTTTCCAATAACCCCAAAAAATATTCTGTATTTTTCCATTCCCCTATTACACTCAATTCTATCCTGATCAATTCAGTGTTAGTAAAATTTCCACCTATGATTGGCTCAAATGAAGCTGATTTAACTTCATATTTTAATCCATTATTTAATGCCATTTTTTCTAGATAGTCCATAAATTCAACAACTCCATTAGATTGAATTATATATTTATCAAGTTCAGATATATTTTGGCCACTTTCCTTAAGATCTTTCTTTAAAAGTAAATATGTTTCCGCTTTTTCTTTTTCTCCCTTTATTTCCATCATTTTTTCTGAAGAAATTCCATTATTGGAATTAATAACCCGAACCATAAAAACAAAAGTAACCATCGTGACAAAAACCACAATGACAAGGAATGATATTAAAATTTTTGTTTTTTTCTCAGGCATTTTATTTTTTTGCTGAAATTATTTTAAGAGTAAAATCTACATTTACATTTTTGACAAGATCAGAAACAGGTAAATCTACTCCATTAAAACCAGCATTTTTTAATTCTTTTACAAAAACAATTAATTTTTCTCTAGTATCAGAAACCCCTTGAAGATCAACATTAATAAATTGATTTTTATCTCTATAGATAGAAATAGAAGAGACCTTAACGTCTTCATTTTTAAGACTTAAAATAGCTTGCAGCATTTGATTCATTGAAACATCTGTTTTTTCAAAAGACAAAGCCTTAATTTTTTCGTTTAAGATCTTAACTTCTTTGACGGGTCCATCATCATAATTTATGGATGAAGTTTTTGTTGTATTTAATTGATCCGATATAACCCTTTCTTTATAAATAGATAACGCATTCGCATAGAATAGAAAAGACATACTTATTATCAAAACAAGAAAAACAAAAACAAGAAAAACTGACGCAACTCTAAAAAAATACTCCGTTCTCACATTTTTTCTCAATTTATCTGGAAGAAAATTTGAGATGTTTTTATTATTTTTTCTTATAGGCAAAGCTAAACCAGAAGCAACGGCATAATCTAAAGAATCAAAATATTTAATGCTTGGTAAAAATTCTTCAGTCTTAAAAGCATTTACCCATACATCAGCTAAAATAACCTCCGTATCAATACTTTGTTTAATATGATTAACAAAACCAGGAATGGAAGCGCTTCTACCGCATAATATTATTTTATTTAATCTTTCCGGTTTGGTCTTATTTAAACTTTCCTGAGAAATCCAATATTTATTAAATCTTCCTATTTCATCTTTTATTATTGAAAAAATATTCAGCATGGAAGAAAAAACTTCGGGACTGCAGGAGTCATCAAAAGACAATATCTTCTCTGGTATTTTTATTAAAGTTTTTCCCTTATTTTCAGAAGTCTTTTCTAATATATCCAAAATAGCTGTGTTTCCCACAGATATTGTAGAAGTAAACCACACCACTCCATCGTTAATTATAGACAAAACGGTAGAATCATCTTTTATATTTACTATCATTACAACTCCGTGCTCCCATTTAGGAACTACAGACATAGCTGTCATTCTAGATTCAACTTCAAAAGAAATCAGCTTCATATCAGCCAAGAATATGGCATTTATATATTCTTCAATTGTTTGCTTTGGAATGACAGAAACATTAAGAAAAAGATCCCCTTCTGAATCCTTTAATTTTTCAATTGTTTCATATTCAAAAACTACTTCCTCCACTTTGAGAGGTACATTTTCTTCAAGTTTAAACTCCAGTGCCTGTCTGATTTCTTTCGGCTTTATGTTTGGAATCTTTGTGTTAAATACATAAGTCTTTTCTTCAGGAACAGAGACTTTAACAAAATCATATTCAAGTTTTTCTTTTACTGAAACTAAAGCTTTAACTAGTTCATTTTTATTGATGATCTTCCCTGATTCAAAAACATTAGGAGGAAGAAGAACTTCGCCAGAATTAGAAAGTCTGAGTTCCCCTTTAGTGTATTTATATTCAACATACCTTATAAAGCGATTGCCTATTTCAATACCAGCTGAAGGCATCTCTATATATTCAGGCGGATTAAAAATTCTTTTAATAAAGTTAAACTTCATAACAACTAATGTAATTATAACTTTTTTAAATAATAAAAGAAATAAGGAATAAGTCTAAAAGATTGGAATCAATTTTGATTTATTTATTTTTTTTCTTTTCTTTTAAGTATTCAAATATTATAGGAGCGAAAGAAACTACAATTATCAGAGCAATTATGGGTAAAAGGAATCTATCTACGTTTGGAATTATATTTCCTAAAACATAACCCAGTAATGTCACTCCGAAAGACCAGAAAAAACCACCGACGATATTATAAGATATAAACTTTGAATACTTCATACTAGCAACTCCTGCCAATATAGGAGCGAAAGTACGAACGATAGGTACAAATCTAGCTAAAATTATGGTTTTATTACCATACTTTTCATAAAATTTTTGAGCCCTTTCTATATGTTTTTTATGAAAAAAGAAAGAATCTTCTCTTGTAAAAATTTTTGGGCCAATTTTTTTACCAAACCAATATCCAAAGTTATCACCCAAAACAGCTGCAAAAAACGATCCCGCGAGAAGAATATATATATTAAAAAATCCCTGCGATGCAAACAGTCCGGCCGTAAAAAGAAGAGAGTCTCCAGGAAAAAAGAAGCCGAAAAAAAGTCCTGACTCGGCAAAAATTATAGATATGACTCCAGCTAATCCTAAAGTATTTATTAAAACAACAGGATCAAGCACTTTTAATATTTGATCTATCATAGTTTTAGCTTAACTCGGTCCCTTCTTTAATAAAATCTGGTACTTCCATTATGGCAAGTTTATCATCTGTCTTAGCTGCTAGAATCATTCCATTACTTTCTAAATTCATTAACATTCTTGGTTCTAAATTAGTTACAAAAGCTACTTTTTTACCTACCAAACCTTGGTATTCTGGAAAATAAGCTGCGATTCCTGAAAGGATTTGTCTTGGTGAACCTTCTGCAAAATCCACAGACAATTTTAAAAGCTTTTCTGACCCTGGAACTTGCTCGGCAGAAAGTATTTTTCCAACTTTCATCTCTACTTTTTTAAAATCGTCATAAGTTATTTTCTTAGAAGATTTGGAAATATCTCCTTCCTGACAACTTCTAGATTTATCTTCTGAAATAGCTTTTAATTTTGCTTTCTTTTCACTTCTAGTTTTTTCCTTATCCAAAAAAGTCTGAAGTATTATGGAGGCGGCAGAAGCATCCAACATTTCGGTTTTTCCAAATGTTTTTTCAACTTGCATAGAAGACATAAATTCTGGTTCAAGAAAAATTGGCAATTTTATAACAAAAGCCAGTTCTCTTTTAAAAGAAATTATCTTGGGATTTATTTTGTTTTCTTCTCCTTTGTAGTCTTTAGATTCCCCTATAACTATGGCCTCTACGGTATTTTCTACACATATTTCTGACACTTTTTTAATCAAAAAATCATTATTTTCTAAAGTAATTTTAGGAAATGCAACTTTTCCCTCTGCATCAGAGATTGCTATTCCTACCCTCTTTTCCCCATAATCAATACCTAGATATTTCATCCCGTTAGAGATAGAAAACGCTTTAATCTATTTTTGACATAACGCTTTCCCATCCCTGATTTTAAATACTTTTCCCTCGACCGAGCATCGTCTTCATTTAGACAAGCTTCGTAATAAATTAATAAATATGGCCTTTCCCGTTTTGTAAAATATGATTCCCCCTTACTATGTTGTTCAAAGCGTTTTCGTAAGTTGTTTGTGTAACCAGTATACATCCGCCCACTTTTTATACTTTTTAATATATAAATATAGAACATATTTGATCTCTAACGGGATCATCCCGTCATTCTACACTAATTTATTAATAGATGCTATAATTTTTCATTATGAATTTAGAAACAATAAATACAGCAGGTGAGACGATAATATCATCTTTAAAAGCTCACCCATCATTATTAATTTTATTAATCGCCTGGATAATCTTTTGGAAAGTTTTGGCTATGTGGAAAGCAGCAAAAAATAATCACTTAACAATTTTTATTATTCTTGCTGTTATAAATACGGTTGGAATTTTTGAAATAATTTATCTTTTATATCTTTATTTCAAAGGAAAAAAAGAGGATACACTAATGTAAAATCAAAAACCGCTCAAAAGAGCGGTTTTTGATTTATATATTAATTATTAAATTGTTGATAATTATATTTTGATATTCTAGTTTTGTTCTAGTATAATATAAGTATATAAATTATATTTCTAGTATCAACAAAAAATGCTAACAAAAAAACAAAAAGTTGTTTTGGATTACATTAGAGAATATCAGGGAAAAAATGGTTATTCACCTTCTTTTGAAGAAATCAGAAAACACTTAAAACTCGCTTCTGTTTCAACTGTTGATTTTTACATTACCAAGTTGATCAACAGTGGTTATTTGGAAAAATTAGATAACAAAGCAAGGTCCGTTAGTATCATTAAAGAAGAAACATTAGTAAACATTCCCCTTCTAGGTACTATTGCGGCCGGTGCACCAATAGAAGCAATTCGGGAAAAAGAAACTATTGCTATTTCAAAATCAAAAATACCTAAGCTTGGAGAAGTTTATGCTCTTCGTGTTTCTGGTACAAGTATGATTGATGAAAACATAAACAATGGAGATGTGGTTATAGTTAAAAATCAATCCACTGCTGAAAATGGACAAAAAATTGTCGCTCTCATAGATAATAATGAGGCGACACTTAAAAAATATTATAAAGAAAGAAATCAAATTAGATTACAACCCGCAAATTCTGAATTAAAACCTATCTATATAAAACCCTCGCAATTAACCATACAAGGGATAGTTGTTGATATTATAAAAAATAATGAAACGAATGCTAAAGAAAAATTAATTACACCAAAAAACATTAAACGAAATGAAAAATTACCACTAAATAAAATTATCTTAAATGATGCCGTTGAAGAACTAAGAAAATTACCGAGTGAAAGCTGTGATGTTATTATAATTGACCCGCCATACAACATTGGCAAAGATTTTGGTAATAATCTTGATAAACGAGAAATGAGCGAGTATGTACGCTGGTCAAAGAGTTGGATAAATGAATCCATCAGAGTTTTAAAGCCAAATGGTACGATGTTTATTTATGGATTTAGTGAAATTTTGGCTTTCCTCTCAGTTGAAATTCCAATCAATAAAAGATGGCTGATCTGGCACTATACAAACAAGAATGTGGCTTCACTAAATTTTTGGCAAAGAAGTCATGAATCTATAATTTGTGCGTGGAAAAATAATCCAATTTTTAATCGGGATGAAATTAGAGAACCCTACACCGAAGGTTTTCTAAAAGGAGCAGCGGGGAAAGTACGCAAAGGAACAGTAGGTAGATATAGCAGTAGCGGGCAAGAAACTATTTATAAAGCGCATGAAGGCGGAGCTTTGCCCCGTGATGTAATTAAAATACCAGCTCTAGCTGGTGGAGCAGGTATGAACGAAAGATGGTTTATATGTAAAACTTGCAAAGGAAATGTTTTTGAGCCAAGAGAACTAAAAAAACACGCTAATCATGAAATAATTAAACATCCAACGCAAAAACCGTTGGAAATTTGCAGAAAATTAATAAAATCTGCTATGCCCAAAAAAAATGGAGTGGTGTTAGTACCTTTTGTTGGGACAGGGTCTGAATGTGCTGCAGCCAAAGAACTTGGGCAAAATTATATTGGCTTTGAAATCAATCCTGATTATATAAAAATCGCTGAGAAAACAATTTCTTTCGTAAAATAGTATTAACTTAATTTACTATCAATCTCCTCTTTCTTGGATTCAAATATATTTGGAGTAAAAACTACAAAACCATTATCAAATCTCTCAAGGTTTTTGTTTTCAATAAATTCTTTGTAAGGTTTTCTCCACTCCCCTTTTTTAGTTTTAGGATTTTCAAAGATATCGTTTGCTGGAACATTATATAAAATATCAATAAACTCGCCGTCTAATTTAATTTTTGATTCTTTTTGTTTTCTAACTTCCCTACTATGCGTTTCTTTCTTAACCTGATAGTTTAATTTTTTGTCTTTATACGTTACTCTAAAATCAGCACCTTTATGGTCTAATTCCTCGGACATTTCCACACTATTCTTACCAAATACAGATTCGGCAACATAACCAGCATGTATTTGCGTGATAAGACTTGCCCAAGTTCTATAAATTCTTGCTGGTAAACCCAAATAAAAACACTTATCACACATTTGAATCTTCTTTCTAAAAATCTCAATGTCATTACCTAATCTCTTTAAATATTCTTTATAAAAAGAGTCATAATCTATAAAATATTTTTCATCCCAATAAATTTTGTACAAAAGAGAAATAGCTTGGATATTTTTTGGTAAATCCATTTCAACAATTTTTATTGGTTTAAATCTATCACGATAAGATTTTAGATCTACAGTTTTCAAAAATTTATCAAATTCTGTTAAATTCATATAAAAATAAGTATATCCTTTGGATATAAAATTACCAGCTAACTATAATCCAGAGGGGGTGAGATTCGCCCGCGACTAAAACTTTTTCGTCAAAAAGTTTTGTCTATCTTAGAGGTGAGAATTTCGACCCTTACAGGGTCAGTATACCTTTCACATTTTGTACTACAAGAGTACTTCTTGTTTTCTAATTCGCTTTGCTCATAAGAAAACAAAGTCGTTACAAAACGTTCAAGGTTTTTCATTTGGGTCCCAACCCAAATTTCAACCTTACAGGGTCAGTACCCCTTTCCCATTTACTCATAATCAGAATTATTCGTAAATATGGGAGAAGGGCTTCGAATCTCACACGGAAGCCGTGCAGACGGCTTCCTCTCTTCCGCGAACAAAAAAGGCGCTTAACAGCGCTCTTTTTTGTACTCGCGGTGGCGATGTCCGGAAGTTTGAACCGGTTTTCGCCTTAAAGGCCTTAACTTACGGCCGTATTGATAAGATATTACGCCGTTTGAGGATGTTTTACAAGGAAAACCCAGCCTCATTCGAAGTTCCAGCATTTGCTGTAAAGGTCTACTAATCTCTAAAATGGTTCACCTTGTACATCAGCCTCTTCGATCAGCTTCCTCTCTTTAAGGTATCGGCTTACTGCGTACCATCCGGAGTTTATAATTGGAATCAGTAATGTCCATCGAGGGTCATGTTCTATGTAGACCAAAACGATCGGTAGAATTGATGAGATTCCGGAATAAAGGAAAACGATTGCTAGATGCTTCAAGGCTTCTTTTTGTGGAGTTGCCAATAAATATATGAATGCTGAAAAAGAGCTAATTATACCTTACCAGTACGACTGGCCAAAAAAATTCCAAACTGAAAAGGAAAAATTGCAGGATATTTTTGGTATCAATGCCTTTGAAATTGAACATATCGGTAGTACTTCCATTGAAGGGTTATCGTCAAAGCCAATTATTGATATCGTTGTCATGATAGAAAATCATCAAGATGCCGATATTTTTACGGAATCACTCGCTAAGATAGGTTATAGATTTGACTCATCTAGCACCGAGAGACATTACTATGTCAAAGGTGATCCCGTTGAGTACCACCTGTCGATTGCGTATGCTAATCTGGGTGGTTTTTGGTCTAGGCAAATTTTGTTTAGGGATTATTTACGCAATCATCCTGAGGTTAGAGATGAATATGCAAAACTGAAAGATAGACTGCTCCAAAAGGACCCAACTGGCAGTGAAGAATATATTGCGGGCAAAACTGACTTTGTTTATAAGATATTAGGTTTAGCAGGATGGAAAGAGGGTCAAAAATATAAAGTTGATTAATTACTAGTAGGTTCAGGCAGATTCAACACCTTTATTGTCCAAGGAAGAGCCGATTTCAACAACTTAAGTCTTAGGGCTTGAATGGCATCCCAATTTTTATGCGAGTCATTCTTTTTATGTGCGTTGTTTGCTAAAAATCCGGTGAAAGCTGTGATCAATGCTGGTTCATCGATATCAAATGTCCACGGCGGTGGACCGCCCTCAGCATGCAGACTTGGAAGCCATGTAACGATATCAAATTTAGGATTTCCTCGTACAGTCCAGTTCCAATCTATAAGATAAGTTTTATCTCCAAGAAAACAAACATTGTCGCTTCGCACGTCGGTGTGTACCAAAGAATCTCCCTTGAGAACAACCTCCGATTCGGCTTTCATAAGTGCAGGCAGTGCATCCTCTAGCCACTTCTGGTCCACGAGACCGAGACTCAAAAAACCACTAGGGTTTTTTGAAATTTCTTTCCAACCGGAAAGTTCGGCTTTGACGCTGGATAGAGGAATAAAATCTCCCTCAACTTTCATATTTTCTAAATCCTTTAACACACCGAGTACTTTTTGTATTCGTTCATCTGTCCACGGTGGAGGCCAATGACCGACACTTAAATCTTCTAAAATAAGAATTGGAAACTCTCCATCATCCCATCCAAGGACTTTAGGAATATAGTCAGCTTTAATTATGGAGTAAATCCTATACTCATCACGAAGCCATTTGATTGTATCTTTTTCAGTAGCAACTTTCACAAAAGCAGAAGATCCATTTTCAAACAGCATAACGTATCTTTCAGCTTCAGTGTATCCTTTGTTGATGCTCGTCCAAGACACCGGCTTTGAACCGATAATTTTCTCAACTCTTGTTAATAATTCAGATGAAGGATTCATATATTTTCTCCTGGCCTAACTTTTCTTTCTGTTCCTGATACAAAAACAGTAATCTCTGATGGACCGACGGCCACAATCATGTTTTCTGTGACATACAATCCAGCACTTTCTGGAACAGCTATGACTTTCTTTAGGTCGTGTTCGCTGGAGTATTTATATATCTCTTGATCCATCTGATCTTTGTAGTGACACCAAATATCATAATCCTGAAGCAAATTTAGAGCTGAAAAATCAGTTATTTTAACTTCGTTTGCATCGGCTGATAACGCTGGAATTATCGTTCTTGCCAATATTATTGCACCGGCACTTCCTCCATAAATTGGGATATCTTTTTGCGCCAGTTCTTTAAGTATTTCAAATGTGCCGAATTCTTTTAGCTCCTTTAGGAGTTTAAAGGTATTACCACCGCCGATATAGATACCACCAAATTGCTCAAAATCTTTTAGAGTTTTTTCTCTCAGTTCGTTCTCTGTCCACATTATGAAATTATCAAATCCAAGAGGCTGAAATTGTCCCCGTAGCCATTTAAGACATTCTGAGTAAGGATGTCTTTGTGTGTCTATGGCGATAGGAATGTAGAGAATAGGCTTACCCACATTTAACGCCTGGATATATTTTTTATCCAGTTCGATTGAGTCTTTATCGCTTCCACCTCCTGAAAGAAATAATTTCATATATTTTTAATAATAACATTAAAGAAAAGCTTTCTCAATTTAGAATAAAATAAAAAAAAGGACCCAACAAGTTTTCACACTTGTCGGGCCCTGTGGATCACAGCAGTTTCAGCAATTTTCGTGCTCGTTCCTCTGCCGTTTTGACATATGTTTTGTAATCAGGGATTTTTGTCAAAACCCCATCAGACAAAACATAAGTGGTATCAAGTGAAGCCTTTTCAAGGAAGTACCTGTCGTGCGACACGAGCAGAATTGTTCCTCGGTAAGTCTTCACTGTTTCCTCAAGAGCATTCAGTGCTTCGAGATCGAGATGATTTGTCGGTTCATCCAACACCAGCATGTTAACCGACTGAGCGGAGAACATGGCCAAGAGAAGACGGGCACGCCCACCCGGACTTAATGTGTTGATAGGTAACCTGGCCTGTCTTTCATCAAATCCAAACTTCGATAGTTTGGCAAATGAATCTTGATGGCTTAGGTGAGCTTTCTCCACAAGAAATTCGAGTAACGTGTGTTCACGGGGAAGTGTTTCGTGTTCCTGCATCATATTACCAATTCTGATGCCGGAACCGATCTCGACCTCACCGCTTAATGGTGACATCTGACCAGTAATGGTCTTGAGTAATGTCGACTTTCCTGTGCCATTTAGACCCATTATGCCGACTCTGTCACCATATCGCGCTTCAAAAGACAGCGGACCGATACTGAATACTCCGGGATACCCAGTCACAACATCAGTCAAACGAACATCAAGAGTGCCTGAATCAGCTTCTGCTTCAAGAGGTATCTCGAAGGGCTTTC
>Ga0247840_10011419_pt1 | contig 10835 bp, 12 predicted proteins | sample LaCruzMarch2015__FD_192404 | JGI IMG/M metagenome (GOLD analysis project Ga0247840, IMG submission 192404) | Freshwater microbial communities from meromictic Lake La Cruz, Castile-La Mancha, Spain - LaCruzMarch2015_17m | ecosystem: Environmental > Aquatic > Freshwater > Lake | place: Spain...
CATTCACACCTCGGTCGCGCGGCCGTCCTACGATATTCTGGCGAAGAAGCCGATGCTGGTTTTCCGGGCATCCCCCGAGCTTTCCTGGGCGATGATGGTCAAATCCGTGATGGACCGCATCCTCTCAGCCATCGGCCTGGTTTGCCTGTTTCCGGTTTTTGTCGCGATCTCGATCGGCATCCTCTTCACCTCGGCAGGGCCTGTCTTCTTCCGCCAGCGCCGGGCCGGCCTGCATGGCCATCCGTTTTACATGTGGAAATTCCGCACGATGTGCGTGGATGCCGAGGAAAAGCGCGTTGCACTGGCCGCCCAAAATGTCATGCAGGGTCCGGTTTTCAAGGTTGAGAACGATCCGCGCGTGACGGCTTTCGGAAAATGGCTGCGCTGCACGAGCCTGGATGAACTCCCCCAGCTCCTGAATGTCCTGCGCGGGGAGATGAGCCTGGTGGGGCCGCGTCCCCTGCCGGTCTATGAGGTGGAGAAGTTCGAGCGGGCGGCCCACCGCCGCCGGCTGAGCATGAAGCCGGGCCTGACCTGCCTGTGGCAGGTGCGCGGCAGGAACAAGGTCACGGACTTTCATGAGTGGGTCAAACTGGATCTGGAGTATATCGATAATTGGTCCGTTCCGCTCGACCTCTACATTCTCCTGCTCACAGTCCCCGCGGTGCTTGGCGGAAAAGGCGCCAAATAGGGGCGGAATCGTCAGCCGCGATTGACTCCGGCCAGCTTGGGGCGATGATGAGGGTATGGAGGCACCACGCGCAATCAGCAGAGAGATCCCGGGAACATACGATGCCGGGGCGGTTAGAGAGGCGGCCCTCCAGATCCGCCGGACCCTCGGTCGGCCCGCGCGCGTGGCCGTGGCTTTTATCAGTCCCGACTACCTTCCGCACCTGGCGGAATTTATCGAGACGCTGAGGGTGGATGGCCATATCACCGACGTGGTGGGCTGCACATCGGGAGGTCGGATTGTGGACAGGCTTGAGATCGAGAAGGGTTCCGGATGTGTGATCATGGCGCTGGTGTGCGACGCGGGGGAACCGGTTGTCGTGCATTCCACCGACGCCCACTGCCGCTTTCCGGGGCCGCGTCCGCACGGTTCAATCCTGCTCACAAACCCGTATCTCTTTGAGGCCGACGAGTGGCTGCATCACTGGAATCACGAATACCCCTCGGCCCCTTGCGTGGGCGGATTGGCCAGCGGGGGGGAGGAGGAGGATGTGGCGGTATTTCTCAATGACCGCCCGGTCGATGCGGTGTGCCTGCCCCTGAGCGGAAAGACCTGCATTCTGCCGCTGGTCAGCCAGGGGTGCCGGCCGATCGGAGAGCCCCTCACCGTGACCCGCGCGGAGAACAACATCGTCTACGCGCTGGGCGGACAGCCGGCGTATGAAGTGTTGGAAACCGCCTTCGAATCCCTGAGCGATTCCGAAAAATCGGTGGCCAAGGGAAATCTTTTTGCCGGCCTGGCAGGCACCGAATATGTCGAGGAGTTCAAGCCGGGGGATTTTCTGATCCGGAATATCCTCGGGGCCGACCCGGGGTCGGGAGCTGTGGTGATCGGAGGGATCCCGCGGACGGGACAGACTCTGCAATACCAGCTCCGGGACCGGGAGATCGCCAAAGCCGACCTCGACCGCGTCCTGGCCACAAGCGCACTCCAGGGGATACGCCCGTTTGCCACGCTGCTCTTTTCCTGCCTGGGCCGGGGAGAAAAATTCTTCGGCCGGCCCAACCACGACGCCTCGTGCTTTTATACCGCCGCCGGGGAGAGCCCGCTGGCCGGGTTTCTGGGCAACGGGGAGATCGCGCCGGTCGCCAGGCGGAGCGCCGTGCACAGCTACACGGCCGCCGCCGCGATATGGGTTGAAAAATCCGCCTGAGCAGCCAAAATCTTTTTCCTTTGAAACCCAAACCACTTATCGCAGCCGGAATCTTCATGACCCTGGTCGCCGTCGCGGCCTGGCAGGGATGGCTGCGCTTTCCCGAGGGAAAGCCGGAAAAATCCGATGCCCCGACCTCCACGGCGACGCGGGAGTCCGTTGAGCCCAAGCTCTTCCTTTCCGGCGAGATCACTCCGGCCTTCCAGGTGGAGGTCAAACCCGAGGTCGGCGGCAAGGTGAAAAAAATCCATGTGGTCCCCGGACAGACCGTCTCCAAGGGCGACGAGCTCGTCACGATTGACGATACCGACCTCCTGAACGAAAAGGCGGCGGCGGAAACCGAGATCGAAGGGGCGAATCTCGCCGTGGCAAAAACCCGCGGAAACTATGACCGGGCACGGGCGCTCTACGAGCAGAAGCTCATCAGCAAGGAGGTCTTCGCCAACCTGGAGGCGGATTTCAAGATCTCCGAGAATACCCAGGAAAAAGCCCAGAGAAAGCTGCAGACCGTCAACGACCGTCTCAGCAAAACGCGGATCCTTTCGCCGGCCACCGGCACCATCCTGGACGTCAATGTCAACGAGGGCCAGGTGGTCGTCGGAGCGGCGAGCGTGAATTCCGGCACGGTTCTCATGCTCTTTGCCGACCTGTCCCGCCTGCTGATCAATGCGCACGTCAACCAGATGGATGCCGAGCGACTCAGCGTCGGCCAGGAGATGATGATCCGGTTTTCCGACGACGATGAGAAAGGGAGCCGGGCCCGGATCGAGTTCATCGCGCCTGTCGCCACCGTGAAGAGCAATATCAAGGGCTTCGAGGTGCAGGCCCTGATCGAAGAAAACCAGGGCCGGCTCAAGCCGGGCATGTCGGTGAGCATGGATGTGCCGGTCGGCCATGCGGACCAGGTCGTGACGGTTCCCGTGGCGGCGGTCTTCAAGGAGAAGGATCAGAAAGTCGTGTATGTGCGCAAGGGCGCTGAAGTGCAACGGCGCGTGGTCGCGGTCGGCCTCACGGATATGTCGCGGGCTGAAATCAAGTCCGGACTGGACGAGGGCGAAGAGATTCTCCTCGTCGATCCCTCGGCCCTCCCTCCGGGAAAATCCTGAGCCGCCCGTGTCGCTTGTCCACCTCGAAGGCGTCAGCAAGATTTATCAGGTCGGAGACCAGGAGATCCGGGCCCTCGACACCGTGGACCTCCGGATTGAGGAAGGCGAGTTCGTCTCCATCATCGGCCCCAGCGGAAGCGGGAAATCCACGCTCATGCACCTGCTCGGCTGTCTGGATGCCCCGACATCCGGGCAGATGGAGATTTGCGGCCACGACCTGAGCAAAGCCTCGCAGAACAGGCTGGCGGAGGTGCGGAACCGGGAGATCGGGTTTGTGTTCCAGGCCTTCAACCTGCTGGCCAAACTGGATGTGGTCCACAACATCGAACTCCCGCTCGTCTATGCCGGGCTTTCCTCGGCCGAGCGCAGGATCCGCGCGGAAAAGGTCGCGCGCGAGGTGGGGCTGGGGGACCGGCTGGCCAACCGGCCGGTGCAGTTGAGCGGCGGCCAGTGCCAGCGCGTCGCCATCGCCCGCGCTCTGGTCAACAACCCCCGCCTCGTCTTCGCCGACGAGCCCACCGGAAACCTCGACTCCGCCACGGGCGAGATGATCCTCCAGATGTTCCGCGATCTGAATGCGGCCGGAAAAACCATCGTTCTTGTGACGCACGATCCCGACATTGCCGCCGTTTCAAGGCGCGTGATCGAGATCCGCGACGGGAAGATCCGCCGGGAGTATGCGCCATGAATCTGCTTGTCGCCCTGCAGATCGGGATCCGCGAGATCGCCTCGCACAAATTCCGCAGCTTCCTTTCGATGCTGGGCATCGTCCTGGGCGTGAGCAGCCTCATCTCCACCCTCGCGCTGACCACGGGGATCGAGCGCGGGACGCGCGCGTTCATGCAGCAGGTCGGCGGGCTGGAATACGTGAACGTGGTGAACAAGGAAATCTCCAACGCGAAGTTTGAATTCTGGAATCTCTCCCCCGGGCGCACGCTCCGGGATGCCGTGGCGATCAAAGCCTCCGCCCCGCTCGTTTCCCACGTCTCCGCAGAGCTGGCATTCGGCGCCGTCGTCTCTGCCGCCGGCCATTCCGACCGCAAGCAGGTCCGGGGAGTATTTCCGGATCACTTTGTCGTCGCCCGCCATGAGATCCAGGCCGGGCGGTTCCTGACCGATCTGGATGTGGAGCGGGGCTTGCGGAGCGCGGTGATCGGGAATGAAATCGCCAATCTCCTCTGGCCGGACCTGCAGGCGGAGAAAATCGTCGGCCGGCAGATCCGGATCAACGACCGCCCGTTTGAGGTGGTCGGAGTTCTTCCCAAATACGAGCGGGATGAGGACAAGCGCCGCCGCGAGGCTGGAAAAGCTCCCGCCTCGGGTCGCCGGGCCGGCCGCTGGGATGCCTTCCGGGGAAAAAACGAATCCATCCTCATCCCCTACTCCACCATGTTCTTTGACTTCCGCGCCGGAGCCTTCCCGACGGATTCGATGGACTCGGTCCGCCTGGATTCGCTGACATTGAGAATCCGGGATCTCGAGGAGTTCCGTCCCGCCCTGGAGCAAGTCCGGGCCGCCCTGGATCTCACCCACCGCGGCGTGGACGACTTCGATCTGGAAACGCGCGAGGAATGGTTCGACCGCATGGAGTCCAGCATCCGGGCCACCAGGTTGAGCGGCGGCCTCATTGCCACGATCAGCCTCGTGGTCGGCGGCATCGGCATTATGAACATCATGCTCGCCAGCATTTCCGAGCGTGTCCGCGAGATCGGCATCCGCCTCGCGGTCGGTGCCCGGGGACAGGATATTTTTGTTCAGATCATCGTCGAAAGTGTGAGCATCGCTTTCATCGGCGGCCTCATCGGAGTGCTCGCCGCCGTGGGCCTCATTGAGATTCTGAAGCTGCTCGCCCCGAATGAAAATGCTCCGATCATGACCCTGGAGGGCATCTTTTTCAGCGTGGGATTCGCGATCCTGGCCGGCTTCCTCTCCGGAATCTACCCCGCCCTGCGCGCTGCGCGGCTGAATCCGATCTCCGCTCTGCGCTACGAATAGGAGAAATCAGGCCGCGGATTGGATCCGCTCCACGATCACGCTCTTTGCCAGATCCCGGCCGATCGCCACGCGCATGCCCATGAGCATGCAGAGGCAGCTGCCGCTGTCGGACACTTTGCAGACTTCCGCAGACTCGCAGAATCCCAGCTCACGAAGACGATAAGTCGCGGAAGAATCGTTGTGGACAGCCGTGATGCGGAGACGCTCCCCACAGCGCGCGGACGATAAATTCCCTTCGCTTCCCTTTTTCATGTCGAAGTCAGTATGCACATTTGCGCCTTCAATTGAGAAGCAATCTCAGCTTTTCATGATCCAAAGCAAATCTTATTTCAAGAAATCGGGCCGCGCCGGGGGTGGGAGGGCTGCGGGGACGAAGAGCAGCCGGGGCGCGGGAGGTTCCGCATGCGGATTCAGACGCAGGAGAGCTTTCACAAATGCCCCGAAGGGCGTGGGCGTGGCCCAGTCGCGCTGGAGCATGGCGGGGCCGATTTCGTGATGCCAGCACCAGGCCACCCAGTGAAGATTGCGGCCTTCCAGCCAGTTCGTGGCAAACTTCGCACCGAAGTCCGACACCCCGCCCCGGAAATGGGGAGCGCCCTGCTCATCGAAGCCCCACTCGCTCACGACAACCGGGTAATCCTGGGAGAGGTTATCAAACGCGACCGCCCACCGGGCCTCGTCATTGCTTTCCTTGCTCGCATAGACATGCCAGGAAAAGGCGACATTGGCATCGGCGGGCGGCAGGTCGCGGATCCCTTTCAACGAGTAGGCCCAGCTCCCCCCCGCCAGGATGATGAGATTGTTGGAGTGCCGCCGGATGACCGAGGTCAGGCGCTCCCAGTAGGGGGAAAGAATCCGCCAATCCGCGGCATTCGGCTGCCAGTCCTCCGGCCCCTTCACCGGCTCGTTCCAAACCTCGAACGCCACCGTGCCCTGGCGGCCGAATGCTTGGGCGGCCTGGTCCCAGAAGTCGCAGGCCAGGGCGAAGTTCGAGTCGTGCAGCCCGATCAGCTCGCCGGGGTCGGAGACCCTGGCAAAGCCATCCGGCCAGCCCGTGATATGCCAGTCGAGTATCACAAAAAGCCCGGCTTTTGTGGCGGCGTTGACCTCGCTCCGGAGCCGGTCCAGAACTCCCTCTCGACCGCCAAACAGCTCCGCATGCCGCCAGATATAAGGATGGACGCTGATCCGGACCACATTGGCATTCCACTTCCCGCGCAGCAGCGCGTAGTCGGCCAGCGACTGGTGCGTGCGATCCAGCAGGGGATCCCCCATGCCGACACCGCGAAGCCGTACGGGCCGGCCCTGATGCAGCAGCTGGTTGCCCTCGCGGACCAACCCCGCCGGACGATCAAATTCCTCCGCCCCCAGATCGACCCCGAAGCCGATTTTCCTGGGTTTGCCGGAGAAATCTTTCTCGCCGGGAAATGGCTCAAACGGAGAAAGATCAATGGCCGGGGAGGAGCGGTGCAGCGAGGCCGGAGCATCAAAGAAGGCCGGATCGGCAAAGACGGCCCCCGAATCTTTTGTGGCCAGCCGGATCTTCACAAACCCGGAGTCGGTTTTTCCGGCACGGGAAATCAGCGCCCCCTCGCGGCCGTTCGGGGAGAAAAAGAGGTTCGAAGAAAACCGGTCGCCCGCTTCGTCACCCTCCAGGGTCAGGAGCCTGCGGCCCGGCCCGGAGACCAGAATGTTATTTTCGACGGTGGAGGAAACCGCGTGCCGGAGCCAAAGCCCGCCGGCCGAGTCCGGGGAAGCGCCATTCGCCTCCAGCGTGTTATTCCGGACGAGCGTATCCCGCGCGGAATGGATGTGGCCCAGAACGATCCCCGCCCGCGCGTTCCCCCGCACGATATTGTTGCGAACGGTATTCCCGCCGCCGGCCACCACGATCCCCTGCTCGAATCCGGCGACCAGATTTCTCTCGATGAGTCCCCCTCTCGCGTTGGAGAGCAGGATTCCCGTTCCCACTCCCGCCCCCCGCAGCGCATTGGCCCGGATGACCAATCCTTCCGGACTTCCGGAGACGACCATTGGCCCCTGGATGGAAAATCCTTCCCAGGTGAGCCAGGAAGCCCCGGCGATCGTCACGACGGGGAGACCCGGAGCGGATTCGATCCTTGCCCCCTTGCGGCCTTGAATAGTGATCCGGGCCTCACGGGTTCCCGATCCGCGGACCTGAAGCGGCCCCGCATATTTGCCCGGATGAACGATCAGCGTGTCTCCAGGCTTCAGGCGATCCAGGCCGTGCGGGATCGTTTGCCAGGGAGCATTTTCGCGGCCCGATCCCGAGTCGCTTCCCTCAGGGGAGACATGATAGGACCCCGCAAACAGGCCCGTCCATGCCAGAAGGGCCCACGCGGCAATCAAAAAACCTCTGAAGCAATTTGTGCGATCTGGCATGGAATCCGGAGACTCTACGGACCCCGGCGCGAGTTGTCATTTCCAGATCACAGAATTTTCCCCATCCCTGCGTTGACCAGAAATGCAAAGTTGAAGTCCTGTTCCGACAGGAGCCGCAGGCCTGCGGATCTGAAGAGAATGCGGGGTAGGACAGTCTTTGTCTTGGTGTTGTGATAAACGCATGGGGATGAATGAGGAAATCCCGAAATCCTCTCGCCCGGTCGCGAGCGAGCAGCTATACTGTCAGCCCATCTGACATGGTCGCAAAACAGAAATTCTCACCGGACTCTTCCACCGCCACCATCGGCAAGACCGTGGACGACGCCATGGTCGCCATCGAGCGCGACAACCCGCGCCTCAAAGGCGTGCTCCCCAAGGACAATGCGCGACCGGGATTGGATAAGCATCGCTTGGGTGAGTTGATCGATTTGATTGGCGGCATCGATCTTGTGGAACGCGCACCCTCACCCCCCGGCCGCTACGTCGGCGCCGAGGAAGTCGAAGACGACGGCGATCCCTTCGAGGAAAAGATGCCGCGCCTCGTCTCCGAACTTGAAAGCAAGTTTGCAGAGTCCGCGAAGTTGGAAGCCCCTATAAGCGCCAACCTAAAGAGTCTAAACTTCACGCCATGAGCCAAAATCCCGACATCCGCTGGAAACAACGCTTTCAGAACTTTGACCGTGCCTTTGTCCTGTTGCGGGACGCGCTGGAAAACGGTCCGGACTCCCTGAACCAGTTGGAGAAAGAGGGCGTCATTCAACGCTTCGAGTTCAGTTTCGAACTCGCTTGGAAGACTTTGAAGGATTACATGGAGCAGGATGGATTTGTGTTCGCCACCATCACGCCTCGTCAGGTTATCAAGGACGCCTTCGCGGCAAAGATCCTCAGGGACGGACAGGTTTGGATCGATATGCTCGACCACCGCAACTTGCTTTCCCATACCTACAACCTGGTGAAGTTCGAGGAGGCCGTAAAGGCCGTCCATGATCGCTATCTTGACGCTTTTGATCAGCTTCATGAATTCCTGCAAGAGGAGGCAATGGAATGAAACCGCCACCCCTCAAGCCTGCCGAGATGGCCATGGTTCGCGCCGTTTGCCGGCTCCATCCGGAAATCGAAACCGCCACGCTATTCGGCTCTCGTGCCAAAGGCACCCATAACGACCGCTCTGACGTGGATCTTGTGCTCACGGGGGATGTCGAACCCTTGCGGGCGGAAGGCATCGCCGCTGAACTCGACGAACTTCCGCTTCCCTACCGGTTCGAGGTCCAACCTTTGGCCCACATCCGCTACCGACCATTGCTGGATCACATTCGGCGTGTCGGAATCCAGATCTATCCTGCGACATGAAAATCGCGGCCATAGAAAACCCCAGAAGTCGCCAGGAGGAATTTGGACAGTTCCTCACCGCGACGACTGTGGCTGACTTCATGGCGTCAATGTTCGGGCCGCTCCCGAGAACAATGCGCTTGCTGGATGCGGGCGCTGGCGCTGGCTCACTCACTGCCGCGTTTGTCTCCCGGTGTTGTGAAAAGCGCGACGGTGTTCGTGCCATCGAAGCGACCCTCTACGAACTCGACCGTGAAATCCTGGACTCGCTGGCCGCGACGATGCGGGAATCCGAGGTCTGAATCTCCGAAGACCCCGACCACATGATCCACTTCAACGGCGAACGTTTCCTCGGGCCGTATCCAGACGTGATGCCGAAAAAACTATGAGCACTCCAGTCCCGTCCCGAAGCCCCGCCGCTAAATCGACGACCGCACTAGCGAGTGGCGCTTCTCAGACCAATGTGAATATGATTCCCGACCTCCATCCCGACCTCCGCGCCGACTACGTCCTCGCCAACCCGCTCTTCAACGACTCCGACACTGCGTTGCGCGGCAGCGCATTCCTACAAACCCGAGGCACACTGCAGGTCATGGCCGAAAGACAGGACAATTTCCGCAAGGATGACGACGTGCGCTGGCGATGGAACGGAGATACATGGACAACCAAAGGTTGCCCGCAGTGTAAACGCGGAGATGTTCATCAATTCGGCGTCCCGCCCAAGGGCAACGCCAACTTCGCCTGGGTGCAGCACTTCATCCACCACCTCGCGCCGCAGGGCATGGCCGGCTTCGTCCTCGCCAATGGCAGCATGTCCTCCAACCAAGCCGGCGAAGGCGACATCCGCCGCGCTCTCCCCGGCCAGTTCTTCTACAGCACGTGTGGAACGCGGAAACGTCTAACGGCGAATCTAAATTGAGCGAGCTTCCCGAACCTCATTGCTCAAAATGAAAAGCTTCTTCGAAAATCTCTTCGGCAAGAAAGCAGCGGCAGAAGATGGAGCAAAGACCCCGTTGCAGATGGGTCGAGATTGCCGGCGGAATCGTTCCAGCCATACCAGTGCGGTGACGTGATTGCTGGAAAGTATCAGGTGCTTCGAGTCCTTGGTAGGGGCGGATTCGGAATAGTTTACCAAGTGCGGTTTCGGGAGACGGGCGAGGACTTTGCGTTGAAAACATTCAAGGACGAGCTGACTGCCGATCCATCCGCTCTTGAAGCATTCAAGAGGGAAGCGCTCGCCCGCGTGAGCCGGTGTCGACTCGCTCGCGCTGCTGCTCGGTTGGGTTTCGCCCAATGCTGCGCATCGTCTGTCTCGCACTTTCCGGCATGCTCGGCTCCGCGACAAGCCCGGCGGGCTGGTGGTGGATTACCTCGGCCTCGCCGATCAGCTCAAGAAAGTGCTCATCACTTCCACCAAGAGCGGCGGCCAGGGCGACCCGACCTTTGACACCGCCCAAGCCATCGCCGTGATGTTGGAAAAACACGGCATCGCCTGCGACTTGATGCACGGCTTTAACTGGGACAACTGGACCACCGGCTAACCCACCGAACGCCTCGTGCTCATTTTGACCTGACAGGAGAACATTGGGCCACACTTTTCCTCCTCATCAGATCGGCTCAATGAATTGCGGCTTGCCTGCCCTCCAGGGAATGTCCTCACTGGTGGGGAATGAAAAAACTCCTCGCCTACTTTGCCTCGCTCGGACGCAGGCTGCTGGAGCTCCGTGACACGCCGCATGCGATCGCGGGCGGTGTGGCCATCGGTATGTTCATCGGTTTCACCCCCCTCTTCGGCATTAAAACCCTCCTTTGCCTGGGCCTGGCCTACCTGCTTCGCTGCAACCCGATCGCCGCGGTGATCGCGGTCTCCCTGCACGATGTGGTCACGCCTTTCTGGCCGTTCCTTCTCAAGCTCGAATATGATATCGGGGCTTGGATTCTGGGCTATTTCAACGATCTTCCAACCAAGATGGAAATGCGTCACTTCCATTTTCAGGACATGCTGAAATGGACCACATTTTTTGATGTCGGCCTGCCGTTGCTGGTCGGGTCACTGTTCCTTTCAACCCCCGCGGCCGTGGTCGCCTATTCCGGAATGCTGAAGTTTCTGCAATACCGG
>Ga0247840_10011426_pt1 | contig 10830 bp, 11 predicted proteins | sample LaCruzMarch2015__FD_192404 | JGI IMG/M metagenome (GOLD analysis project Ga0247840, IMG submission 192404) | Freshwater microbial communities from meromictic Lake La Cruz, Castile-La Mancha, Spain - LaCruzMarch2015_17m | ecosystem: Environmental > Aquatic > Freshwater > Lake | place: Spain...
GGCTGAGCAGGCCGGTTCTTCTCGCGGGACAAGTCGGAGCAGGGCCACGCCCTACTGCGAAAGCAGTTGCTGGAATTCCGGCGTGCCGCGAACCATGGAATACATCGGGTCATTGGCCAAGGCGGACTTGGCTTGGATCCCCCCCAGTTGGATCGCACGGCGGGCCGACTCGAGGAACGAATTCATCTCGCGATTGGCAAATTCGAAGCGGGCCACAGCGAGCCAGACGCCAGCGTCGTTGGACATGACGGTGGCCAGCCTCCGCGCCGGGCCGAGACCCGCCTGCCATTGGCCGTTGCTGTTGCTGAAGTCGACGGCGAACTTGAGGAAGTCCGGATTATCCCCGAAGGCCTGCGACGACTGCTCGAGTTGTTGGCGGGCCAGGTCGGGCTGTCCGGTCTCCATGTAGAGCCGCAGTAGGTTGGAAAGCATTTCGGCATTTTGCGGGTTCGCCGCCAATTCCCGCTGCAAAGCGTCGATCTCACGGTCCGCCTCGCGCAGCCTCGCGACCCGCTCCCGCGCCTTGCCCACCCCGCGGTTGTTCGGATCGCCCTCGACGGCACGATCCCAAATCGCGGCCATCTCGTCCCAACGCTTTTGCATCCGCAGGATATCGCTCAGGGCGACGAGCGACTCCATGTTGTTCGGGTGCAATTGCAGGGCCTGACGATAGGCCCGCTCCGCCTCGGCCCACATCTGCCTCGCCCGGTAAATGTTGCCCGTCGAATTGCGCAACTTGGAGAACGAGCGCTTCGCATCGAAATCCTCGTGAAAATTTTTGTCGGCCAGCAACCGCTCGACGTAGTCGTTCCAATAGCGGAAATCCTCGGCCACAGCCTCCGGAGGCAAAGTTTCCAACGGTTCCTTGTTCAGCCGGTAGCTCAAGCCGTTGGGCACGGCGTAAGGGTAGGTCCACTCCATGGGGAAACTTTCTTCGATGAAAAATTCCCGCTGGTCCTTGTTCTTCTCGAAGATCCACTGGGCGATGCCCGCGTGGTAAAGGATGCCGATATTCGGGTCCTGCGGATTGGCCCCCGGCGGCAGATTCATCGAGACGCCGCGCACGATCTCCATCAATTCTTGCTCGTTCGGCATGATTGTTTCGTCGGCCGGGTACTGCCCGTCACGGCCCAGCCATTTTTCAAACCAACCTTCGGCTTTCGGGCGGCCGGGGGCATAGTGATCGTGGATGTATTTTTGATAGAAGGCATCGGCCAGTGCGTTCTGCGTGACAATGACCAGATCACGACGGTCAAAGTTCGGATCACGCCTGTCAGCCGGGTCGACAAAACTCTCACCGAGAATCATGTAGGTCGGCACAAAGCGCCCCGGATCTGTGCCCCCGAAAACAAAAGCGCCTTTCGGCAGATCCTTCAGCATGTCGTGCCCGTAATGCCACCCGAACCAATGGTCGCGCTGACTGCAGAGCGGGGCGTTGTGGATGCCAGTCCAGAGAGGCAGGAGAGGCAAAGCGTAGGCGGCATAGCGCAGCGCCGGACGCACGGACATCAACCGCGCGACCACGTAGCCCGTGCCAGCCGCGCAGAGCAGGGAAAAAAGCAGGTAGGCGTAGCCGTGATAAGGGAACTGCAAAGACCAGGAGTCGATCGTCGTCTCGGTGCGCTCCATGATCGGCTGGAGGAAAGCCGAGAGGATGAAGCCGAAAAAGAGGAGATAAAGGAAGGTCCGCTGGTACAAAGGTAGACGGAATACCGCCAAGACCGCGGCAAAAAATGCAGCGACACTCCAAGGAGTGAAATTTTCCATCAGCTTGCGCCAGTAAAAGTTGGTGAACTCACGCCCCAGCTGCAGGGTCGAAATACGTTCCGGATCCTCCGGTTGGGGAGGCTTCTCCGGGGCCGTGCCCATTCCCTTGCCCAGCGTCCGCACGATGAGATCCGACAGACTTCCCGCGTATTGCGTGCGGTTGATCGAATAAAAGAACCCCTCCGGCGTGCTGGTGTAACCCCAATTCATCGGCGGATTGGTCGAGGAGGCGACGGGCATGTAGGCGTAGGGGAGCAAGCCAAGGATGACCGCCACGGGCACAAGAAGGACGATTTTAAGGTCCGTGCGCCGCCACTTCAGCACTAACAGGATGATCAGGCCGAGCATGGCGAAGTAGAAAAACCGCATGGCCGTCGACCAGGTCGTGGCGTCTTTGGAGAGCCAGGCAAAACCGAGGTAGACTAACGAGGCGCTGAGAACCGAAGCCACCAACACTTCCCAGAAGACCGACCGCCTGACCAGCAACGGGACGAGGAGCGGCAAGGGAGCCAGCGCGAGGGTCAGATGGTGATTGCTCATGCCGAGCGAGAAGGAAAAAAATGCAGCGAGGATCGGCCAGTCGGACTGCGGGCGCCGCACCCACCAGTAAAGCGAAGCGACAAACAATCCAATGAGCAGCCCGTGAAGTGTGTAGACCTCCGCAATGACCGCTTGCGTCCAGAACGAGAAGCTGAAGGCAAAAAGCAGCCCGAAAGACGCCGCGATGATAGAGGTCAAGAGCGGGGCAACCTTGAGCGGCGTCTGCGTGCCGCCCCACCACGGCATCATCCAGCGCAGCATACTCGCAGCGACCAGTGTGGTAACCCCGACCGCGAGCGCCCCGCAGAATCCGCTGAAAAGATTGATCTCCCAAGCCGCGTTGCCGAGCGGAAGCAACTGGAAGAGCCAGGCAAGGATTGTCCAAAGAGGATACCCCGTAGGATGCGGCACGCCAAAGTGCTGCGCCGCCACAATGAACTCACCGGAGTCGAGGAGGCCGACATTCGGCTGCGCCGTATAAAAATAGACCACCCCGCTGACCAAGGCGGCCGTCAGCGCGGCCCACCAGTCAGCGCGGATGAAAAGCGGTTGCCGACGTTCGGTGTCCGGAGATTCGGTTACTTGGGCCATAACAAAGTGAAAGGGTGAGCAAACACGTTTCCTGCCCGCGACACAAGCCTTCCACCCCCCTTGTGGCGGGAGGCCTGCGGTCGCCGGACCCTTTTTCGCACGGGTCCCAAGTCGCCACCGCCACCCAACCTCTTAACCGACCAAACCTTCGGCCATCTGATGCAATTCATCGGCCACCCTTTTTCGTTCCGCCGCATCCAAGCGGTCGATGAAGAGAATCCCATCCAGATGATCGACCTCGTGCTGCAGCGCACGGGACAACAGACCCTCGGCCTCGAAGTCGATGCGGTTTCCTTCCAGATCGGTTCCGCGCACCCGCACCGCCGCCGGTCGTTCCACCTCGCCGTGCACACCGGGGATGCTCAAGCAGGCCTCGCTGCCGGACTCCGGCGATCCGATCAACTCGAGTTCCGGATTCAGCAGCACCATGGGCATGTGCTTGTGCACCGGCCGAGACTTCCCGCCGATGCGCAGGACGCTGGGGCGCTTTTTCGCTTCGCGCGTGTCGATCACAACAATACGACGCGCCACCCCGACCTGATTTCCGGCCAGGCCGCAACCTTCATGCACATACATTGTCTCGAGCATATCGTCGGCCAGACGGCGCAGGGCGTCGTCGACTCCGGCAATCGGCTCGGCTTTGGCGCGCAGGACAGGGTGTCCCAATTTGGTAATCGCGAGCATGACCCTATTGTTCCCCCATTTCCGGCGGACGCGCAAATGCCGGCAGGTTGCGGATCCCCGCATCGCGGAGCGCATCAATGATCCGCACAATGACCCGGAAAGGGACCCCCTCGTCGGCCTGCAGCGCAATGCCGCGCTCCGGGTCGGCTTCGTTGGCCCGGCGCAATTCCACGGCCAGTGATTCCAAGGTCACCGGCTGCCCGTCGAGCTGCAATGTCTGCTCGTCTTTCACTTCGAGAAGGACCGGTTGCTCCTTGGTTTCGGCCGCCGCGGCGGATTTCGATTCGGGCAAGGCGATCTTCAGTTGCGGCTGGGACTTTTTGAAGGTCGTCGTGACAATGAAAAAGATGAGAAGGATAGCCAGGATGTCGATGAGCGAAACAATGACCAGAACCGGAGCCCGCCGCTTCCTTGTGTAAAATCCCGCGCCCACGGCCGTTTACTTGTGTTCGGGGTAGCACTTGGCCAAGAGATCGGCCACCACCCCCTCCATGCTGACGGCCATGGTTTCGATCTTGCGCTGGAAATAGTTGTGCGCCACGAGGCTCGGGGCGGCCACGGCCAACCCGACGATTGTCGTGTTCAACGCCTCCGAGATACCGCGCGCCACCGCGACCGGGTCGCCCGCGGCGCTGCCGCCTCCGAGATTGGCAAAGATACCCACCAACCCCGAAAGGGTTCCGAGTAGGCCGAACAAAGGAGCCACACCGGTTGTCATTTCCAGCAAGGCCATCCCGCTTTCCATCCGCACCACTTCATGCCGCGCCCTGACGTGGACGGCCTCGATATTCTCCTGCCGCGGCCAGTTGAGGTGCCTTAGGCAAACCACCACGATGCGCCCGAGCGGCGAGTTGCTGCGTTGCGCCATGATCGTGAGGCGCTGCAAAGAGTCGCCGGGCTGCAGGCCTTCGACCGCCGATTCCACGTCCGGCGGCATAATCAGGCTCTCCCGCAGGGCGAAGCCGCGCAGGAAAATCACCGTGCCGGCCACAATGGAAAGAAGCAGCAGGAGCACCATGAAAAACCCGCCGCGCACAAAAAAATCCAACGCTCCCTGCAATGTTTCGGTCATGTCAATTGGTGATGATGCTGAATGTGTAGTCCATTTCGATTTGTCCACCCTTCAAGGTGGGCAAGATGTCCGGCGGGATCGGCGGGATATCGGCCGAGAGGATAGACTCGACCGTGACGATTTCAAAACTTTCGTTCGAGCTGTTTGTCATGATCCGCGGACGGCGAGCTTTGCCGTTGCGGTCGATGATGAAGACGACCGATACCGTTCCGTAGCTGAAGAGGTCCAGGCGCGAGCCGATATGATGATACCAACTCGAGCCAATGGCATCGCTGATCGCTTTCCGGTAGCGCCCCAGCGGGGTGGACAGGGAAGCAACGGCGGACTTCCCGCGATTGCTCACGCTGCCGCTCAGACGGGTCGGACGCGCCTGCCGTTGGTATGACGGCCTTGACGGCGGCGGGGCGGGCGGAGGCTTTTGTTCGAGGGGTTCTTCCTTTTTTTCCGGCTGTGCACTGGCCAAAAGGGCTTCGGCTTCCACCGGTTCGGATTTTTCTTCCTTGGGCCGGGTCTCTTGCCGTTCCTCGGGCTGCGGAGGCTCCGGCGGCGCCGGTTCCGAGGGAGGTGTCTCCGGAGCCGGTGGCGCCACGTCGACTTTGGCCAAAGCCAGTTCCTGCTGCTCCAGTTCGAGAAAATCCTGCTTCCGGCCGTCCTGCGAAGGCAAGGGCTCCGCACCCGCGGCCGCCTCGGGCGCCGCGGCCGCCGTGTCGCGGTCCGATTCAAAAAGAGCATCCTCCGGCGGCTTCGCCGCCTCGGGCGCCGAGGTGTCGACAAATTGCGGTTTCTGCGGGGCCGGCGGAGGCTGGATAATGGTGATTTCGATTTCCTCCACCGGCTCGGGAGGCGGCTCCAGCCCGAGAATGGTGAACCAGGCCGCCGTGAGGATGATCAACAAGTGGGCCAGCAGCGAGATAAGCAGCGCCCAGCCGGTGCGGCGGCGCAACTTTCGCCGTTCCATCGTGCGACGTCCGCTCACCCGCGCGCCCTCCGTTGGGTCATGCGCGCATGATGAAAAAGATACTGCTGCGCGTAGCCGGCATGCGGGCCGAACCGGGACGCCAGCTTTTGTTCCAAAGCAAGCGGCGTCGGCTTCTTGCGCCCTCGCCAGTAGCTGCGGCGCATGATGCGCGCGATCCAGGTATCGACCGGAAAGGCCGAAAGGCGGCCGAAGCCGAAAAGCATGGCGCAGTTGGCCACCTTGCGCCCCACCCCGGGCAAGGTGCACAGCCGCTCGCGCAGGCCGCGGTCATCGAGAGTTTTCCACGCGGTCAAGTCGGCCTCGCCCGAAGCCACGCGTTGCGCTGTGGCCTGCAAGTTTTTCGCGCGATAGCCCAACCCGCAGGCCCGCAGCTCGTCTTCGGACGCGGCCGCCAGCCGTGATGCCTCCGGATACGCCCGCCAAGCGGACCCCGCCACGGAGCGCCCAAACCGCTCGCGCAAGGCAAATGACATCTGCCGGATGTGGACGACTTGCTTCATGGACGAGGTAATAAAGGTGGCCAGGCACTCCCAGGCCGGCTGGCGGAGTATCCGCAGCCCCCGGCAAAAGTCCAAGGCCTCAAGCATCGTCTCGTCCGGCGGAAAACCCGCATAAATTTCCGCCAGATCGTGGTCCATCCCGAAATACCGTGCCACTAGCGGCCCGTCTCCGCGCACCACCTTGAGTTGTCCTCCCTCCCCGCGCACCGCCGTCAACTCGTCCTCGATCAAACCCTCCCAAAGCCCTTTTTCCGTCTCCGTCCAATGAAACACCTGCCCGCACTCCAACGTGGCGCGCAGATTGATCATCGCCCCGAGGTGTCACCTTTCCGCCTGAGGACTGAGCCGAGGCTTGGCGAGACAGGCCTTAGCCAAAACTGAAGCACGGAAAGCCCTCCCATCACATCAATCTCACTGGGACAAAAAATTGCAGCGTCCCCGCACCCGTAGCCAGACCTCCTGAGGCGTCGAGACACATCAGCAACGCTTTGCGCACCCTCAAGGACTGCACGCTTTGCATGCCGAGCAAGGCTGCGGCCAGACCACCGAGGTCTGGTTGGTGGCCCACCAACATCACGGAGGGAAGCTTCGCGTAAGCCTTCAGCTCATCCATCGCCACCCACGGGTCCATCCCGCACTCCGCCCACGGCGCTTCGACCAGTTCGGCCTCGGGCAAACTTTTCGCGACCAACTCGGCCGTCTGCCAAGCACGCGTGACCGGACTGGACAAAATAACCGGCGGCTCGATGCCTTGCCGCTGACAAAATTTTCCGACCCGCAAAGCCTGCTCGTCGCCCTTCGGCGTGAGCCGGCGCGCCTGGTCACTCGCGGCGAGCATCTCGGCTTCCGCGTGACGGAGCAAATAAATCAACATGGCCTACATCACCATCCCGCCATCCACCACCAGCGTCTGACCTGTCACGTAGCCCGCCTCGGCCCCGGCAAGAAATGCCACCGCGGCGGCGATGTCCTCCGGCACGCCGAAGCGCCCCAGCGGGATGCGCCCGACAACGGCGGTGCGGATGTTTTCGGGCAGCACGTTGGTCATGTCCGTCTCGATAAAGCCCGGCGCCACGGCGTTGACGGTGATCCCGCGGCCGGACAACTCCCGCGCGATGGTTTTGGTCAGGCCGATGAGCCCTGCCTTGCTCGCCGCGTAATTCGCTTGGCCCGCATTGCCCATAATGCCACTGACCGAGCTGATATTGATGATCCGCCCGCTGCGCTGTTTGACCATCGGGCGTTGCACCGCGCGGATAAAGTTGAAGGCTCCCTTCAGATTGGTGTCCATCACCACGTCCCAGTCGTCGCTGCTCATGCGCATGCTCAGCCCGTCGCGCGTCACCCCGGCATTATTGACCAGGATATCGACCTTTCCGAAATCACGGAAGATCACGTCGGCCAATTCCTGCACCGCCGAGAAATCCGCCACGTCCACCGCGTAGGCTTTGGCCGCGCCCGGATGCGCCGTATTGATCGCCTCCGCCGTCTTGCCCGCATTGGCCTCGGTGCGGCTGATCACCGCCACCTTAGCGCCCTCGTCTGCCAACTTCTTGGCGATGGCCTCGCCGATCCCGCGACCGGCTCCCGTCACCACCGCCACTTGTCCGTCAAATCGTTTGCTCATCAAGAGCCATAAAACACCATCCGCCCCCAACCGCGCAAACCCTAACCGTCCTGCGGAGCGCCCGGGCTGCCGTGTCCGATAATTCGCAAATCCGTTGCTTCCACCCGCCCGCTGCGAAAGACTCCGGTAACCCTTTCCGTCACTCACCGCATACCGAACACTGAAAACTTAAGTATGACCAAACCCTTCAGCCTTTTCCTCGCCCTGCGTTACCTTCGCCCGAAGCGCACCTTCCTCAGCCTGATCACGGTTATTTCGATTCTTGGTGTCACCATCGGCATCATGGTGCTCATCCTCGTTATTTCGGTCATGACCGGCTTCGAACAGGAACTGCGGCGCAAAGTCCTCGGCTTCGATGCGCACCTCGTGGCCGGCGGTGAATCAGTCATTTTTGACTGGCCGGCCCAGGCCGCGCAGATCCGTGCGGTTGAAGGTGTCACCGGCGTGGCCCCTTTTGTCCAGGGCCCCGTGCTGGCCGAATTCATGGGGCGCCGCCTCGCCCCGAAGATTCGCGCCATCGACCCCGAGGTCGAACGTGAGGTCACCGCTCTGCAGGACTTCATGGTCGCCGGGGAACTGAAACTCGAGGGCAATGAAACCGTTCTGGGATCCGCTCTCGCCGGCATTCTCGGCGTGGGCGTGGGCGACACCATCACCGTCTATTCGCCGGGCAACTTGAATGAGATCATTGACGGGATCAACGCCATGGAGGAGGGCGGGGACAAAGCCAAAACGGCCGGCCAACTGCGCGAGATGGTGCTTCCACTCGAGCTTACCGTGACCGGCATCTTTTCCTCCGGACGTTACCTCTACGATTCGGAATTCCTCCTCGTGCCTTTGCACATCGGCCAGGAACTCTACGGGCTCGGCGACGGAGTTCACGGGCTCACCATCAAAACGGTCCACCCCTACGAAGCCGCCGCCATCCGGACCCGCATGGAGGGGCGCATCGATCCGGCTTTGGGCGTCTCGACCTGGATGGATATGAATCGCGAACTCTTCGAAGCTATCCACATGGAGCGCAACGTCATGTTCTTCATCCTGCTCTTCATCGTGATCGTTGCCGCCTTCGGGATCATGAACACCCTCATCACCGTCACCGTGCAGAAAACGCGGGAGATCGGCATCCTCAAGGCCTTGGGCGCCCGCACCGGACAAATCATCAGCGTCTTCGTCGGCCAAGGCATCGTGGTCGGCCTTTTTGGCACGGCCATCGGACTCGGTCTCGGCATCTGGCTGGTCCAATACCGCAACCAAGTCAGCCAGTGGCTCTCCGGCGTCCTCGGCATCGAAATCTTCCCGCAATCCATTTACCAATTCGCCGAAATTCCCGCCGAGATCGTTCCCTCCGACATCGCCATCATCTGCGCCAGCGCCTTTGCCATCTGCACCGTGGCCGCCGTCATTCCCGCCTGGTTCGCCGCTCGGATGGACCCGGTCAAAGCCCTCCGCTACGAATAATGCGATGCAGGCGGCGGGTCGGGAAACCCCGCCCTACCGGGGGGTTACCCCAAAAGAAAAAAACCGGCCGCCCCGCCGGCCAGAATGGTCAACGCCGGATTGATCCGGGTAAGACTCAAGATCACGGCCACGGCCGCACCGATCCCGAGGGTGAGCAGATTAACATCCCAATCTTTGGCCGGATTGTAGCTCGCGGTTTTACCCAACGCGTAACAACCGGCGAGCATAAGCCCGATGACAATAGGTGCCATTCCCCGCTGGACCGCATCGCGCCAAGGAGAACCTTCAGCTGCATCCCAGACCTTGCTGGCAAAGTAGCAAAGCAAGCAGGCGGGAAAGAAGAAAGCGACCAGCACCGCGAGCAACCCGGCCACCCCGGAGACCTCGTAGCCGATGAGCGCGACACATGTCATGTTCGGTCCCGGGGCCAGTTGGCCGAGGCTGTAGATTTCGGCAAACTGCGTGTCGGACACCCAATGACATCTTTCCACCGTGACGTGCTCCATTTCCGGCAGAACCGCGGTACCGCCCCCGACCGCGAGCAACGAAAGCAGGGCAAAGACATTGATCAGCTCGACGATCTTGCTCATGCCGCCTCCTTTTCCCTGCAGGGACGGTGCACCCAGATAGCCAGCGGCGCGACCGCGATCAAGGTAACGAGCAAGGAGACATGAAAAATCCCGACCAGCACAAAGACAACCACGACGAAGATGAGGTCCTGCGGACGGATCAATTGCTTCCACCCGATCTTCAGCGTCACCTGCACCAGCAATCCGACCGCCGCCGCCGCCACGCCGGTCAGCACCACCGCAACCTTGGGATCATGGCGCAACGCCACGTAACCAAAGCCGAGCGCGGTGACAATGACCGCTCCGGGCAAGATCATCCCAAGGGTTGCCACCAGCGCACCCGCCGGCCCGCGCAGTTTGCGTCCGACAATCACGCTCATGTTCGTGGAGTTCAGACCGGGCAAGGTTTGCGCAATTTCCAGCGCCGCCATGAAGCCGTCCTCATCGAGCCACTTCTCTTTGTCAACCAGTGCCCGGCGCAAGTAGGCAACAATGCCGCCACCGAAGCTGGTCACCCCGATCAGGCCGAAAACGCAGAACAGCTTGCCCAATGAGACGCGCGGCGTGGCATCACTCATGGTTGACCACTGGCTTGTTTCCCAGTCCGTAAACCAAGGCCGTCTTGGTCGTCCCGAGCAGAACCCAATCTTCCGCCGTCCTCTGCAGTTCTTTATGGAAAGCTGCCGCTTTTTCCAACGTGCCGGCATGGACGTCGTCCGACTTGTTGAATTTGCACTGGAAAGCGAATTCCCCGCAGACCGGCTGCTCCAGCTTGCGGCTCCGCCAGACCGCGATCGTCGTCTTCCCGTTGTAGTGATGACCGAAATGCGCCAGGCCGACATTGACCTGCACCTCCTCGACCGCCATGTCGTTGACCAACTCGATCGGTGCATCCCCTTTCTCCTCGATGGCACGGAAAGCGGGAAAAGCGTGGGTGATGTTTTTCAGGGCGAAATTCATCGCCTCCCGCGGCAAAGCCAGCACCGAATTGTGCGAATAAATCGATCGGATGTCGCCAAGATGGTCCGGACAGGGCAAAA
>Ga0247840_10011428_pt1 | contig 10830 bp, 12 predicted proteins | sample LaCruzMarch2015__FD_192404 | JGI IMG/M metagenome (GOLD analysis project Ga0247840, IMG submission 192404) | Freshwater microbial communities from meromictic Lake La Cruz, Castile-La Mancha, Spain - LaCruzMarch2015_17m | ecosystem: Environmental > Aquatic > Freshwater > Lake | place: Spain...
ACACGATGGAAAACCAGAAGATGAAAACCGCCATCAGGTTGCACCCAAAGCCGATCCAGATGACCCGACGGGCCTGCGCGTATCCGTACACCTCGGTCAGGATATCCCCAAAAATATAGGAAACTGGAAAGATCAGAATCGCTGCCGGCAAAAAAAACGGTCCGACGGAGATCAGCTTAACAGCAATGATATTGGAGACCACAAGGCTGGTCACGAAAACGGCGGTAATGGCGGGCAACCAGCGATGTTCAACCATTTTTCTTCCCGTGCTCCGCTTCGATGGAGATGGATATTCCCCCTCGCACCGCAAAATCGGCGGTAACCTTGCACCAACGAGGAGCCAGTGCCTTGACCAGGTCATCCAGGATCGCGTTGGCCGCATGTTCATGGAAGACCCCTTGGTTCCGGAACGACCATAGGTAAAGTTTCAGCGATTTGGACTCTACGATTTTCCGGTCGGGGATGTACTGGAGGGTCAGACGGGCAAAATCGGGCTGCCCCGTCGCCGGACAGACGCAGGTGAATTCTTCGGTTCGGAGTGTAACCACATAATCCCGGTCCGGATGGTGGTTGGGAAAGGTCTCCAGCCTCTTCGCCGGTTTTTCCTCTCCCCGGCCGAGCAGGGTCAACCCATCCAGGTCTGATTTTTCAGTTATCTTAGGCATTCAGGTTCCTTCCTTTGCATTATTTTAAGATCGTCCTTTTCAAAGATGAAAGCCGGTCACGCCTCCCGGATTCCCTATTTTTTGTAATCTGTCCATCTTGGCGAGGAAACCGCTTTTATCTATCCGAAATGGGTCGATCTTGTCTACACTTTTCCTTTCCAGCGACAAATCTTTCCTGTTGATAATGGATTTCTCTTGTGGTAAGGGGGATGCGCTTCTGTTGGGGGATCGTTCAATGGTAGGACAACGGACTCTGACTCCGTGAATCGTGGTTCGAATCCACGTCTCCCAGCCAAAATAATTTCAAGGGGTTACGAGTCGTAAAAGCGGCCGTGACCCCTTACTTTTTTGTGACTGTGATAAATTTGTGATATTTTCGGGGAAGCCGCGGTCCATCGTCTCTATACCTGGCCGTAAACTCTCGGGATAGTGGTGGGCGTAACGCATAATCATCGACGTGGTCTTCCATCGACCCAACTTCTGTACGCGATAGAGATCGACCCCATTTTGCACCAACCGCGTGGCGAAGGTGTGCCGCAGATCGTGAAAGCGCAGCCTTTCAATTCCCGCTTTTTTTATCGCCCCATGAAATGACCTGATCAGGTTTTGCGCAAATATCCTTTTCCCGCATTCATTGAGAAAAACCCGAAGACTTGCACCCCCTGTGCTTTCATATCTTTCTTTCAGGACCTGCAGGGCGGTCTGATTGACCGGCAGCGTGTCAATGCTTTTATTCTTTTGCTCATAAAGGGTGATGGTGCGCCGATTGAAATCCACCTGTTTCCAGGTCAAATCGAGAATTTCGCTCTCCCGAAATCCGGTGTGGATCGCAAAAACAATGATCTCCTGAAGCCATTTCGGAGACGCTTTGACCAGCTTCGCTTCCTCCTCGAAGGTCAGCCAACGTTCAATAAAATTATTGACTTTTTCTTTGCGGACCTTGCTGACGGGGTTCTCTTTCACCCATTCCCACTCCCTCAGAGCCAGGTTAAAGGCGTGTCCCATCATGATCAACTCGTAATTCACCGTGCGGGGGGAAGCGCCTTCCTGTCTTCTCCGGACTTTGTACTCGTTAATCTGACGGGGCGTGATGTCAGTCAAAACGATGTTGCCAAATACCGGTTCCAGGTGCTTTCTCAGCCCTTTATCCCTTTCGTGGGACCGAGGGGCTTTGTTAATCGCCGAGTATTCCGCCATGTATTTGTCCAGCATCTCACTAAAGGTGATCTTTTCGCCTGCAAGGCTCTCAAACCATTTGTCTTCTGCCAACTCGCCTTTCAATTTGTCAAAGATCCTGATGGCAAGCTTTTTATCCTCCGTCTCGGTTGACCGCCGGATTTGCCCGCCACGATGAGTAAAACTCATCCACCAGACCGTTCCTCGTTTATATAGACCCATGTTTATCTCCTTTAGGGTCCCTCGATCCGGTCTGATTTCCCGTAATCGGGATTATAGGTCTCGCCTTTGTTTTGGTCAATGGCCTTTCTGATCAGCCTGTCAATATCGGCACTGCCTTTCCCCGGTCTCCTCACCCGCAGCGCTCCCGATTGAACGCCCTGACCGCAAACCATGCCGCGGTGGCGTTCCATCCAGGAATCAATCTCCTCTTTCCTGAACCGAATGAGCTTCCCGACACGATAATGGGGAATCACCGGCACCAGGGCATAGAGGGTCTTGATTTTAACCTTCAAATAATTGGAAAGATCCCGGATGTCCCAATAGCCGTTTTCGATGGCAGCGCATGGTTCCATAGTTTTTTACCTATAAATCCGCTTTCCGTTGCTTCTCGTACCGACGGAGTTCCTCGGCAGACACCCGCAGGCAGCCCCGGAGGCGGACCGCCTTCAACTCCCCCAGGTCGATCATCCGATAGACCGTCTGGGGGGAGATGTCAAAACGGACGGACAGCTCGCCGACCCGGTAATACCGCTTCGTGGTCAACGGCCCCTTTGATCCCTGAAGGAGAAGAGTCATCAGCTCAATCCAGTCGCCATTGTTATGCCGGGAGATCCCTCAGCACGAAGGAACACCCGTCCAAAAATTTTCGGGTCCTCAAACCAAGGCTCTGAGGCCTCCCTTTTCCTCCCGGCCAAGGCAATGAGGCGGTTTGTAAAACGGTGCAGGACTCCTCCTGGCCTCCCTCAACCGGTGCCCCTCGTTCACCGCTTCTCCCAGAAGCGCCCCGCCTGCGCCCGCTGCCGGAGCGCCGCCTTCTTTTCCTCCGACATCCCGCTTCGCTCCGGGTGGTCGGCAAGCCATCTCCGAAGCTGCGGCTCTTCCTCTGCATCGGCATCAAGGCCGGCGATCCCCTTCTTGACGATGCAGTTTCTCCGCAGCATTTCCAGGGTAAAATACCCCTTGGCCCCGACCCGGCCGATCTTCCGCTGTGACCTGATCCAGGGCAGGCTGGCGTGGGTCCGGGAGCGGCAGATCTCCTCGTCGGCATACCAGACTCCGTTGAGGCTTATTTGGTCTAATGGGCAAAGCGGCGCGTGGCAGGACTCAAAAAGCAGGCAGGTCGTGGTGCTGTGCCCGGAGGGGTCCTGAACAAGGCTATGATCATGCGTGGGCCTCGTCCCATTGGCAGTGCGCTGCTTAGCCATGGGCCTGTCTCCCTTCCCGCCCCGCCTGTGTAAGCGAATAGCCCCGGACCTCCAGATCGGCGAGATAGGCCACCGGCACACCGTTGAGGTTCGATCCCTTGCACCGGCCGCAGCGGAAGAGGTAACGGCTCCCCTTGCGGAAGAGGCTGATCACGCCCTGGCCGTCGCAGTCAGGGCATTCATCCCCAGTGTAACGGCTGGTTCGCCGCTGGGGGTGGTCCTCCAGCCACTGCTGCCAGAGCTCCCGCATCACCAGGGGCAGGTTCCTGGGGAAGGCATCATGACGGCACCGGATCTGTTCGCTCATCCAGTCGACCGGCTCGTCGGGGATATGCTTCACCCCCTGAAACCAGAGATCGAGGGTTTCCTCCCGGGGATCCCGGCGTTCGTAGTAAAAGCAGAGTCCTTTCACGAATGCGTGGAAGACTTTTTCAACCATCGATCGAGCCCTCCTTCCCCTTCCGGCGGGCCACCTCTGGACCCACTGCGGCCGGCCCGGTCCTGGGCCCGGGTCAGCCAGTTGACGATGAACCGCTGCCAGTTCGATTTCCGGTTCACTGGGTTTGCCGACGCCCAGGCCTCCATGCGGCGCAGTTCTGAGAGCACATCGACCGCTGGATAGGCATGCTGCCACTGTTCGACCAGTTCCGGGGGCACCTGATCGAAACGGCCCGCACCGTAATCGAAAAGAATTCCCATCCGTGCGGGACTGGTTACCCGAGCCGCGGGTTTAGACTGGCGGCGACCAGTTTCGGGGGTGAGAGAATCGGCCGTCTCCTCCTGAATTTCCTCTTCCGCGGGACTGGGTACCCGTGCCGCAGGTTTAGGCTGGCGGCGACCAGCGTGGGGAGACTGAGGATCAACGTCCTTCTGCTCCCCCTCCTCCAGCGGTGGCCGATCCGGCTCGGCCGCCGCAGTAGTAGTTTGTATTTCTGTTTCTGTTTCTGTTTCTGTTTCTGTTTCGGTTTCTGTTTCATCGATGCACTCTCGCGAGACTGTAGCGAGTGACTCGCGACACACTCGCGAGGGTCTCGCGAGGATGTCGCGAGGACAGGGCGGATTGCGCATCTTGCTCGGCCTGTCCACCTTCTGGTGATCGGAGAAGTTCCGGATATAAAAGAATGATTCCCCGTCCGCCGTGAAAGGGTCGATGACGCCGATCCGCTCCAGGTCGGCCAGCCATCTCCCGAACTCCTCGAGCGGCAGCTCGACGTCGTAGGGAAAGAGCTGCGCCTTGAGCCAGGCCGGGTGCCCCTTGGTGACGCCGTAGTCGTCGGAACAGGTCCAGAGACCGGCGAAGGTCAGGCGAACCTCCCGCGAAACCAGCGCAAGCTTCTCGTCGCTCCAGAATTCCGGTTTCAGGATCCGGGACCGTGCCATCATCAACCCCTCGCCACTGCGACAGCGAAAATGTCATCGAGACACCTACGGCGCCCGGCAGGGCCCGCCGGCAACTTCGCGTTTGATCGAGGGATGACACAAAGCGAAAAAAAAGTTGTGGCAAAGTTGCGGTTTTTTTGCGGCCGTCAAAAATATTTTCGGGGGCGGCTATTTCTGTTCATTCATCTCTGCTGTTGAATGGTTACGCAAGGGGAAGGAGAATTTCAGGTTGTCCAAAACGCTTTCAAAAGCGGGCGCTTTGGTAGATGTACTCGATTTCTAAGCGGTTTCTTGGTGGTACGGATAGGCTTTCAGAAAAGCGGCAAGAGATTCCGGTACAACAGATCGAACAGAATCAAGAAAAGACCACGGGAGCGGAATTGTTGTCAACGCTTACACCGGCATTGACGAACAGTATCAAGAAATGTTCTTCCTATTTGATTCAATACCGTCAGCGATTTGCTGTCCGCAGACCTGTATCCGTCGTCCTACAACTGATTATCAAGAAGGGCTTCCCTCGTTATGCTCACCAAATCCACTGAGAGCGCCCCAGGTTGCCGTTCAAACTCAATCGATAACTCATCCTCAGAAAAGTCGTAGCGCAGATCCTCTATGATCGCATTCTCGAGACGCGCGTGCTCACCCCGCGAAAATTGCTTTTCCCCTGGGTGGCGGATACGGAGCTGCCACATCACTGATCCCCTTAACTGACTCGAGCTCACTATGTCTGCCAAGTCAATTTCTTTTAGGTCGTCAACAAGGATCCAGGTAATGTCCCCTCTATCGAAAAAGAATACAATATACCGACAACGCGAGGCTTCAGCATCGTAAACCTGTTTGGCAATGATAGGTGTGAAATCTGCTGCCTGATTGAGTTGAGCAAAGGACATAGAGATTGCGACGAGTTCGATATTCTTACGAACCATTTCTTTCACCACTTTCATCGTGGCGTCAATGCCGTATTCAAAATCTATAATCCTCTTGGCGGCATTATATCCATCAAGTCGGGCGGCAGTCCTATAGCCCTTTGCCCAGCGTCGGAATAAAATACTGGAGCAATCTTGGCGCAAAGGATATGCAAGAGATGCGAGAGAATCATCCAACCTTTCTGCCTGTATCAAATCTCCGATTGCCTTGTCCGGATCACCCATCGAAATATGAGCTTGGCCACGCCCCAAATATGCCGCTGCCGACTCGGGTTCTATTGCAATTGCTTTATCGAAGTCCGCGACAGCCTTTTTATAACTCCCTTTCTTGAGGAATTCAGCCCCACGATTCCCGAAGGCATTGGGCACTCCCAATTCTATTGCCATTGTGAAATCAGCAATTGCTTTGTTACTATCACATCTTGCGCCGTGTGCTTCACCTCTTAGCATATAAGCCAGATCGTGCTTTGGATTAAGCTTGATTGCTTTCGTGAAGTCGGAAATTGCTCTCTTCGTTTCTCCCTTGCCTGCGTGTGCCCAACCTCTTCCAAAGTATGCCTCAGATGATTGCGGATCCAATTTGATTGCGTTGTTGAAATCCTCAATCGCACCTTGGATGTCCCTTTGAGTTCGCGACATCCCCATGCCTATGTAAGCTGGCGCATATTTAGGATCAAGATTGATAGCCTTCTTAAAGTCTGCAAGTGCACCTTTGCTGTCGCCCAAGTTTCTTCGTGCATTACCACGCCCAACATAAGCTGGTGCAAATTTACGATTAAATCTAATACCTTTCGTAAAATCTTCAATTGCACCTTTGGCATCCCCGAGTGACCGCTTAATATCCCCACGGGCAAAGTAAGCAATCGCCAAACGGGGATCAGAGCGTATTGCTCTATTAATATCGGCAATGGCTGCTTTCCCCTCGCCTTCCCATGAACGGAACCTGGCTCGATCGTAATAATCCATCGCTCTTAGTTTATAGCGAGGGCCTTTCCCCCCTATTTTACAAGGTATCCACCATCCTCCTTCACTTCTTAATTTTCTTTGCCAACGGATTAGCGAACTTTCACCCCCCAGATTCATAACAGCTTTCAGAACTGGATATTCAAAGTCTTTATGCACGAATATCGGAGTCAATAGATGCCAGGGATATTGGTCAAGAGCCATCAGAGCATCAGTAAAAGAATGCAATGGTTCAGTCTCACTTTTGAAAGCGAGACCTTTCGCATCCTCCTTATCCATAAATTCCTTGAGGGTGGATTCATCAGTAATCACCACAAAAGACCTTGTACCAGCCTTAGAATTTATTGCCCAGGTACTTATGGATCCTCCTGCTGCTCCAACTTTCAGGACCAATTCCATATTTCTCTTAGCCATCGCGATTACCTGCTATAGTTAGGGTTTATGCTTTATCTCTTGGCCACATTTCTGGATCCCATGCCTCGTACATGCTCTCGTTATCACGAGTGATAACAACAGGGGGGCGATGCTTTAAAAAATAATTTTGATTGGGTACTATGGCTTCACAGTCATCATAGAAAATGTCTCTAGCCAGCGCTGAATTGACACGACCGCGTGAAGGATCCTGGTAGGTTATCCAATATTTCTTCCCTTCCTTACCCCACCCGACAGCGACCACGGCATGGCTTTGCAACCCCCCGCCCGCTAAAATTACAGGCAAGTGCCATGAGAGAGCGTTACATATCTCGCTGACCTTCCAGGTTTTATTCCTTTTTTCAATGTTTTTGCAATGGACCGGGTAATTTAAAAAATAATCCTTCCTTACTTTTTTGTAAGATCTGCTTGCTATTTCATTAAGAATAAGTGTCGCATCACTAAGCTTCATTCCATTGAAGTACCAGTTCCCGATCTTCTCATGGAATATTTTATTATCCTCTGCAATCTTCTTAAGCATCAAAAAGATAGGGCTAACGCCTTTTTTCCCACGTGGAGGATTATGTATCGTCATATAGTATTCCGGGTAAAGTGCGACAAGAACCATTGACATCGCATAGTAAACGCAAAGGCCATCGGCATCACCTTGTTGATAATGAGGAACCCCTATGATCTCTGTATATGTGCTCTTCATTCAACGACCTCCATTCCTTATATAACTGGAAGCAAAGGGAAGTCCCTTTCTCACCTCTGCCCCAGATTCACCCTCTCCTTCAATTCCTTCCCCACCTTGAAAAACGGTAGCATCTTCGCCTTCACTTTTGTCGCAGCACCGGTCTTGGGATTCCTTCCCGCATAGGCTCCGCAAAGGGGCTCTGCTGCACTTGCCGCTTGATATATCGTAAGCGTTCCTTGGCGGTCATGCCCTTCATCTCTTTTGCCAACTGCTCCTGAATCGCATGCGTCATGGCCACGCAATCCAATCCCTTCTTAACCTTCTTCATTTCCTTTCGCCTTTTCCTCCCGCTTCATCGGACTGATCAATAATCACCCATCGGCCTTTCTTGGTCGGCCCTTCATGCCTGATGATGCCCTTCTCTTTTAATTTGCTGATATGGAACTTAACGCCATCAGGTGTCAGACCGACCTGGGAGGCCATTTTCCTTTGCGTTATCGAAGGATCTTCACGCAACAGGCGGAGGATTGCTTCTTCGGTAGCCATACCCGCTTCTTGGGTAGTTTCTTGGGTAGTCCTACCGGTTTCTTGGGTAGTTTCTTGGGTAGTGCCCCCCAGCTTCGTGCCTTTCTCACCCTTCTTTTCCGCACGGGAGAATACAATGGTGAAAAAGCTTCCGAATTCAAAACGCGGACCGGCACATTTCGCTTCCCGAAGGAGCCTCCTGATCTTGTTGATGCCGGTGCCCATGTTTTCAACCAGCTTTACGCGCTGGAGCAACGAGGCAATGATCTGGTTTCTGCGCATCGCCCTCTTCCCGAATTCTTCGGGCGGCAGCCCCCTGGGAAGTCCACCGGGATTGCTGATCTCGATGCGATCATCGAACACTTCAACGGTCGTATGGGCGCCATACTGAAAATAGTCCCGGTGGGACACCGCATTGACAACGGCCTCCCGGATGGCGTCAAGCGGGAACTCGTAGACTTCCTCCCGCTGCGGTCGTCCGGTCATTTCGTAGCGGACACGCAGTTCCTGCTTGATAAAGTGCATGACGTAATTGATGTTGGTGATGATGTCTTCCTGGTAATCTTTCCGGTTGATGACGTGAACCCGCTCCGTCCCGTCAAACACGGCGCAGGTGATCGTTGCCTGCTCGCAGAGTGTCTCGATCGATCTGCTGAAAAACAAGACACCGACATTTTTCATCCGCAGCCGGTTGTCTATCTTTTCCGCCACCCCGAGGTTTTCAAGGATGACATCGTCGTCGACCTCACGGCTGATGCCCGCTGTTTTGAGAAAAGCATTCAACCGTTGGGCATCATAGTGCCTGGCAAAATCGAAAGTCTTGTGAAACTGCTCTTCAAAGCGGAGTTTCCCCTCAGCCTGAAGAAAATCGACGATCTCATCCCTGGTCATTTTCTGGGAGTTCGGTCCCATACGGCTAAAAAATCCGTCGGAACACTGATAGGGCTTGTCTTTGCCTTCGGCGACATGAACAATGGCGATATTTTCGACAAACTCAATGGATACCGGAACCGGAGGTTGGCAGTTGTTGGCAATATCCTGAATCTGGGAGCGGATCTTGTTGTCGGCCTTTACACCGACAATAGAGCCGTCGTCAGCGATACCAATGAATATTCTTCCTCCCGACGCATTTGCAAAGGCGGTGATTTCCCGGGCAAGCGCGGCGTTCACCCTTTCCTTGAATTCGACCAAATAGCTTTCGCCCTCCTGGATGATATAATCCAGTTCCTTGCTGGTCATGGTCGCTTTTATCCCCGCTTCTTGAGCTTTTTTCGGTTTCATAGGCTATATCCGTTTGCGTGGCGAAGGCCAATACAAATGCAATGTGCTGTCAATCATTAGTGAGATTATTATCAGGTTCTTCAACATATCTCAATCGCACTTTATTTGCATGCCATACGTTTTTTCGCCTTCATAATGATCCTGCACTGCCTTTTTTATCACCCCTCTCCTCACAAAAGCAGAAATAGCTCCGGCGTATCGAGGAGCAGCGCCATGAAGAAGCGATCCAGATCCCAAAGGATCAGACAGGCGAACGTCAGCAGCTCTTTCCTGCCGAGGATCAGGACGTGTTCCCGGCTAAAGTTCAGCATGTAGCCCATCCTGTGGCGCGTGGCAATCAGCGCCTCCATCTCTCCTTCCTGAATCTCTACACGACCGGTAATCCCTTTTCGAATCTCGGCAATCAACCTGCGCTTGTGGTCCGTAATCTGCCTTTCGTAAGGCTGGTTGCTCCCCTCGTAATTCATCTCTCCCGGCCAGAGATGACGGTAGATGCGCTCCCGCATGACAAATTCACCGGGCGTCCGTGCCAAAATAAGCACGTAGCTGAAGGAAGCGGGACGCAACAGGATGGGGATGCCCCGGTAGAAGAAGAGCTTCTGGCCCTCGTCGATCAGGATGACCGGCGGGTCGGCGATCAGCTCCATGAGCGTTCGGACATGGGCCAGTTTGGAGCGCAGAGCGGCGAGCAGGCCCCGGTTTCGGGCCAAGTCGGCAAGGACGCAGGGAAAGCAAGACACTTCAGGGAAGGCAAAGACTTTCCTGGCCAGATTGCAAAGGCGCACGGCCAGGCGCTGCGGCAGGAACCGCGCCAGTTCCGACAGGGGCAGTTCGAGGATGATAAGCGACAGATCGTCGCCGGTCTTAGCGGTGACGTCATGGGTGCTGCGGCCCAGGTGCATCAGACGGGGCGGCTTACCATCCGGGATAACGAACAGCTTTCGGACCAGCCGATAAAGCTTTACGGCCACCTGTTGCGTCAGAAGCGGTGCCAGCTCCGTCAGAGGAAGTTCAAGGACGATGCTCGCCGGTGCATCGTATGCGCCAAAAGGCCCGGCGTCGCCGTTCCGGTCCCAGTACCTCAAAAGGATCGGAGCAGGCCCCGTCTCTTCCCGGTGACGCCGCAAACCGGTATGGGAAACGGGGGAATGGTCCGTCCGACAATCAGTGCTTTCCGGTGATATTTCCTTGTCGTGGCCGTCGGGAAGATCAACCATCAACTGGAATCGGTCCTGAAGGCGCGTCTGATGACGATCGGCTTCATCTCAAGCGCCTTCATCGCCCTGCAAAGTGTCCCGCGCCTGATGGTGGGGGCTCTTCTGGTGCTGAGGGCCGCCTGAAGGTAGCCGGCATCGATGACGGAGAGGTAATTCGAGAAT
>Ga0247840_10011430_pt1 | contig 10828 bp, 9 predicted proteins | sample LaCruzMarch2015__FD_192404 | JGI IMG/M metagenome (GOLD analysis project Ga0247840, IMG submission 192404) | Freshwater microbial communities from meromictic Lake La Cruz, Castile-La Mancha, Spain - LaCruzMarch2015_17m | ecosystem: Environmental > Aquatic > Freshwater > Lake | place: Spain...
TCAATCACGCGATAATGGGTAACAGAGGCCACGCCCTGGTCGTGGACCTTCCTCATGACATCACCCTCCTGCTCCTTGCCTATAGGCAGGTCGATGGTGCCGAAATCCTCTTTAATTAGGCCTTTGACGACGGTAATATATTTCTTCTCCACAGTATTTGCTGCCATCTGCTTCGCAAGCTCATCCTGACAAAAGGCGTTTTTAGCCACGATGACCAGCCCCGAGGTATCCATATCCAATCTGTTGACAAAACGTATTTTAAAACTTTGTCCCGATTCCGCCATATAATGCATAAGCCCATTGGCGATCGTCCCGGCGGGATGCCCCTTCGTTGGATGGACAACGATGCCAGGCTGTTTGTTCACCAGCAGAAGATCTTCATCCTCATAGGCAATATTGATGCTTATAGCCTGCGGTAGGAATGCACTCTCCTCATCAGGCAGGCTGATGCTGACGATATCCCCAATAGCCAGCGGGGCATTCATTTTAGCCGGCTGATCATTCTTATAGACCCCGCCCACGTTCTTCAGCCTGCGCATCAGCCTCGACGAAAACCCCAGACGGCGTTTTAAAAGCCCCTTCAGCAGGAGCTTTTCTTCATTTTCTGTAACGATAAAGGTAAATTTTCGATCGGTCATAGCTGCTCCTATAAGAACTTTGATTTAACCTTGTTCCAGAAATCATAATTTTCAAGCCTAAGCATCTTCACTGTCGTTTTTGAAAAATTGATGGAGATGTCAGTCATCTCCTGATATCGGTATTCCATGCCGTCAACGATGACCAAAATGGTGCTTTCAGAGGTATACTCAGGGAAAATATTGATAGAAAGCTCCGGTGGTACAATCAGGCTCGATGTAAAGGATCTGTAGGCCGTTGTATTCATAGGGGCAATGGGTGTAATCTGAAGCAGGCTCAGTCTGGGATCGACAATGCTGCCGCCAAGGGCATAATTATAAGCGGTACTCCCTGCCGGTGTTGCAACAAGGATCCCATCCCCGCTGAATCTTTCGACAAAGCTGTCTCCGATGGAGATATTAAGATGCGCCGTGATGGATTTATCGCCCCGGATGACAATTTCATTCAGTCCTCTATGCCTGATTTTTTCCGTGCCGCTATTGATATAGGCGCCAATGGTTTTAAATTCCTGAACCGAATAATCCCCTTTTTTATATTTGAATATGAACTCATCCAATTGATCCGGATAGATTTCCTGAAAAAAACCCAAATGACCCGTATTGATGCCGATGAAGGGAATTTCAGGAAAGTCATAGCGATTCAAAGCATGGAGCAGGGAGCCGTCTCCTCCCACGCAAATGATGAGTTCTGCCCGCATATCAAGTTCTCTGGGCACAAAAAACCCGCTCTTTTCCAGCTTTTGTTTGAGAAGTCGCTTGATTTCTCTGGAGACTGCATTTTCGTTTGCGAACACATTGATAATTCTGCTTTGCTCTTCCACTGTGATAATCCCCTCTACTTGGATTCCGGTTCGTTGTACCCCATCATTCTACACAATTTTCTCTATTTCCACAATAAGGTTTTCAAAGGTATCCAGCGCTTTGATGATGGGCTCGGCAACCGCCATATTGACGCCGGCTTTATTGAGCAAGGCTACTGGATAATCGCTGTCCCCCGACTTGAGAAAATTGAGATAGTCCGCTCTTGCCTGATCACCACCGGTTAAAATTCTGTTTGACAGCGCTACAGCCGCCGAATACCCCGTAGCATACTTATACACATAAAAGGCATGATAGAAATGCGGGATTCTGGACCATTCCATGGAAATTTCAGGGTCATAAACCACCTTTGGTCCAAAATACTTTTTATTCAAAACGCTGTAATGGTCGCAAAGCCAGTCTGAGGTTAAAACACCGCCGGCGGCGACCTCCGCGTGGGTCATCTTTTCAAATTCTGCAAACATGGTCTGACGAAACAGCGTAGTCCTGAATTCTTCAATATAAAGGTTCAGTAAATACAATTTCTCCTTTTTATCCGTGGCCCTTTCCAAAAGGTGCTGCATCAGCAAAACTTCGTTGACTGTGGATGCCACCTCAGCTGTAAAGATGGAATGTCCGCCGTAGGTATAGGGCTGACTGGCACGGGTATAATAGGAGTGCATGGAATGGCCCATCTCGTGGGCAATGGTAAAGACATCCTTAAGCTTATTATTGTAATTCAGCAATATATAAGGCAAGCTGTCATAACAGCCAAAGGAGTAGGCGCCGCTGGTCTTGCCTTCATTTTCATAGACGTCGGCCCACCCTGACGAGAGCCCCTTGTTCATATGGGCGATATACTCTTCGCCTAAAGGTGCAAGCCCGCTTCTGATCATATCGAGTCCGGCCTTATACTCTATTTTTTTATTATAGGATGGCACAAGCGGCGTATACATATCATACATATGCACCTGGTCAATTTTTAACAGGTGTCTTCTCACCTCCACATAGCGGTGCAGAAGATCCAGTCTGTCATTGACTGTTGTCACCAGATTGTCGTAAACATCAAGGGGAATATTGTCGCCATCGAGACCCGCTTTTATAGCAGAGTCATATTTTCTGATTCTCGCCATGACCACATCCGTTTTTGTATTATAATTATAGGTGGTCGCCAAAGTATTCCTTTGCTTCTCATAGGCACCATACATGGCAGAAAACGCTGCTTTTCTCACTTCTCTATTATCCGATTCCATAAACCCTATATACCTGCCGTGAGTCAGTTCTATCTCATCGCCATCCTCATCCCTGATATTGCCGAACTTGATGTCTGCATTATTGATCATGCTGAAAATATTAGTGGTGGCAGCGGTCAGTTCACTGATCTGAGCCAGCAGATTTTCTTCGGATTTGGACAAGATATGCGCCTTTTGCCTGAACAGATCTCCAATTAAATGATCGTAGACTTTCAGGCTTTTATTTTGGGCCATGAATGCCGCGATGGTTTCTTCCTGCATCTCAAGGAGCTCCGGCACAAAAAACGAAGTCAGGGCAGAGATTTCAGCAATCAGACCCTGGGCTCTGTCACTCATTGTCTGATAACGGTCGATGCGATTGTCCTCATCCTTTTTCATGCGGGCATAGACATATATTTTTTCGCACAGCTTATACACCTGGTCTTTTTCATGAAAGGCTTCGTAAAGCTTGTCTGCGCTCTCAGATAGCTTTCCGGAAAAATCCGCAAAACGTTTCGCCGCTGTCTGCGCTTTTTTAAAATCTTCTTCCCAAATCAATTCGTCAGCATACATTTCTGCCATATGCCATTTATATTGCTCGGCTATTTCTTCTCTTCTTTTTATTTTTTTATCCTGTCCCATTTGAAACCTCCCTGATTATAGATTATAATAGCATTATAACAGTAATCATCGAAATGGTAAACGAAAGGACACAATAACATGGACAATAGACCCATTGGTTTTTTTGATTCCGGTCTTGGGGGCTTGACCTGTATCCCTTATCTGATGAAGGCACTGCCAAACGAAAAGATCATTTATTTTGGGGATACTGCAAGAACGCCTTATGGATCAAAGGCACCGGCCACCATAAAAACCTTCTCCATGCAAATTGCAGATTTCCTTGTTCATAATCAAGTCAAAATGATTGTCATCGCCTGCAATACTGTGACATCCACCTGCTTGCCCGACCTCATATTGCGTTATCCGGATATTCCTGTATTGGGAATTATCCAGCCCGCAGTCGACAAAGTGGTCTCCTCCTGTGATCCTTCAAACAGCATTGGCATCATCGGAACCAAGGTAACCATTAAAAACAGGACCTACAACGATTCCATCAAGGCCCAGAACCCGAAGCTGACCATCTATGCCACCGCCTGCCCCACCTTTGTGCCGCTTATTGAAGAAGGGATTATCCAGCATGAAATCATGGACTTATCAATAAAATACTATTTGGATCACTTTATCGCTTATAATAAAATCGACACGCTGGTTCTTGGCTGCACCCATTACCCCCTGATTCGAAGAAATCTGGAGAAATTGTATCCTGATCTTCGCATCATCAATCCTTCGGAGGAGATTATCGGAAGCATCGCGCATACCCTGAGGCTAAAAGACCTTTTCGCAGAGCAGTCGGATTTAGGCAATGTCTTTTATGCCAGTGACTTATCCGAGAATTTTATCAACATGATCAATAGAATATTTGAGAATTCGGAGTTCAAGGTCGCATTTAAGAATTTCGATTTGGATGTGTTATAGCCTACATTTCATTGAGGCAGAGGTAGAAATATGAGATTGGATGAATTAATGGAAATTATCGAAATTGACAGTCTGGATGAATTTGAGTTCTTCGAGCATTTCTCAGCACTTATGGAGTGCCCCGAAGAAATCGACTACGATTTATTCAGCAAGGTGCTTTTTGATGTGGAAACCCCCTTGCTGACAGAACTGACAGACAATTTTTTTGAGGATTTGATTCAGGGCGTTCCCGACGATGCCATGACACTGTATTCGCTGCTATATAACGTAAAAACAGCCTTGTGCGAGGCGGCTAAAGAGTCAGATACCAAACAGGACCGCCTCTTTTACATCGAAAACCTTTACCGTTTCAGAAACTGGTATATTTTTGACAGTTTAGTCCGTTGTCGACGGATCAGTGATGATCTGATTTCAGAAGTTCCCGTATTTGATGCCTTAACTTTGTTCAGATTGGAGAAACTGGGCGAAGACAAGTATGACTATGATTTTACTCACTGCCTGGAGTTCCTCATGGATGAACGCATCGCCCCGATTGAAGCAGATGAATTTGACGACGAAGGCTATGGCGATGATTTTGACGAGTCTCTCATCGATGAAGAATACCCTGTCATCGAAGGGGATGACTCAGCAATAACAGAAGAGGATGATCAGTATTAATCATCCTCTTTAATGAACCTTTTTGAAACAGTGGTCTTTGGGAAGCGTGTTTGGTAATACCATCACGCCTCTTCTTTTATTTCAGGTTTATTGCCATAGGTGATGGTTTCTGTCCTGGCGACGATATTGCCATTTACACGTTCATAAAAAACGACCTGGGTCATGGCCAAATAGGGCACAAGTACAAAAAAGCCCAATCCAAAGGTTAACACTGCCAGTATTCCCCATCCTATAAAGGACAAGTCAAGAATAAAAAACTTGCCCTTATTGCCGCTCATCAATCTCTTGCTTTCAGCAATGGCAGCCATGACACCGATGTTTGGATTATCCAGCAGCACATAATAAGCCAGCCTATAGCGATAGGCAGCGATGATCCCGGGAATGACAAGCAGCAAAGTCCAAAGGACAATAAAGATTGTCATGATGAGCTGAAGCAGAAAAGCCTTGGCAAAATGGTCAAATCCGGAAAATACGTCTGATGGCGCTGCCGGCTGTTTTCTAAAGAGTTTGAGAGAAAACAAGGCATAGCCCAGCATAAATGGTCCCTGTACAATAAGCATATAAAGATTGCCTATACCTGTGCCCAAATCCTTCCCAAAAAACTGCACAGCGAGCATAGAAGGAATAAACAAAACGCAGATATAGACTGCGCCTGCCAGGATCGCAGGCTTCCAACTGCCAGACAGGGCTTCTCTGGCTCCTTTTCTTAGTGTATAGCAAGAATCCGTTATCAGATTATGGTTCATCGTTGGCCTCCATATTTTCACCACTTTAAATTACCCTACTATTGCGCTGGTTTCATATCGCATTACAGTAATTATAGCCTATCCCTACCGCCTTCACAATAACAATTAGACTTTTGGTCCAATTATAGGTATAATGGTAAGGATAAATTATTGCGGCTTTCTGTTCGGCATTAATAGGGATTGATTATTGCGGTCTTAATTATAACTCAATAGACAAGATAAGAGATGTGGGGTAAACATGTTCAGTCGATACGGGCTAGTCGGAGAAGCACTGAGTCACAGCTATTCTCCCGAAATTCATCGGGATCTCATGAAGAAGCATGATTTGGTTGGAACCTATGATCTGATTGAAATACCAAGGGAACATTTCACGGAGGACTTTAAAGCAGTGCTTCAGCGTGGTTACAATGGTCTCAATGTCACTATACCCTACAAGGAAACCGTAATTCCATTTCTGGATGGTCTGTCTCCCGAGGCCCGCTATATTGGCGCTGTCAATACCCTGTCCTTCAAAGAGGGCAAAATCACTGGCCATAATACAGATTATTATGGATTTCTAACCTTAATGTCTGAAAACCAGGTGTCTATAAAAGGTAAAACGGCTGTTATTCTGGGTTCAGGCGGCGCTGCCAAAGCTGTTATAAAAGCCCTGCTTGATTCTGGAATTTCAGATATTACGGTCCTGAGCACAAGCAAAGAGAAATTTCATGCCTTCCATACGATTTCCTACGATTTTTTTGCCGGCAATGCCGTTGCCTGTGATCTTTTAATCAACTGCACACCGGTCGGCATGTATCCCAATAGCGATCACTGTCCTATACCAAAGCATGCCTTCAGGGCAAAAATTGCCGTCGACCTGATTTACAATCCTGCGGATACCCTGTTTCTAAAAGTTGCAAGAAGCATGGGCCTTAAAACCATAGGCGGCATCCGCATGCTGACGGCTCAAGCCGAGAAATCCCAGGAAATCTGGCGCCAAACGACTTAAATAGTTCATGAAATCATGAAATAATAACTGATTAACACATAAAAGAGGCTCGTTCTTTTGTGAGGAAAGTATCGCGACATCTTCAGCGGCGAATGCCGCGTCGCGTTAGCTTTCTGAACAAAAGAACGAGCCTCTTATTAATGGTTTAGCGTTTAGTAAAGGTTCGTGAATATTTCTATGAACTCATCTCTTGTAAATGGTACATAGTTATTCCCAAGAAGTCTTTGCTGGTTGGCGATGGTGCTGTCAGTAAATTCAGCAATCTGTGCTTCAGTCATGCCATATTCCTTAAGAGGTTTCTTGGCGATGACTTTATTCAGCAGCACTTCAAGGGCACCATAGACGTCTCCGGCTGCATTGATCCCAAGGGCATCTGCAATGACTTTATTGGCTTCCTGAATTTTGCCTACAGGCTTCTTTTTATTGTACATTTTGAAGACTTCCGTGAAGAACTGATAATTCGCTTCTCCATGGGCGACATGGAAGGCTCCGCCTATGGAATAGGACAGTGCGTGTACCGCGCCGCAGCCTGCATTGCCAAAGGCAATTCCGGCATAGTTGGAAGCGATGGCGAATTCCTTGAGCAGATTGAATCTTTCGGCTTCACCCTTTTCTGCGATCTGCTTAAAGGCAGAAACAATCATCTCAATGGCCTTCAGCGAGAAAAGTTCTGTATAAGGCGTTGCTTTTGGTGATACAAAGGATTCGATTGCATGTATCAGCGCATCAACGGAACTGTTGCAGAAGAATTTATAGGGAAGACCCTTGATCGTTTCTGGAATCAATACCGCATGCTCGGCGTAAAGCTGATCAACTGCAAGCCCTTTTTTAATATGCTTGGATTTCAATTCAGCTATGGAGATATTGGTCACTTCACTGCCTGTTCCGCAGGTAGTCGGTACCAGAACCAGTTGCTTGATCTTAACCGGAGCTACGATCCCTTCGAAAAGGTCGATGGAGTGATCAGGCATATCCAGAGCAAACAGTTTGGCAATGTCAATGATGGTGCCGCCGCCGAAGGCGATGATTCTATCAAATTTATACTTTCTCATTTCCGCTGTAATGGCGTCAATCATCTCGTCTGATGGCTCGCCCATGCCGTATTTTTCCTGATAGATGTAATTGGACTCAATGCCAAGAGGCTTCATGAATGGCTCATAGAGAAACTCATGAGTCAGGACCAGATCATTTTTACCGATTTTGAATTCATCAGCAAATTCTTTAAAGGTGTCAAAGATATGAATTTTAGGTGCTACTCTTAATGCTTGCATGTTTAAACCCTCCTGTTTTAATAAATTCCAACCCTGTGTTAGAATTCCATGTGAAATCTTGCTTCGTATTCGGCCATTAATACTTCTTTAAAGCTCGGATGGGCGATGTTGATCAGGTTCTTGGCTCTTTCACGCAGACTTTTGCCCTTCATGGGCGCAATCCCGTATTCTGTTACGATATAATCCACATCGTTTCTGGATGTGGTGATGGCGGCGCCCTGATCAACAAAAGCGACAATCTTGGATATCATTGTGCCGTCCTTCTTCACGGTTACAGATGGCATGGCAATAATTGCCTTGCCATCTTCTCCCATGCTGACGCCACGTACAAAGTCCACCTGCCCGCCAACGCCGCTGAATTGGGTAAGGCCCATACATTCAGAAACTACCTGGCCCTGCAGATCAACCTGGATACAGGAATTGATGGAGACCATTTTATATTGCTTCATAATTTCGGCAGGATTATTGACGTAATCGACTGGCCTTACTTCAACGCAAGGGTTATTATTGACGAAATCATAAAGCTTTTGCGTACCCATGAGAAAGGATACAGTCATTTTCCCCTTATTACAGGTTTTTTTGCTGTTATTAATCACACCGGTTTCATAAAGAGCCAGCGTGCCATCTGAAATCATTTCGGAATGGATGCCAAGGTCTCTTTTCTCTTTAAGGAAAAGCATGACCGCATCCGGAATCCCGCCGATCCCCAGCTGCAGCGTGGATCCATCCTCAACCAATGAAGCACAATTTCTGCCGATGGCTTCTTCAATTTCGCCTATTTTGGGTGGTTGAAGCTGTACAATCGGATGAGAGGCCTCTACAATGTGGTCAAATTCTGATATGTGAACAAAGGATTCCCCATAGGTTCTGGGGAATTGATCATTAACCTGAACGATGACCGTTCTGGCAGACCTGACAGCTTGAAGGGTATAATCAACGGAGGTCCCGAGGCTGCAAAAACCATGCTCGTCCGGTGGAGTTACCATTGCAAGCAGCACATCAATCTTGAGCTTTCCGTTTCTGAAATTTTTTGGCACCTCATGGAAGAAGCAGGGTGTAAAATCACCGCGTCCTTCTGAGATGGTATTTCTAACATTGGCGCTGGCGAACATGGGATTGACGCGAAAATGCTTTTCCATGCCCGGCTGGGCATATCCGCCCTTTCCTAAGCTAACCATATGCTTGATTTCGACGTTTTCATACTGTTTGTGATTTGCAACCATGGCATCCACAACAATAGTAGGTTCACCCACGCAGTGTGCGAGCACTACTGTATCCCCTGATCTGATGTTTTTAACGGCTTCTTCTGCAGTACAAAGTCTGCTCTTATAGATTTCATTCCAACTCAAGTCACATCAACCTCCTTTTTAATATCATCCATTATTTTGTCAATATGTTTTTCATCCCACATTTTCAGTGGTTTAGTCCTGACTTTATAGGTTTTAATCTCAGGGCAACAATTCGAACAGCCTGCAATAACAAGCAACCCATCGTAGCTTGCATCCTCTTTGGCTATTTCAAAATCAACGGAGGCAGAAAAGCTATCCTGGATCTGTTTAAGGGCTCTACTGCGTTCATATCTGGGATTGCAGCCGCCACAAAATTTAATCCCATATCTCATAAATTCTTCCCCAATTGTTTTAAAAAGTGAGCCGCCGGAGCTTTTCCGGCGGCCCCATTATTCTAAAATCCTTAACCGTCTATTCTTTAATGCCGGCTATATTCTTTGCCAGTTCCTTCTTATGAGCGATATTTCCCTGTCTTGCAATCATGATTCTCTGAGCCTGCGGCGATCCAGCACCATGCATGGACTCGGTTCTATAGCCAACTGCAGAGGCGCCAAGACAGATATTTTCAATGAATCTCAGGATACGCATTCTGTTCTCTACGGAAGCCTTGCCACTGCCCTTGAAATATTTATTGCAGGTTTCTCCCAAGGTCATTGTGCCGATCTTAAGGTCGGATTTGAAATCCTTTTCTGATGGCATGGTAACCATTAATCCACCGGCAATATCCTCGGCCAGTCTGGTTATTTCATAAGGGAATCTTGTCACGTTCTGCTTGCAGACGTTGGCTAGAAGAAGATCGATCTGATAATTTCCAGCCGCCGTAGGTGAACCTTCTGCAGAACACGCAATACCGCAGCAGTAGAGTGTTTCGTTAAGATGGGTCATTTCAATCAGCTTGTCCTTAACATGGGAAGCCTTATCAGCGCCATTATAATCGGCTGCCAGTGCAGCTGCTCCAATAAGCACATCGCCAACGCCGACCTTGCAGCCACCGTAGCTCTGTCTGTGGTATCCGGCGAATCTTTCGACCATCATGCCCGCAAAATCCCACTCTTCACACATGAAGATTCTATCATTGGGAATGAAGACATCATCAAATACGACAAGGGCTTCCTGTCCGCCAAATTGCTTGTTTCCAAGATCAATATCAACGCCTTCTTCCATTTTTCTCGTGTCACAGGACTGTCTGCCATAAACCATATAAAGTCCTTCAACATCGGAAGGTATGGCAAAAGAAATGGCATAGGCCTTATCGGCTTCAGTCATGGCGATTGTAGGCATGATAAGATGTTCGTGTGAATTGATAGAGCCAGTCTGATGCGCTTTTGCACCTCTTACCACGATACCGTCCGCTCTTTTTTCCACGATATGCATAAACATGTCGGGATCCGGCTGCTGGCTTGGGGAAAGTGCTCTATCTCCTTTAGGATCAGTCATAGCGCCGTCGACGATAAAATCATTCTCCTGAATGAAGGTCAGATACTTGATAAAGTTCGTATGATAATGGGTACCGTATTTCTGATCGATTTCAAATGTTGTTGAGAATACGGAGTTGAAGGCATCCATGCCCACACATCTCTGGAAGCAGGAAGCTGTCTTTTGTCCAAGGAGCCTTTGCATCTTGACTTTTTTCCTCAAATCATCCGTGCTCTGGTGCAGATGGGCAAAACGATTGA
>Ga0247840_10011431_pt1 | contig 10828 bp, 9 predicted proteins | sample LaCruzMarch2015__FD_192404 | JGI IMG/M metagenome (GOLD analysis project Ga0247840, IMG submission 192404) | Freshwater microbial communities from meromictic Lake La Cruz, Castile-La Mancha, Spain - LaCruzMarch2015_17m | ecosystem: Environmental > Aquatic > Freshwater > Lake | place: Spain...
GTCAAAATCGATTGGGCAACCAAAGGCTTTAACAAAGAAAATGGCGGTTTGTTGCATGAAATTGTGGCGGAAGTTTTCAGTTCGGAAACGCCTGCGGCATTAGTTTCAGGGCCAAGTTTTGCAAAAGAAGTCGCCGCCGATTTACCGACAGCGATTGCGATTGCTTCGACACATCCCGAATTTGCGGCACAACTTGCTACGATTCTGCACAGTGATCGTTTTCGTGCTTACACCAACGACGATTTGATTGGTGTGGAAGTCGGTGGCGCGGTGAAGAATGTCATGGCGATTGCAGCAGGGATTGCTGACGGGTTAGGTTTTGGCGCAAATACTCGTGCAGCCTTGATTACACGCGGCATGAGCGAAATTATACGTTTAGGCATTCAACTCGGCGGAAAACCTGATACCTTCATGGGTTTGGCGGGTTTAGGTGATTTGCTTTTGACCTGCACCGACAATCAATCGCGCAATCGGCGATTTGGTTTAGCGTTGGGTCAAGGTAAAACGTGTGACGAGGCTAAACAAGAAATTGGTCAGGAAATTGAAGGTGTTTCGGCGGCGAAACAAACGTATTTGTTAGCACAAAAATTCAGAATTGAAATGCCGATTACGGAACAAACTTACAAAGTGCTTTATGAGGGTTTAGACCCGCGTGAAGCGGTTCAAAATTTATTGACCCGCGAACAAAAAGCGGAATCTTGATTTGACTTTTTTTGATAAAACCGCCGTTGCAGATTTGAATCTGCAACGGCGGTTTTTTTACGCGCTAAACCGTTGTGAATGATTGTAAATTACGCAAAAACTATAGCTAACGCGATATAACGTGATATGAAAATTTGCTAGAACACTTGAAAATAGCCGCATTCAAGATGATATACCGCATTTATCTTTTTATAGTGCGCTAGCTATATTAGTCGCTGTGCCGAAATTTTAGACACAAAAAAGCAGACCGAAGTCTGCTTTTTTAAAACTAATCCAAACGAAAAACTAAATCGTAATTTGAGCCACTGCTGTTTTTGCTAATGGCGACAAACCTTCACCATCGTGATTGTTTAAATGTTCAATAATCGCCTGTCGCATTCTTAATTCCCATGAACGAGAAATGTGATTTTTTACGCCAGCCGCCGCGATTGTTTTATCAGGGTCAGCATCAAAAAACGCACTAATGTCGTTTGCCATTTTGACTAATTTTTCAATTTTCATGCTCATTGTTTATTCTCCTAAATCTTATTGCAGCGCAGAATGCGTGAAAACGTAATCATTTTTTTGTTCTGCTGCGAGGTGGCAAGCAAAACATTCTTTCGATTTTGTTTCATCGAACATGACTAAATCATTACCTTGCCATTTTCCGAAACCCCAACCACCAGTGTTAGCGTACTTTTTAGAATCTTTGACCATCGCTTCAGCAGCTTCAAATTCACCTGGCACAATCGCCGCTGCCCAATTTTTATGCGTAGATTCTTTCCATTTTACTTTGGCTAAAACGCTACCTTCTGCCCACGGATTTAATTTGCCAGCGCGTGCTGATTCAATGGCTGCATCGTTACCTAAAATGGCTCGCAAGGTTTGCTTATCTGTGCGATGCGAAATTGAAAGTAATCGCCAGTTTTTATAATCGCCAACAGGTTGTTCAGCGAATGCGCCAAACGATAAACCCAGTAATAAAGCTGTTAAAACTATTTTTTTCATTTTTCAAACCGATGTGAATGACTGTAAATCACGCAAGAATTATCCCGCGCAAAACCTATTAACGTTAAACCCGATTCTTGTGCTAATCGAATTGCTAAAGCCGTTGGAGCAGAAATCGCCACCAAAATCGTCACGCCTACCGACGTGGCTTTTTGTACCATTTCATAACTCGCGCGACTGGTGGTAATCATAAAACCTGCGCTGAAATCCGTATTGCGTTTTAGCAATGCACCAATCAATTTATCCAGCGCATTGTGTCGCCCCACATCTTCGCGCAACTCAATAATGCCATTTTCAGGCGAAACCCATGCCACGGCATGAATTGCTCCAGTCAATTGATTGAGTTTTTGATGTTCAGACAAATTCTGCAACGCGGTTGTAAGTTGCGCTGCGGTAATTTTTAACTCGCCAACAACTGAACGTGTCGGTTTAATCGCTTGTTTTAACGTCGTCGCGCCACACAAACCACAGCCAGTACGACCTGTGAGATTTCGTCCTTTATCGGCTAAACCTTGAAAACGCACGTCAGGAATTTTAACTTGAACTTCAATGCCGTTTGAACGCTGATAAACTTTCGCCGATTCCAATTCTGCCGCATTAGCAATGATGCCTTCGGTCAAACTAAAACCTAATGCGAAATCTTCTAAATTCGTTGGCGTGGCAAGCATAACAACGTGCGAAACGCCGTTATACATCAGCACAACAGGGACTTCTTCTGCGACAAAATCATCGATTTCGACACGTTGACCATTTTTGAAACGAGTCACCGAAACGGACTGGTAACTTGACCAGCCCAATTCCAAAACCGAAGCCAAAAATGCGTCGTTAGACATTCGACGCTTGCGCTAACAAATCAAGCTGCGTGTCAGTGAAAGCGCGATAACCCGCTTGCCATTCTGAACTTTGCGTGACTTTAGTGACTTGAACCGCCGTGACTTTATATTCAGGGCAGTTTGTCGCCCAGTCGCCATTGTCAGTCGTTATCACGTTCGCGCCCGATTCGGGGAAATGGAACGTGGTATAAACGACACCAGGTTGCACGCGCTCCGTGACAATCGCGTGTAAAACCGTTTCGCCCACGCGGCTTTTAATGCCTACCGAATCACCATCGTTAATGCTGCGATCTTGAGCATCGTGCGGATGAATCTCTAAAATATCTTCCGAATGCCACACATTATTTTTGGTACGGCGAGTTTGTGCGCCCACGTTGTAATGCGCCAAAATTCGACCCGTCGTCAAAATCAACGGGAACATCGGCGTAATTTTTTCAGTCGTCGGCACATATTCAGTCAACATGAATAAGCCTTTGCCGTCATCACGCAAAAATTCTGTCGTGTGCATAATTGGCGTACCGTCAGGGGTTTCATCGTTGCAAGGCCATTGAACACTGCCTAATTCGTCAATTTTCGAGTAACTCACGCCCGTGAAACTTGGAATTAAACTTGCAATTTCGTCCATGATTTCAGAAGGGTCAGAATAATTCATCGGATAACCGAGCGCGTTCGACAATAATTGCGTCACTTCCCAATCGGCGTAGCCTGCAAGCGGACGCATCACTTTACGAACGGGCGAAATACGGCGTTCTGCGTTGGTGAAGGTGCCTGTTTTTTCAAGGAATGATGCGCCTGGCAAGAAAACGTGCGCGAATTTTGCCGTTTCGTTTAAGAAAATATCTTGCACGATGACGCATTCCATCGCCTGTAATGCCGCGTGAACGTGCGTAATATCGGGGTCAGATTGCGCGATGTCTTCGCCTTCACAATACAAACCCATAAACGTACCATCTAACGCAGCATCAAACATATTCGGAATTCGCAAACCTGGATTGGTGCTTAATTCTGCACGCCATGTTTTTTCAAAAAGTGTGTGTGTTTCAGGGTCGGCAACATGACGATAACCAGGTAATTCATGCGGGAACGAACCCATATCGCACGACCCTTGCACGTTATTTTGACCACGCAACGGATTGACACCCACGCCATCACGCCCTAAATTGCCTGTCGCCATCGCTAAATTCGCAATCCCGATAACGGCGGTTGAACCTTGGCTGTGTTCGGTTACGCCTAAACCGTAATGAAATGCCGCATTGCCGCCTGTTGCGTATAAACGTGCTGCCGCTCTCATGTCAGCCGCTGGAACGCCTGTAATCGATTCGGTATTTTCTGGTGAATGACGTACATCGGCAACAAAAGTCCGCCATTTGTTAAATGAAGCCACGTCGCAACGTAAATTCACAAATTCTTCATCAACCAAATTCTCAGAAACAATAACGTGCGCCAACGCATTCACAATGGCGACGTTGGTGCTTGGACGCAATTTCAAATGATAATCCGCTTGAACGTGCGGCGTTTTCACTAAATCAATTTCGCGCGGGTCGATAACAATGAGTTTCGCGCCTTGACGCAAACGCTTTTTCATTTGCGAACCAAAAACAGGATGCCCGTCAGTTGGATTTACGCCCATGACAATAATCACGTCGGCTTTCATGATGGAATCGAAATTTTGGGTGCCAGACGATTCGCCGAGAGTTTGTTTCAAACCATAGCCCGTCGGTGAATGGCAAACTCGCGCACAAGTGTCCACGTTGTTATTGCCAAAACCTGCCCGAATCAATTTTTGTACTAAATAGGCTTCTTCGTTGGTGCAACGTGATGACGTTAAGCCGCCGACCGAATCTTTGCCGTATTTGGCTTGGATACGTTTCATTTCTGATGCCGCGTAAGCAATCGCTTCTTCCCACGAAACTTCTTTCCACGCATCTTGAATGCTGGCGCGAATCATGGGTTTTGTGATGCGGTCTTTGTGCGTTGCGTAACCAAATGCAAAACGTCCTTTGACACAAGAATGACCATGATTGGCTTGACCATTTTTGTCTGGCACCATGCGAATGACTTGCTCGCCTTTCATTTCGGCACGGAATGAACAGCCCACGCCGCAATATGCACACGTTGTTATAATGGCGTGTTCAGGTTGACCGTTTTCGATAACGTTATTTTCCATTAACGTTGCCGTTGGGCAGGCTTGAACGCACGCGCCACATGAAACACATTCAGAACTTAAAAAATCTTCGTTTTGTCCCGCTGACACTTTGGAATCAAAACCGCGTCCGTCGATGGTTAAAGCGAATGTGCCTTGCGTTTCTTCGCAAGCCCGAACGCAACGTGAACACACGATACATTTGCTGGGGTCGAAAGTGAAATACGGATTTGACGTGTCTTTTTCAGCATTCAAATGTGTTTCGACAGGGTTATAACGCACTTCGCGTAAACCAACCGCGCCCGCCATATCTTGCAATTCGCAATCGCCGTTTGCCGAACACGTTAAGCAATCTAATGGATGGTCAGAAATATACAATTCCATAACACCGCGACGCACTTCAGCGAGTTGTTTGTTTTGTGTAACGGCTTTCATGCCTTCAAAAACAGGCGTGGTACATGAAGCTGGCAAACCGCGACCGCCTTCAATTTGTACGACACATAAACGACATGAACCAAATGGCTCGATGCTATCAGTCGCGCAAAGTTTTGGAATATCAATGCCAATACTCGCCGCCGCACGCATTACCGACGTTCCCGCAGGAACGGTAACTTTAAAACCGTCAATTTCCAAATTGACCATTTCGGTCGCCGCACTCGCTGGCGTGCCGAAATCTTTTTCTTTATTTATGCTCATTTTTTATTGTCCTTTTTAAGCGGCTTCGATACCAAAATCTTCAGGGAAATGATTGAGCGCACTCAACACAGGATACGGAGTCATGCCGCCTAACGCGCACAATGAACTGTTCAACATCGTGTCGCACAATGAACGGAGCAACGGAATGTTTTTGTCTAAATCGCGTTTGTTGACGATTTCGTCCATCACTTCATAACCGCGCGTTGACCCGATGCGGCACGGCGTACATTTGCCGCACGATTCCGCCGCACAGAATTCCATGCTGTATTTTGCCATTTCTGCCATATCGATTGTGTCATCAAATGCCACAATGCCGCCGTGTCCGACCACTGCCCAAAGTGCTGCGAAGGCTTCATAATCTAACGGTGTGTCGAATTGTGATTCGGGCAAATATGCGCCTAATGGGCCGCCCACTTGCACCGCACGAATCGGTTTGCCTGTTGCAGAACCACCACCAAAATCGTAAAGCACTTCACGCAACGTTGTACCGAAAGCTAATTCAACCAAACCTGGGTGTTTTAAATTTCCTGCGAGTTGTAACGGCAATGTGCCGCGTGAACGTCCCATGCCGAAATCACGGTAAAAATCGCCGCCTTTGTCTAAAATTATTGGCACAGAAGCGAGTGAAATCACGTTGTTCACAACGGTCGGTTTGCCGAATAAACCGCTGATGGCTGGAAGTGGTGGTTTGAAACGCACCAAACCGCGTTTGCCTTCTAAACTTTCCATCAAAGAAGTTTCTTCGCCACAAACGTATGCACCTGCACCTTGACGGACTTCTAAATGAAACGCTCGTCCGCTTCCTTGAACGTCGTCGCCCAGATAACCAGCGGCGTAAGCATTGGCAATCGCGGTGTTTAAAATTTCAAAAGCGTGTGGATATTCGATGCGTAAATAAATATAACCTTGCGTCGCGCTAACCGCTAAACCCGCAATCGTCATGCCTTCAATCAATACAAACGGGTCGCCTTCCATAATCATACGGTCAGAAAATGTGCCTGAATCGCCTTCGTCTGCATTACAAATAATGTATTTTTGGTCAGCTTGTGTATTTAAAACCGTGTTCCATTTAATGCCTGTTGGAAATGCCGCGCCACCACGTCCACGCAAACCCGAATCGGTAACGTGTTTAACGATGTCAGCTTGCGAATAGCTCAACGCATTTTTCAAACCGCGATAACCATCATGCGCGATGTAATCGTTTAAACTCACAGGGTCAGTAATGCCAACTCGTGCAAATGTTAAACGCTGTTGATTTTTGAAATACGGAATTTCTTCGGTCAAACCTAACGACAATGTGTGCGAACCGCCGTTTAAGAAATCGGCATCAAATAAACTGGAAACATCGCTGGTTTTCACCGCACCATAAGCAATTCGACCGTTATCGGTGGCGACTTCAACCATTGGTTCAAGCCAATACATACCGCGTGAACCATTGCGAACAACGTTAATTTTAACGCCGCGTTTTTCAGCTTCTTGCGTGATGGCGTTAGCGACACGATTTGCGCCAACCGATACCGCGCTTGAATCGCAAGGCACATAAACTGTAATACTCATGCCGATTTCTCCTTCAAAAATTCGTCAAAATCAGCCGTTGAAACTTTGCCATAAACGTCTTTGCCAATTTGAATCGCAGGGGAACACGCGCAATTGCCTAAACAATAAATCGGTTCAAGTGAGAATTGTCCGTCAGCGGTGGTTTCGTGATAATCAATGCCGAGTGTGGTTTTAACGTGGTTTTCTAAGGCTTTGCCGCCCATCGATAAACACGATTCAGCGCGACAAACTTGAATCGTATGTTTGCCTGGCGCAGTGTCACGAAAATAATGGTAAAAACTAATCACGCCATGCACTTCAGCGCGAGATAAATTCAACGCTTTTGCAATGGTGGGAACGGTTTCGGGCGGCACATAACCTAACGAATTTTGCACCGCGTGCAAAATCGGCAATAACGCGCCTGGTTTATCTTTGAGATCCGTGATTATTGTCTGCACGGTCTGCATCATATTTAGTTGTGTCATGGTCACTCGCTAATTAGGCTTATAAAAGGGATTTCACAAAAAATCGGCGTTAGAATAGCACAGTTGTAACACTATAAAAATACTACTCAGCGCGTGTAATTAGGCGACGTATCGAAGTTCATTCGTTAACATTTCAGACAAAATATAGCGATCTATTTAGCTTGTGTGTGCGTGTTTTAAATTGACTTTGCGAACTTCAAAAGTAGAATGACGGTTGTTTTAAATTTCAACAACATTCCAGTTTTAGACTGGATTTTTTATTTTTACGCCAAAGGAAAAAACGCAATGAGTCACACTTTATATACAGCGAATGTTCAACGTGTTCAACGCTGTGAATTAGCTTTACCTGGAACCAGTCCCGAATTTTTTGAAAAAGCCCTTAAAAGCGGCGTTGACGTTGTTTTTTTAGATTTGGAAGATGCGGTTGCACCAGACGATAAATTGACGGCGCGTAAAAATGTGATTCAGGCGATTAACGATTTAGATTGGGCAGGTCACGGGATTACGGTTTCTGTGCGTATCAACGGTTTAGACACGCAATATATGGTGCGTGATGTGGTCGATTTGGTTGAACAAGCAGGCAGCAAAATTGACACCATTTTGATTCCGAAAGTGGGCGTGTATTCCGATGTTTATATGGTTGAATCGATGTTGAATCAGCTCGAAATGCAACAAGGTTTGAAAAATAAAATCGGCATCGAAGCGTTAATTGAAACCGCGCTTGGTATGGCGAATGTGGAAGATATTGCCAAACAAGGGGCAATCGGTGGACGTTTAGAAGCGTTGCATTTTGGTGTTGCCGATTATGCGGCAAGTAATCGCGCTCGCACTGTGAACATTGGTGGTTTGAATCCTGATTACCCAGGTGATCAATGGCATTTTGCTTTGAGCAGAATGATTGTGGCTTGCCGCGCTTATGGTTTGCGTCCAATTGATGGCCCGTTTGGTGATATTAAAGACCCAGACGGTTACATTTTGGGTGCGAAACGTGCAGCGGCGTTGGGTTGCGAAGGAAAATGGGCAATTCATCCGTCACAAATTGCGTTGGCAAACGATGTTTTCACACCACCTGAAGCGGAAGTGAACAAAGCAAAACGTATTTTAGAAGCACTCAAAGAAGCTGCCGCACAAGGAAAAGGCGCAGCCGCGTTAGATGGTCGTTTAATTGATGCCGCTTCTGAAAGAATGGCAAACAACGTCGTGCGTGCCGCCGAAGCCATCGCTGCAAAGACGCGCTAAGTTACAATCTGAATTGCCAAATACGGCACGAGATTAAGTAAATAAGTGCTGATTTTGTAAAAAGCCATCCCTGCATAGTGAATGGTGTCGAATTTTTCTTCCGACAACTTAAACCATTTGCTATGTAATCGAAACACCGCATCATGATAAAACGTGAACCCCAAAAACCACACTGTCACGATGCTCAAGTTAATAACAGTTGCCCAGCCCAAAACGCTACTCAAAATCTCAATTGTCATTGTCATGTCGTTCTCCAAAATTATGTCGAAGGCTGGTGTTTAGTATAAAGTCTTTTGTAAGAATTTAACCGATGTTGTTGGCTAAATGGCACTCGGTTTAAAAGTATGCAAATCAATTTCGGATTTTGTCGAATCCACTGCACAACCCCAATCTAAGGCTTGATCTTGATTAAAGCGTTTGCCTAATTTTTGAGCAATTTCAGCTCGCGCCAATTCAACACCTAAATAAAACGCATGACTACCGTCTTTTTCAACGCCTAATTTGGGGAATAATTCAAATGGGTCGGTGGCACTATGAAGCCCGTCACGGTTAAAAATATGCACGCCTTCTTCGCTGATTTGAATACGATAACTGGGGTCTTTAATTTGCGCGGCGAGTTCTTGAATTTCGTCCAACGAGTACGGAAAGGCAGTGGGTTCATGCAACGCCATCAAACCTGAATTGATGTGCTTTGGTAATGTATCATGTTCTTTAGCGGCAAACATAATACGCCGCGCCAAATCGGCTTCTTTAATCGCACGCGCCGCATGATTGCTCACTTCCGTCGCTAAAATGTGATTGATGTTTAACTCGGAACAAATTCCCATCAACAACGCATTCATGCCAGCGGTATCAGCGTGCGTCAATTCAGTGATATTGCCCACACCAAGCATCATTTCTACGTCAGGATGATTTTGTCGAACTTCGTGATAACGCACAATCGACGAAGTAAAACCAAAATGAATCGGGTCTAAAATCGGGTCAACGATAAACGGACGATTTTTCGCCTGCATTTTGGCAATCGCACGGTCGAGCGATTCTAAATCCGTATGCGTTTCGGGAATAATAATTGGGGTCGCGTTCACTTCGTCCGCAATCCAAAGCGTAGATTCGTGTAAACTCAACAAATAATTCGCACCCGCTTTACCACCACGCAATAAATCCGCTGTATCGAGTGAATCCAAACTCACCAAAAATCCCGCTTGTTTTAGTGCCGCAATCGCATCTTCCATGTGAGGAAATTCGGTACTTGGCAAACAACCTAAATCAATGACATCTGCGCCATTTTTTCGGTAATAGGCGGCGCGATTCAAAATTTCAGGCACGGTTAAATTCGGCGCGTCGGTAATTTCAGCAAAAATTTTCACGCTGTAATTGTCTAAATTTGCAATTTGAATTTTTTTACCAAAAAACAACGGCAAATCTTTTACTTCTTCGGTGCCGCGTTCGACAGGAATGCCTAGTTTTTCAGAAAGCGCGACTAAATCTCCTCGACATCGACCTGGAACGATGATTTTTGTCGCGCCAAACGTGTCTTTTAATTTGCGTTCAATCATGTCGGCAGTCATTAACGCCGCGACTTTCAAACCGAGTTGATGCACGGTGTAAGTGAATTCGGGCTGCATTTTTTCTAAAATACTTCGCAACTGTTTTTGTGCCAGTGAACCCGTTAAAAATAAAATGTGTTCTGTCATAAAATCCTTATTGTTAATTTTTTCTTCACTTTCTCAACCTCCACCAATGGCGCAACCAACGCTTTATATTTCTCAAACAAAAACGCCACTCATGTCGTATCTGCTTATAATGGCAACACCTTTTAACCTTTTAAAACTGAATTTTTATCCTAAGTAGCGAAAAACCCCGCCGTTTAGGGCGGGGATGTAAGCGGCTCACAATGAATCTCTCATAGTGTGCAAAATCTATCTTGTGTTAAAATCATTCCCAGTTGCTACCAGGGGACGCTGTCGGCTCCTCAATGACGGCACAAAAGTTTTAAAAATTTTAAAAATAAAGACTTCAAAATCACTTTCAGCAAAAACCAAGCGATAGGTGTGAAGTCTCGAACAACAGATTAAAAAAGTAAAAATAACCCGAGGTCTATCGGGGGCTAGTCTGTGAAGTGAACGGTGCTGTAATGCCGTCAGCAGCAGAAACCAGCTGGTAGTAGTGATACACACCTGCTCCTTAGCAATAAGGAATCCCCGTTC
>Ga0247840_10011432_pt1 | contig 10827 bp, 3 predicted proteins | sample LaCruzMarch2015__FD_192404 | JGI IMG/M metagenome (GOLD analysis project Ga0247840, IMG submission 192404) | Freshwater microbial communities from meromictic Lake La Cruz, Castile-La Mancha, Spain - LaCruzMarch2015_17m | ecosystem: Environmental > Aquatic > Freshwater > Lake | place: Spain...
CTGTGCGCCGCGGCGATGACAAACTCATGCTCCAGCAACACAAGTCGGCCCGCCTGTTCAACCTCGCCAACGATATCGGCGAAACAACAGATCTGGCAAAGCCCGAACTGCGGGATGCCCTCCAGAAAGCCTACGATACGTGGAACGCCACGCTCCCGGAACCGCTCTGGGGACCGGATGATGAAGAGTCCGGCGCATCGAAAAAAAACACCAAACAACCGAAGGACTAATCTGAAAATCTGCGTTCATCTGCGGCTATTGGGTGTGAAAACACCGGCGATTCTTGCGCTGGCGCTGCTGCCGGTGTGCCTTTTCTCGGCCGCGCCGGCCGGGCTGAAAACGGAGTTTCTCGAAAGCCCGCTGGCGCTGGACACGAGCGAGCCGCGCTTTTCGTGGATCGTCGAGGACACCACGCCTGGCGCTAAGCAGACGGCGTATCTGGTGCAGGCCGCCGCGTCGCCGGAGTTCAAGGCCCCGCTGCTGTGGGACAGCGGCAAGGTCGGCTCAGATCAGTCGCACCTGGTCGAGTATGCCGGCAAACCGCTCGGCTCCCGCCAGCGCGTCCATTGGCGCGTGAAGACTTGGGACAAAGACGGCGCGGAATCCGGCTGGTCGCAGCCCGCCGTGTTCGAGCTCGCATTGCTGAAGCCCGAAGATTGGAAGGCGCAATGGATTACCGCCCCGAAGTTTCAGCCTGCGGAAAGTCCGGCGACTGAGCTTTGGATCCGCCGGACCGTGGTTCCGACGGAGACGGTCGGGCCGCTGGCGAAGGCCGATGCCGCAACCCGCCAGGCGATTGAGAAGGAACGGTGCGAGTCGCTCGCCGGAATCCGTCCCGCGCCGCTTTTTCGCAAAGCATTCAACCTGTCCTCCAAACCGGATTTCGCGCGGCTCTACGTTTCCGGGCTCGGGATTTGCGAAGTGACCGTCAATGGACGGCGCATAGACAGCAACCTGTTTTCGCCCGCCGAATCGCACTATCCGGAATATGCCCATTATCAGGCGGCGGATGTCGCACCGTTTCTGCAGGCTGGCGAAAATGTGATCGGCGTGTTGCTCGGCAACGGACGCTATTTTGAGAACCTCACCTTCAACCGTGCGGCCTTCGGCGAGGATCTGCCGCTGATTGCCCAACTCGAGGTGCAGACCGGACAGGGATCCGTTACGGTGGCGAGTGATGAATCCTGGCGATGCGCCCCTTCGCCGGTATTGAAAAATCACTTCTGGCTTTCGGCGTGCTATGACGCCACCCGCGAAATACCCGGCTGGGATACGCCCGGATTCGATGATTCCGTCTGGCAGCCCGCGCAGCTGGCCCAAAAGCCGATCAAGCGGCTTGCTGCGCAGACGCTGCCGCCGGAGCGCATCGTCCGCCGCGTCCGCCCGGTGGCCGTCACGCAGCCGCGTCCGGGCATCTTGGTGTTCGACATGGGCGAGCTGATTGTCGGCTGTGCCGAACTCAGTCTCAACGTACCCGCCGGAACCGCCGTCAGTCTGCGCTATGGCGAACAGGTTTTCCGCCCGGTTGAAAAATATGACCCGCCCGTTCACGGCAGCCTGTTGCGCTACGACGATTTTAAAATGACCAAACCTGAGCCCGGGATGCTTTCCTGCAAGCAGCGCGGCAACGGCTTTCACGTCGAGGCTGAGCTCGGCGGCAAAAAGATCAAATATCACGGGTATGTTCCGGCGGATGTCTATATCGCCAAGGGCGGCGGAGAAACCTGGCAATCCCGTTTTGCCTATCACCCGTTCCGCTACGTGGAGCTGATCGGCTTCCCCGGGACGCCTGGCGCGGATACGCTCGCCGGGCTGGTGGTTCATACCGATCTGGAACGGCGCGGTATGTTCGACAGCTCCGATTCCATGTTGAACCGGATTCACGAGGCCGCCGTGCACAGCTCGGACTACTGCACGCATGGTCTGGTCAACGACAACACCGGCGCGGAAAAACAAAACGGTCTGACACCGGCCATCGCGCAGGGCAAGGGGGCTGTTTTCTTCCGCGACGAGGCGCCGCTCTGGGAAAAGGTGATGGCCGACATGCGGGCGGTGACGCCCGAATCCATGGTGCCGAAAATGCTGGGTAGCGGCACGCGCCATCCGCGCGGCTGGGCATCCGTTTCCAGCATCTGGTCGCGGCAGGGCGTCGAGCTGCCGTGGTATTACCGCCTGCATTTCGGCGATACCGCCACCATGGCCGGGTTCTATCCCTTCATGGCCGCCTATGTGGATTATTTCACGCGGGACTTTGTGAAGGACGGCAAGTTGCCGGCTGACAAGTTCGGCGACCACATGGCTGCCGACACCGCCTATGGCAAGCCCCCGCCGATCTGCAAGCCGGACGGAACACCCGACAACTCAATTCCGGAAGTCAATTACCTCACGCCGACCGACCTCGCCGGCGCGGCCTACGTCATCGGCATGACCCGCACCGTGGCCGAAGCGGCAGCGTTGTTGGACAAAGCGGATGATGCCAAACGATTCGCCGATCTGGCCGACCGGATGACGGAAAAGTTCAACGAGATCTATTTTCGTCCCGACCTCAACGCCTACGGTTATCCGGCCCCGCGTCCGGTGTATTCCGTGCAGGGCGGCAACGCGCTGGCGCTCTATTTCGGGCTGGTGCCTGATGACAAACGAGCTGCCGTGCTCGACGCATTGGTGAAGGATGTCGAGGCGTGGGGCGGCATCGCCACCGGCATGGCGGCGACGGTTCCGCTGCTCGAGGTGCTGGCCGCCAACGGCCACGTCGACCTGGCGCTCCAAGTGCTGACGCAAACCAACTATCCCGGCCCCGGCCACAGCCTCTGCTTCGGCACGCAAACCCTGCCGGAAATCTGGGCGCGGCCCGACGGCCCGTCGCGCGGTTCGCTGGTCCAATCCGAGTATGTCTGGCTCGCCCGCTGGTTCTACACTGTGCTCGGCGGCATCAATCCCGATTCCGCCGCCCCCGGCTTCAAACATTTCTTCCTCGAACCGGTCCTGCCGGAAAAACTGACCTTCGCCACCTGCCGGACGAAAACCCCTTATGGCGAAATCGCCAGCGCATGGAAGCGGGAAGGGGACGGCATCCGATGGAACGTCACCGTGCCGTGGAATACCAAGGCCATGGTAAAACTGCCGGGCTTCAAGAAAGTCACCGTTAATGGCAAGCCGTTGGAGAAGAACGAGTTCGACCTGCCTGCAGGGAAGTGGGAAGTCGTAATGAACAAAGAGGAACCAGCCAAAACGAAACAAACGAAAACGGCCAAATGAGAATCAGAAATCTCCTTATCCTTCTACTCATCGCGGGCGCACTAGGCGCGTTGCCTTGCGCAAACTTGGCGGCGACAGCTCAGACTGAACTGACCCGTGGTTTCGAAAATCCGCCGGACGAATACCGTCCCGGGGTCTATTGGTATTGGATGCAGGGAACGATGACCCGGGAAGGGATCGATGCCGATCTGCAGGCGATGGCCGATGTCGGGATCGGCTATGTGAAGCTGATGCACATCGGCGCGAATGTCACTCCGGGCGGCCCGATTTCCTACATGTCGCCGGAATACCGCGATCTTATGCAGCACACACTGGAGCGCTGCGCCGAGCTGAATATCAAGGTGAACCTCTACAACTGTGACGGCTGGTGTGCCAGCGGCGGTCCGTGGATCAAGCCGGAGATGAGCATGCAACGGTTGGTCTGGACAGAGCAGCAGGTCAAGGGGCCGGCAAAAAATCCTACCGTCCAAAAACCGTTTGCCGCCATGGGCTACTACCGGGATGAGGCGACACTCGCCTTTCCAACTCCGGCGTCGGATGCGGTGACGATGACGGATCAACTGGCCGGCATTTCCTGTCAGGGACTTGATGCCGATGCCTTGCGCGCTGTTGTGGATGGCGAATGGGGAACCCGTTGCGCAGTGCCAGTGGATAAGAAAGTCAACCTTGCAACGGTGGACTTCGAGTTCAAAACGCCGTTTGCGGCCCGCGACTGTTTTCTCTTTTTCGGGCCCGGTCCGTTTCCGTCCGAAGTGGATGTGCTGGTGTCTGACGATGGCCGGACGTTTCGTTCCGTTGGCAAGCGGAGTAAAATCCACAGCCCTGCCGTCGCGCACACGCTGTTCAATGTCGAATTGGATGGATCACCCGGACGGTTTATCCGTCTGCAAATGAAGGGGGCCGGACGGGATCTGGTGCTGAATGAGGTTCGTTTCTCCTCCGGCTATCGCCTGCCGGCATGGGACCAGGACGCGCTGCACATTCTGTCTCCCAGCAAGCCCTATGCGAATCCGGCGGAAGTGCCCGACGTTCCCGCCGGAGCGGCGATTGATCCGAAGTCGATTGTGGATCTGACCGGGAAACTCGATGCCAACGGCGTGTTGGATTGGACGGTGCCGGCTGGCGATTGGACGATCATGCGCTTCGGTCATACCACAACCACGATGGAGAACCGTCCGGGCGGTGCCGATACCCGCGGTCTGGAGACCGATAAATTCAGCAAGGAGGCTACGGCCTTCCATTTCCAAAACATGCTTGGGGTGGTCGCCGAACGCGCGGGCGAGCTCACCGGCAAAACGCTTGGCTTCACCCATGTGGACAGTTGGGAGGTCGGCACTCAGAACTGGAGCAAGGATTTCGCCGCTGAATTTGAAACGTCGCACAGCTACTCGCCGCGCTCCTGGCTGCCGGCCATGACCGGGCGTGTGGTGGGCAGCCCCGCGGCTTCGGAGCGGTTTCTTTGGGATGTCCGCCGAACCGTTGCCGATTTGCTTGCGGACAACTATTTCGGCGCGCTGCGCACACTCTGCCACGAGAAGGGGATGAAGCTGACACTGCAAGCCGACGGCCCTCCCGGCGACGACCCGATCCATTTTGCCCGGCGTGCCGATGCCACGGTGGCCAATGCCTGGCCGGACGAAAAACTGCTGTCGCGCAATTTTCAGCGCGCCAAGTGGAACTCCTCCGCAGCCCACCTTGAGGGAATGAAGGTCACCACTTCCGAGGCACTCACCTCTCCGCCGGAAAGTGCGCGCTGGACCGACCACCCGTTCCTGCTCAAGCCGTTCAGCGATCAGGAGTTTTCCGCCGGGGTAAATCATCAGACCCTTCACGTATATATTCATCAGCCCTTCACCAATGTGGCCCCCGGCCTGACGCTCAACCACTGGGGCATTCATTTCAACCGCAACCTGACGTGGTGGAAGCAAAGCCGCCCGTGGCTTGAATATCTCCGCCGCGCGCAGTTCCTTCTTCAGCAGGGACGTTTTGCGGCGGATGTGATCTGTTTTCAGGGCGACGGGGAGTGGGGGGTGCCCAACCTGCAGAAGCTCAGATCAGCTGGCTACGATTATGACCTCTGCGATGCCGAAACGATTCTCAAAGGAATGTCGGTGGACGAATCCGGCGATGTCGTGCTCCCGAGCGGCATGCGTTACCGCCTGCTCGCGCTGAAGAAACAGGATCGCATGCGGCCAGAACTGCTTCGAAAAATTCATCAGCTCGTGAAAGCAGGTGCCACGCTGATGGGCGCGCGCCCGGAGTATTCGCCCAGCCTTGAAAATTATCCGGCCTGCGATGCCGAAGTGAGACGGCTGGCCGACGAACTCTGGGGACCCATCGACGGCAAAACCATGATGGAAAATCGCGTCGGTAAAGGCCGCGTGCTTGCCGATCAGCCGATCGAGGTTGCGTTGCAAAAAACGGGCATCAAGCCCGATTTTCTGTGGAAATCAGATTCCGGAAAGCCTCCGGTGAACTGGAGTCATCGAACGGTTGACGGGACGGAGGTTTATTTTGTCGCCAACCCGACACCGGACGAGGTGTCCGGGCGGGCGACGTTCCGCGTCAGCGGGCGTCAGCCGGAACTCTGGCATCCGGAAACCGGCAAGCGCTCGCTGATGACAGGTGCGATCCAGACCGACGGCACAACTGCGATTTCTTTGACCCTGAATCCGGTGGAATCGGTCTTCGTCGTCTTTCCACAAAAGCCCACCACGGCGGATGTTTCAGGTTTCAAGTTTCGGGTTTCAGATTCAAGTGATCTGCCCGGCCCGTGGCAGGTTGCCTTCCAGCCCGGTCGCGGTGCGCCCGCCGCCGTTGAACTGCCGGAACTCATCGACTGGTCGAAGCACCCGGACGATGGCGTGAAGTTTTTCTCCGGCACGGCGACGTATCGGACGGAGTTCGAATGGAAACCGGAGCCGAGCGAAGCAAGACAGACTGCCTTAGGCAGCCCGAAGGGCGAGTCTTCGAGTCAAACCGGAAACCGGAAACCGGAAATCTGTCTGGATCTCGGCCAGGTGCGCGAGATCGCTGAAGTCCGCCTGAACGGAAAATCCCTCGGCATCCTCTGGAAGCCGCCGTTTCGCGTGGAGATCACGGATGCGGTCAAGGCGGGCAAGAACAGGCTTGAAATCGAAGTCACCAACCTCTGGCCGAACCGCATGATCGGCGACGAGCGGATGTTCCCTCCGGACGCCAAGTTCGATCAAAGGCCCGGCTATGCTGGCGGTGGCCTTGCCGAATGGCCGGAATGGCTGCTGAAAAACCAGCCCCGCCCGACCGGGCGGATCACGTTCTCGACATGGAAACATTGGACGGCGAAAGACGAACTCCTCCCCTCCGGTCTGATCGGCCCGGTGCGTTTGCAACAGGCTGAAGGAACCAAACAATGAAACCCCGCCTCACCATCCTGCTCATTGCGGGCGCACTCACGCTCCATGCCAGCCCTTCGCTGCCCGCCCGCGCCGACTTGGCGGGAACATGGAAGTTCCGCCTGGATCCGGAAAACCGCGGCGATGTGGAAAAGTGGTTTGAGTGCGAGCTTCCGGAAAAGATCCGGCTCCCAGGCTCCCTGCAAAACCAGGGATTCGGCGAGAAGGCGTCCTTGAAGGGACCATGGACGGCGAAGGTCGGCATGGATCCGTGGAGGAAGGACGCTGCAAAAGCCGGGGACGACAGCCTGCTCCAGACGCAAGGCCCGATTTTCTTAACTCCGGAACGCCTCTATGTTGGTGCGGCATGGTATCAGCGCGAGATCGCCATCCCGGAGGACTGGCGGAACGGGACAGTCACGCTCACCTTGGAACGGCCTCATTGGAAAACCCGCGTCTGGGTCGATGGCCGTCCGGTCGGAGAAGAACAACGCAGCCTTGGCGTGCCGCACCGCTTTGATCTGTCCGGTCTTGAGCCGGGCGCCCACCGGCTGACCGTCAGGGTGGACAACACGCTCGATCCGAATGTCGGCGAGGATGCGCACTCGGTTTCCGATCAGACGCAGGGGAACTGGAACGGCATCGTGGGCGACATCTCGCTGGAGGCAACTCCCGTGGCCGCACCGCGCGATCTGCGGATTTTTCCGGACGTGGACAAGCGTTCGGTGCGCGTGTCCTTCTCGCTGCCGGATGCGCCCGAGTCGGGAACGCTGCGCGTGAGAACCGTCGGCAAAGGCAACAACCCGCACCGCCCGGAGCCGCTGGCGATCGATTTGCCGGACGCCAAACACGACGGCGGATTCGAGGTCGTCTATCCGCTGGGTGCCGACGCAAGGCTCTGGGATGAGTTCGAGCCGAACCTCTACACGCTCACGGTGGAGATCGAGGCGGCGGATGGCACCAAGGCGGCGACCGGCGCGGATTTCGGTCTGCGAGAATGGGGCCGCGAGGGGAAAATGTTCACGATCAACAACCGGGTCTTCCAATTGCGCGGCACGCTCGAATGCGCGATCTGGCCGCGCACCGGTTACCCCCCGACCGATCTGGAAAGCTGGCGTAAAGTGATGAGAACCGTGCGGGATTTCGGCCTGAATCACGTCCGCTTCCACTCGTGGTGTCCGCCGGAGGCCGCATTCACGGCGGCAGATGAGGCGGGCATCTATCTGCAAGTCGAGTGTTCCGTCTGGTCGCATGAGGTCGGGCCGGATGCCGCCCTGCAACAATGGATCCGCGGAGAGGCCGCGGCCATCCTCGCCGGGTATGGCAACCACCCGTCGTTTTTTGCGATGCTCATCGGCAATGAAGGCCAGGCGAAACCCGGGCGCGACGAGTTCGCCCGCGAGTTCCTGAAACACTGCCGCGAATCCGACGGACGCCACCTCTACTCCGACTTCGCGGGCACCGGGATGTTCGCGGATGTAGATTTCGCGATCAAACCGTTCGTGCGGATCGGGGAGAAAACCGAGTTGGCGCGTTACAAGGAACATCTGCCCGGCACACGTTACGACTACGCCGCCGCCATCGCGATGATGGACGTGCCGCTCGTCGCGCACGAGGCGGTGCAGCAGGCGGTCTATCCGGACTTTGCGGAGATCGCGAAATACAGCGGTCCGCTCAAACCCCATACTTATGATTTCGTCAGAGAGTTGATGAAAAAGAACGGGCTCGAAAAGTTCGAGCGTGAGATTTTCATGGCGGTCGGCAAACGCCAGACGCTGCTTTACAAGAGCGGGATTGAATCGCTGCTGCGCACGCCGGACTACGCGGGCTATCAGCTTCTCGGGATCAATGATTTCAGCGGACAGGGCATGGCACTGGTCGGCGCGGTGGATTCGTTCTGGGACGTGAAGGCCTACACCAGCGCTGCGGAATACCGGCGTTTCCAGTCCGACATGGTTCCGCTCGCCCGCTTCGACAAATACGTGTGGACCGCCGCCGACACATTTTCCGCCGATCTCGAACTCGCCCACTACGGCCCGCGCGATCTGGAAAACCAGGAGGTGTCGTGGAAGCTGGGCGACGCGGGCAACCAAATCGTAGCCGAAGGGAAGTGGAACGTTCCGCGCATCGCTCGCGGCGGCGTGCGCGGCCTCGGAAACATCACGCTGCCGCTCGCGAAGCTCAAGGCACCGTCAAAATACCGCCTGGAGGTTTCCCTGAAAGGAACCGGGCGCGCGAACCATTGGGACATCTGGGTGTTTCCGGCATCCGCCGACCCGACCGTGCCGCCGGGCGTGACGGTCGCCAGCACCATGACCCCCGCGCTCATGGAATCCCTGCGCTCCGGCGGGAGTGCCTGCCTCTTCGTGGATCCCGCCAAGATCGTGGGCACGGGACAGAAGTTTTCGTTTTACGGGTTCATCTGGAACAGCATCCTCAAGAGCACCGTCACGGATAACGGCCGCGGCGTGCTGGTGCGAAAGGATCATCCCGCCCTCGCGCTGTTTCCGACCGATGAGACCGCCGACTGGCAGTGGGAACCGCTCATCAACGGATCGAAACCGCTTGATCTCTCCGAGGTTCTGCCTGCCGGCGAACTCCCGATTGTCACGACCTTGGACATCTGGCGCCAGGCGCGCAAACTAGGCAGCGTCTTCGAGACAAAACTCGGCGGCGGCAAGCTGCTGGTCTGCACCTTCGATCTCAACCAGCCCGCCGCGAAAAACACCGCCGCCGCGCAGCTCCGCAGAAGCCTCCTCGCCTACGCCGCATCGGACGCATTCAACCCGACGCTGGAAATGACCGCCGAGACGCTCAATAAGGTGCTTTACGGAGGCTCCGGATCGCTCGTCGCCAGCATCGGCGGGCGCGTCAAATCCGTCAGCAGCGAAGCACAGCAGTTCCCCGCCAAGAACCTGATCGACGGCAAGCGCGACACGATCTGGCACAGCCGCTTCCAGCCTGAGAAGGAACCGCTGCCGCATCGCATTGTGCTGGAGCTGCCGGAATCGATCGAGATCGAAGGCCTCAACTACATCGCGCGACAAACACCGCCTGTCACCCGCGTGACAACTTACGAGATTTTCATTTCCGCGAATGGCAGCGATTGGGGCGAGCCGGTGAAAACAGGCCGACTGATACCCGACGACCTCCAATCCGAAATTCGTTTTGCCAAGCCGGTTCCCTCGCGCTTCATCCGCTTTGACATCACCGGCAGCAGCAATCCGCCAACCGCATCCGTCGCGGAACTCGACATCCTCTTTGACCCCGGAAGAGCCCTCAACATGGGCCTGATCGATCCCACCGGAAAACGCCTGGATCGCTGATTGCCACCAAAGAAAAGTATGAAAAAAGGCCTGTTGAAAATACCGACTTTGCTTGCTCTCGCACTCCTGCCGGTGGCCGGATTGGCGGCCGAGCAGACCCTGACCGAACGCTTCGACAACCCGCCCGATTCCGCGAAGCCCATCACCTGGTGGCACTGGATGAACGGCAACGTCAGCAAGGAAGGCATCACGCTCGATCTCGAATGGATGGCCCGCATCGGCCTCGGTGGCGCTCAGGTTTTCGAGACCGGACAGGTCGTGATTCCCGGCGAGGCCGTGCATCGCTCGGCCTACTGGCAGGACTGCGTAAAACACGCAATCGAGGAATGCGCGCGGCTCGGGCTGACCTTCGGCATGCACAACTGCTCGGGCTGGAACAACTCCGGTGGCCCGTGGGTGGAGCCCAAGGACTCGATGAAGAAGCTGGTGTTCTCCCGCTCGATCGTCAGCGGCCCAGCCAAGTCGCCCGCCGCTCCGCCTCAGCCGCCTGCGGAGAAAATCCTGCCGTTCTCGCATCTGAACCACATGAACCGCTCGCTGGAAAAATACGGGCACGAGCGCACGGATTACGATCCGTTCTATCAGGACATCGCTGTCTTCGCCTATCCCGCGCCCGAGGCAGCCACGCCGCCGCTCCGCGAACTCCAGCCGCGGCTCGAACCCGCTGCCGCCGGCGAGGCAGCCACTCTCTGGGATGGCGATGAAACCACCGGCATCGACCTGGCGAAGACCCGCACGCCGGATGGCAAGCACTGCGAATTCACCCTGCGCTTCGACAAGCCGCTCACCGCGCGCTCGATCTATGTGCTTTCCGGAGAAGGAGGATTGGACTGCAAACGGATCGAACTGGAGGCTGGTGCCGATGGCGG
>Ga0247840_10011433_pt1 | contig 10827 bp, 10 predicted proteins | sample LaCruzMarch2015__FD_192404 | JGI IMG/M metagenome (GOLD analysis project Ga0247840, IMG submission 192404) | Freshwater microbial communities from meromictic Lake La Cruz, Castile-La Mancha, Spain - LaCruzMarch2015_17m | ecosystem: Environmental > Aquatic > Freshwater > Lake | place: Spain...
ACGACTACGGCACCATCAACGACAACTACACCGTCCACGACTACGGCACCATCAACGACAACTACACCGTCCACGACTACGGCACCATCAGCGACAACTACACCGTCCACGACTACGGCACCATCAGCGACCACAACTCCATCCACAACTACTACGCCATCAACGACAACTACACCGTCCACGACTACAACACCGACAACGACAACTACACCGTCCACGACTACTACTCCACCGGCACAACAATCACCTGCCTCGGCGGCTGACGATTCTATGCTCACGTGGGCTATGGTAGCGGCCGGGATAATATTGGTTATCTTGCTGGCAGTTTACCTGATCAGGAGACGGTCATATTAGCGCAAGAATGATAGCTATCAGGGAAATCTCTGAAGTTGCAGCCGGTTCAGAACGCGGGCTAACGGAAAAAGGGGCCGAACCTGATATAGCCTCCCTCGAGAAACAGGCCGTTCCGTTCTGAATCCATATACCAGTTCCCGTCAAGGAAAATGCAGTAGTCCTGCCTGCGGTTGCCCTGCCAATCAATTGCCAGGGGCGTGCCGGCTTCCGCTAAAGGTGACGGACCGAGCGGCGCCAGGTCTGTTCCTTCCCGGTAAAGGCCGTCGCGGTTGGTGTCGATATAAAGCGTATCCTTCCTGAATATGGCCAGGTCCTGCCTGCCGTCCCCGTCCCAACCGATGGCCATGGGTACGTCACCGGGGTGGACTCCGAAAGGTCCGAGCTCAAGGTCTTCGCCCGGATCAAAAATACCATTACGGTTTAAGTCGATGAGCCATTTCCCTCCCGGTCGGTAGATTGCCATCTCCTGGCGGCCGTCCCCGTCCCAGTCGATGGCCAGCGGGATATCGCCGGGCTGGCCTCCGAAAGGTCCGAGCTCAAGGTCTTCGCCCGGTTCGAAGGTGCCGTTACGGTTGATATCTATGTACCATTTGCCCTGCCGGTAGATGGCCAGGTCCTGCCTGCCATCCCCATCCCAGTCTATCGCCAGCGGTATATCGCCCGGTTGCACCCCGAAAGGGCCCAATTTCTTATCGCTTCGGGGGTCAAATTCACCGTCATGGTCCATGTCGATAAACCACAAACCGTGTTTGAATAAGCATAGCTCCTGCCTGCCGTCGCCATCCCAATCCACAGCCAGGGGAATATGCTCAGGCTTCAAACCGGCGGACCCGGAAAGTGACGCGTAGTCAAGGATTACACTATCAGTATCGCCCAGGGACACTATAACGCCATTGTGCAGCAGTACCGTCCTGTCGCAGATTTTCCTCACGGTGTCCATGGCATGTGAAACGAGTATAATGGTCTTACCCTGCGCTTTGAACTCGTCTATCTTGGCCATGCATTTCTTCTGAAAGGCTGTATCGCCAACGGCAAGCGCTTCATCAACCAGCATAATATCCGGGTTACAGTTCACGGCGGTTGAAAAAGCCAGCCGTGTGTACATGCCCGAGGAGAAGTTCTTCAATTTCATATCTTCGAACCTTTTCAGCTCGGCAAAGTCAAGTATCTGATCATAGACCATGCCGGTCTCCCTGCGGCTAATGCCCAATACCGAAGCATATATATAAATATTCTCGGCCGCTGTCAGTTCAGGCTGGAATCCTACCCCCAGCTCAAGGAAGGATGCAATTTTGCCGCTTATCTGGACAGTGCCGCTGTCCGGGTATAAGACCTTTGCCAGTATCTTGAGCAGGGTGGATTTGCCCGACCCATTGCGCCCGATGATGCCCAAGGTCTCGCCCTTTTCCACCTCAAAACTGATATCCCTGAGAGCCCAGAATTCCTCGTAGGTCATCTGCCGTTTCATCAGGCCGAGGGCATGCTGAAAGAGGGTGGTCTTTTTATGGTGCGGCAGCCTGAACTTTTTGGATATATTATCGACCGTAATAGCGCTCATTATATCTCCTCAGCGAAACGGCGCTGCAATTTATTGAAGGTGATGCTGCCGATTACATACGCTGCAATAGATGCCGTGATGGTAATTACCAGGCTGTACCACGCAGGCAGGGTGCCGTAAATCATGACGTCGCGGTACATGATTACGAATTCAGTCAGGGGATTCAGCAGGTAAAAGAAGCGCGTCCGGTCGGTTATCTGCACCATGGGATAGAAAATGGGTGAGAGGAAAAAGAGCACGTTGACCAGCACTTCCCAGATCTGGCTGAGGTCGCGGAAATAGACGAATACAGATGAAAGGAACAGGGCAATCCCGTAAACGAACCAGAAATATATTAAAAATATCAGAGGGAATAAAACAATTGTTTCAGGAAGATGGCCCAGTACCACGTATACTATGGGTATGATTATGATGAACTCAAGCAGGGAACTGATGAGGTTTGACAGCATGTTGCTCAATACGAGTATTTTCCTGGGTATATATATCTTGGTCACCAGGCTGGGCTTGCCCGCAATGGCATATACTGAAGAGGTGGTTCCCATGGCAAAGAACCTCCACGCCATTAACCCCACCAGCAGTTATGCCAGAAAATCCGCTCCCTGGCCCCACATATACCTGAATACAAAAAACATGACCAGTGCCAGCAACAACGGGCTGAGCAGGGACCACAGGAAGCCCAGTGTAGTATTCTGATACCTGTTTTTAAGCTCGACGACCGTAAGGTTCCAGGTCAGTTCCCTGTATTGCCAGAGTTCATGCATGGGTCTTTTTCAGTCTCCTCGCCATAGGTCCTTTCATAATGCCCCGTATCCCCAAGAACAGAGCTAAATACAGAACGGAATCATAAAAAACGAGATAGGGAAGCCACAATATACGGCCATTAACATTTAAGAATTTTATTAGTGAAATCATATATTCCTGTATCCGTTTGATACGAGACCTTTTTGATCGTATATGGGATGCCGCTCCTTGCCGCAGTGCCAGCCCGTAGTCCAATGCCCTGTCGAAAACCTCTGGGATCGAGAAATTATGTGAATGGCGCACCGCCGATCCAGGGTCATATATTATAGTCCAACCGGCAAGCAACAGGCGGCCTGCCAGTTCCTTGTCTTCCGCCATAACAATTGTCTCAGAAAACCTGTGTTCTTGCCATACACGTTTTCTCAGGGCAGAGTTAACATTTGAGATAAAATTATTATCGTGGTAGTAAGCTGAGCCTCCGCGTTTAACTACCAATCTTACATCCGGGAAATCGTAAAAATAATAAAACTTGTCGGGAAAGGTTGTGTTTTCATTCGGTATTTGCCGGCCGATTACCATGGCCACCTGCGGGTCGATCAAATTGGTTGTCAGCTTCTGCAGCCAGTTATTATCTAGAGGCAGCGCGTCCTGGGTGATGTATACCAGATATTGCCCCTGCGCCATTTCAGCTCCCTGGTTGCGGGTACGGCCATGATGAAACTCTTCGGGTTTGATTTCTACCAGTCTCACGGGATATTTTCGCGTCTTTTCAACCGTGCCATCGGTAGATCCTGAGTCGATGACGATAACCTCGAAGCTGCCGCTGTACCTCTGGCTGTAGATGCACCCGAGCAGCCGTGGGAAGTTGTTCCCGCCATCTTTGGTCAGTATGATTATGCTGGTATCTATGGCATTCATCTACCGCGCCCTCTAGCGTAATATCTATCCTTATCCACGGTCTTGCCTGTCGTGGCATTCTGATATACATCGATCACTTTTTTATACTGGGCTGATCCTAAAAGGGCGATGATTAATGACGCAGTTGCCTTAATGTTAAAGGGGTTGTTTTTTAGGGCCTGCATGAAATAGTGCCGGCCTTCTTTCATGTTCCCATCCATGCATAAATTGTGGCCAAGTCCAAGGTAAAGGCGGTGTAAACTTGCCCCATTGTTTTTAAGATCAATGAAATGCTTGCTTATTATTATTTTATACCCGCGTATTATATATTTTCTGGTTGCTACACTGTCGGGCATGCGGTGATAAAATGCCAGATGCTCAGGCACTACTCTAAATTTATAGTGTTTAGAAAGCCGTATGAGCAAATCCCAATCCTCCACGAACCTTATTGTTTCATCAAACATGAAACCCGCCAGCAAGCACTGTTTTTTTATTAGCAGTGTGCTGATTTGCGGAAAATCACCACCCAGGACAGACTCGAATATGTTGCCCTCTTTAGGTCCGTTAAGAGGAATATATTGAAAGCCATCATCGGTGGGCATTATTGACAATGTGTATACGATGCTGACATCCTGTGTTTCATCGTTCATTATGTTCATTTGTTTCTCTAATTTCATAGGCAGCCATTCATCATCATCGTCTAAAAACGCTATATATTCTCCTGAAGCTGCATTTATACCCGTATTACGAGCTTCGCCTACTCCCCTGTTTATCTCATGACGGATATATTTGATCCTCGCATCCTTAATATTATTAACAACCTCCTGAGTTTTATCAGTAGAGCCGTCATCGACGACGATAATTTCAAAGTGCGGGTATGTTTGGGCGAGGACACTGTCTATGGTTCCAGTTATCAAATAAGCCCGGTTATATGCCGGTATGATCACGCTTACGGTTATATTATTTGAATAAGTCATTTCGCTGAATTCACCTGCCGGGCTTGTGATATTTAAAATTCATATACGTTTGATAAATATGAACGTACTTGCTTTTGTATAATGATAGTATGAGGCTTGCCCCTACAGCCCTGATATTGGATGGATCCGCTTTGACTGCATCGATAATATACCGGTGTCCTTCTTCGACCGATCCTTTGAGTACCAGGAAATGCCCGATATGCAGGTAAAAGCGCGACAGCGCTTTCCTGTCCTTGCTCAATTCAGCGAAATGTTTATTAAGAAGAGCTTTGAAGCCGTTGATGAATGTGTCTATATTGCTGCACTGTGATCCCCCGGTGGGATGCCTGACCACAAGCGGTTCAGCAACGTGCCTGAAATGAAATTGCCTCGAGAGTCTGATGGCCATGTCTACATCTTCTGTAAATGCCAGGTCTTCATCGAATAGGCCAACTGTCTCAAGACATCCCCTTTTAATTAAAAAGCATTCCATCGAACAATTAAACTCTAATCTTATTACATCTTTATATACATTGCCTTCTTTATTAGTTGTTGTGCGGCCATATTCGGCCAGCATGTCTGTATAGACTACGGCGACCCGCTCTGGCGTGTTTGAGATTGCCGCCACCTGTTTCTCGAGATATACCGGTAAGAACTCATCGTCATCATCGAGAAATGTTAAATATTTGGCGGCCGAAGCTTTGATGCCTGTATTGCGGGCAGCGCTCACCCCTTTATTTATCTCATGGCGGATGTACTTTATCCTTTCATCCTTAATGCTTTTAACAGCCTCTTCAGTATTATCTGCCGAGCAATCGTCAACCACAATGATTGCATACTTATCATACGTCTGGGACAATACGCTCTTGATAGCGTGGCCGATCAAACCCGCCCGGTTACAGGTGGGGATTACTACGGTAACCTGGGGATCAGATGTAATTACAGTATTCTCCGGTCGCTATTTATTTTTCGTGGCAGAATGTCACAGTGTAGATTTAACTACATCTGTTAAAACTTTGCTAACCGGCTCAACCGTCTCTCCTCGGCTACGCTCTCTTTCAGCGTGGCGATCACCCCCAGGCGGTAGAGTTCGGAGTCGCTGCGGGTGCGCCTTTTTTGTACTTGGCGCCTCTTTGACAGCGATTTCCCAAGGTGCTTGAGGAAATCACAGTGCCCGCGGCAGATGGCACCGGCAGCGGCAGGGTTGCCGCTGAAAAGCATGCGCAGCCAGCGGTAGGTGTTGAACCCCAGGCTGATCAGCATACCGCGTACTACGTTGCCGCCATCCAGGTTCTTGACCAGGTTGTACAGGCGGTTACGGGTATTGAGGTACACTTTAGCCGGGTCGTAATTGCTGCGCGTGCCGAAGGTGCCGCTCTCGTGGTGGTACATCACGGCAGCGGGTGCATAGGCCACCTTGTGGCCATAAAGCCAGGCCCGCCAGGCCAGGTCGTGCTCCTCGCAGGCGGCGAAGTAGTCCTCGTCGAACCCCCCGCTGTCTAAAAAGAAGTCCCTCCGCACCAGCACTCCCGCCGCACAGCCGAAGCCTGTGTAACCCGGCTCGTCGTATTTGGCCACGTCCTTATCCCCGTAGCCGCGGTAAAAGCCGCCGCCGATAATGGTTATCTTGCCACCGGCAGTATTGATGGTATCCCGGCGGTCGTAATAAATCATCTTTGAGGCGACAGAGGCCACCTCGGGATCTTCTAATGCTGGCCGCACCAGTGCCCTTAACCAACCCGCCGTGACCTCGGCATCGTTGTTGAGAAAAGCAATGAGTTTCCCTCCTGCTATCATGGCACCCTCGTTGTTGGGCCTGCAAAATCCGTAATTCCTATCCATCTGCTGTATTTTAACCCGCGGGAAGCTTTCTTGAATATAAGCGACCGATCCGTCCGACGAGTTGTTATCTACCAGTATTAGCTCCAGCTTATCCTGCGGGTAGTCCATTTTACATAATGAGCCCAGGCAAACGGGCAGGAAAGCCCGGCCATTGTAATTAACGATTATAACGGATACTGAAGGTAAACCCATCTATTCTTTTCCGAGAAACGTAAAATATTTCGCTGCAAAGTCTTGACAAATCGCTATTTAGTCCTTAAACTAAGCTATCAATATATCATAACCGATTGTAAAGGTAAAAAGGTAGGTCAGCGGAGATGGGGGGGGAATTTAAAGGTAATCGAGATCTTAGGATAAGCGGAACGGCTTTAAGCAAAGTAGGCAAGGAAGAATTAAAGGAGGCAGAATCTATGAATTACAGGAAGGCCATGTGGCAGTATATAATAGTTGCAGTGCTCATGGTGGTATTGGCGCTGGCAATGGTGGGGATAATACCGCCCGGTGCTGCGCGGGCGGCCAATATAGGCAGCCTGTCAGATAACGGTACGTTTGCCTTCGTGGGCATCGGTGCTGTTCCTGACGCGTTCCGCCCATTATATGTATTTGGCAACGTGCCCCTGTTCGAGCGCAACCAAGACTCTGCAGGTTTTATCGTTCAGCGTACGGCGGCCAACAGGTGGGTATTTGGTGTCAATGAGGGCCAGGCCGGTAATGGTAATGGGTTTGTAATATCTACATATCCGGTTGGAGGAGGTGTGTCTGACACCAGGTTTTTGATAACACAGCAAGGCCGGGTCGGCATCAATACCGTATCTCCCGATCCTGGTACCCGTTTGAATGTCTACAATGATAACCAGACCTATCCCAATGTAGCAGTATATGGCGAGACACCCGGTGGTTATACCTATGGCGTGGGCGGCACCAATGACGTTTTGCAGAGCCGGGGTTGGGTTGGTGGCAGCACTAGCCAGTACGGCAACATCTACGGCATCGGCGCTTATGGCGAAAATAGAGTCTCAGGCAAAACCGGATCGCTCGGTGGTCCCACGACGGGAGTGTATGGCTATAATGGCGGCAGCGGTGATGCCGGCTATTTTAACGGTGATGTCAGGGTGACAGGTATACTCTATGCGCCTTTAAAGTCATTCATGATCGACCATCCACTGGATCCTGCAAACAAGTATCTCATCCACGCGTCGGTTGAATCGCCGGACATGAAAAATATGTATGACGGCATCATATCACTTGACGAGAAAGGTGAAGCCGTGGTGCAATTGCCCGCCTATTTCCAGGCACTTAACACGGACTTCCGCTATCAGCTCACCTGCATCGGTGGTGCGGCGTTGGTCTATGTGGCCGATGAAATAGCCGATAACAGCTTCAAGATTGCCGGAGGTACGCCCGGACTTAAGGTTTCATGGCAGGTTACGGGCATCAGGCATGACACTTGGGCTGAGGCCAATCCCGTCCAGGTTGAATTGGAAAAAACCAAGGCTGCGGTTAAATCACCCGCACTGCTACCGGCGGGTTCCGGCATGCAGGGTTGGTCTGATTGGACTGATAATCTTCCGGCCATGCCACAGTAAAGTACTGCGGAACTTGAAAATTAGTTGAAAAAGTATTAGATTAGTATTGTAAGCTATAAAAGGTGGTGAACTATGACAGTTGAAAATTTGAAAGCTAAATTTACCAGGAATGCCGTACCGGTCGTGGTGGCCACGGTTGTGATGGCATTGATCTTGGTTACGGTCCCTCTAACCTCCACGCCGGCCAGTGTTTTCGGCGGGTACGGATGGTCGGATCCTGCGAACGATCCCAATGGCATCTACTGGATAAAGTACTCGTCCTTTGTAGACGTTAGCGGCGGCAGCGTGGCAAATAACGAGGCGACGCTATCCACCGTTGAGTTGAATGCCGCGGCCATCCAGGCCGAAGGTGTGGATTTTGCCGGCTTTACGCTGGACGGTGTACCGGCAGCCAGTTGGGCGCTTTCCTCGGACGGTGGTCTGGTGTTGAAATTCAAGTTGGACGGCCTGTATGCCGCAGGTGACGTGGTTACTCTGATCGGCAAATACATAGACGGCAAAACATTCACAGTTAATGTGACGGTCAAGTAAGGGTAACCGGTTAGTTAGATTCAAGTCTAAAGAAGTCGGCGCCCCAATCGGGGCGCCGACTTTTATTTTCCCTGGGAATATATTTTCATGTTTATCATCCGCGGCCATCTCTCCTCAACCGGAAGCGCACTATGCCGAAGAGCTGCCCCCACTCCAGGTTCCAGCTAAGCTTTTGCAGCAGCGTCCAGTCGGATACACTGCGCAGCGTGCCATAAAAACGCCGAAGACGGGCTATCTCTTTCCTCTCCTGGAAGGCCGCCTGGTAAGCGCCCAGCTTGGAGCGGGGGTACGGCCAGCCCTTGACGATGGAATAGGCGAAGACCATGGCCTCGATTACGAGCAGCAGCGGGGACAGCAGCAAAAGGGTAGGCCACTTGAAGGTGGATATAGTGAGGTAGAGGCGGTTTTTCTCAAGGTGGAAGAATTTGTCAGGTGTCATGCTCAGCCGGTACCTGTGGTAGATGACGGACGACGGCAGGCAATATATATCGTAGCCCATCAGGGCCAGCAGCCAGGAGATGACCACGTCGTCGTTGTACATGAAGCAGTATGCTGGCGCGCCCCCCATGCGGTTGAAAAGGTCACGCCTGATAATGTAGGAGCAGCCGCTGATGCCACTCACCTTCTGCGGCGGCCCGGCCGCAGTGGCAGTGCTGTGAAGGTCGCGGCAGAAGCCCAGGCCGGAAATGTGGATATTGAGTCCGTCGCAGTTAATCACGCCCGGAGATTCCATGACAAGCACCCTGGGACAGGCTGCGCCGACCTTCGGGCCGGACTCCATGAATCCCAGCAGCTTCTCCAGCCAGTCGGCCTCGACACGCGTATCCATGTTAAGTGGGGAGATATATTCGCCAACGGCCACGGCCAGCCCCGCATTGACCCCGCCCGCGTAGCCCAGGTTGTGGCCGGTCTCCACGTAGGTCAGCCCCGGGTATTTATCACGGGCCTGCTGCAGGCTGCCGTCCGTGGAACCGTTGTCCACCACGATGATCTCGCAGCCGGCGCAGGTCTGCCGGGACAGCGAATCCAGGCAGGTGTCCAGGTAGGGAAGGCCATTGTAGTTGACCACGATCACGGAGACTTTTATCTGGTCGGATATTGACATATAAATGCGGCCTATATATTACTCTCGCATACCTGTTAGTTCAATTTTCAGGGCTAAAGCTGGTTATACCGGCCGTGCCGGGGCGGGTATATTTAAGTTATTGCGAGCGATCTCCCATATCGTCACTGACGATGAAGCAAAAGAGGGAGCGGACACATCCGCTCCCTCTTTTTAATTAACAAAACCGCGCTTATATAAGGCTGGGCAGGCCCTTGGCTGCATCTTCCATGTCGCGCAGTCGGCCCGTTGTTTCCTTGAGGCGGTCCTTCTGCGTCATGGCGAATGCCGAGGCCCTGTCGTAGTAGTCGCGTATCTTCTGTACGAATGCCAGTTGCGAGAAGAGGATGGTGACATCCACCGACCCGCGGTCCCTGGGGAAGTCGCCGGCGCGTATGACCGCGTTCTCGGCCAGCTCGCGCAGGTAGTCGCCCAGGCCCTTGGCGATATCCATGCTCATCTCCTTGGTGGGCGCGGCCAGCAGGTAAAGCGCGCGGCCGGCGTCCTCGGGGTTGAGCGCGATGGAGAGCTCGCTCACGGCGGCGTCCATGGCCTGCATGGCACGCAGCGTCTCGCCGCTCTTCTCGCGGAAGCTGGTCTTGGAAAGCTCCCAGGGGAAGCGGAACCCGCGCGGTATGTCGGTCTTTCCCACACCGATGGCGGTCCAGCCGTCCACCGACTGCATGATGTCGCCGGCGTCCATGGTCTTGGCGCCCACGTGGCGTACATTGGTAACCTCTCCCGCGCACATCAGGTCGTAGAAGGGCTCCACGATCTGGCGGTTGATGCGTTGCAGGTTCATGGCCAGGCTGGCGTCCTTGCGCACGTAGCGCTGGTTGTCGGCCAGGAATACTCCGTCGGCCACCGAGTGGATGGATTTCAGGCAGGTGGCGGTGTTGTAAACGCTGCGCAGTTCGGCCACCTCTTCATGTTCGAAGGGGAGCACGCACAGCGCATAGACGGGCTTGCCGATATAGCGCTCCTTGAGCATCTGGGCGATGATCGAGATCGCGCCCGAGCCGGTGCCGCCGGCTGTGCCGGCCACCAGCATGAAGGCATGGGTCTGGTAGAAAAGGGGTGAGGTGCGCACGGCGTCGATCACCTTGTCGCCGTCCTCGCGGGCCAGCTCGGCTCCCATCTCGTTGACCTTGCCCACGCCGTGGCCCCAGGTCTTGCGTCCGCCGATCAGGATGCGGTGCATGTAATCTGAGCCGATATGGGATAAACCGGTCAGGTCAGTCTGGTCTGTGTTCACAGCAA
>Ga0247840_10011435_pt1 | contig 10824 bp, 10 predicted proteins | sample LaCruzMarch2015__FD_192404 | JGI IMG/M metagenome (GOLD analysis project Ga0247840, IMG submission 192404) | Freshwater microbial communities from meromictic Lake La Cruz, Castile-La Mancha, Spain - LaCruzMarch2015_17m | ecosystem: Environmental > Aquatic > Freshwater > Lake | place: Spain...
TATGGCCATTTCGGTAGGACTCCAGGAGCAGATGGTAGCTTCAGTTGGGAGCGCACGGATCTAGCAGACAAACTTAAGGCTATGTTTTAAGGCAAATTTTAATTTTGGGTCAGCGCCGATCTGCTTGCGGCAAGTCAGCATTGCAGAGGCCTTCCTAGCCGTAGGTCGAATTCGGGCTGAGCCCTAAATCGGTAACTGTTCAGGTTCTTGGTAAGTTGGCGCCTCATTTATGCGGATCACAAGAACGGTAGTAACTCGATTGAACGGTTAGTTGTTCTCGCCCTGGCTTTCGGGGTGTTTGAAATTTGATGGATGTCAACGGTTACCCATATCGAAACTCGTGGCAAACAGACAAGGCTATTTTTATGGGATCATGCGGAGTTTCAGGCATAGACAAAGATGCGGCAGGGCAGGTTGTGCTCCAGGTAGCAAATGGAGTGGCTACTGTTTTTCTGGGCAGTGCCGATGAAAAAGTGGTGACCCTCGGTTGTTCTCGCGTTGAGAGTTTGGGTCAGGCGATCCGACATGTGGCTTCTTTAAAAGATGTTCAGGGCTTGGTGTTGATAGGGCCGCATGAGGGGATGTTCTGTGCTGGTGCCGATATTAAGGAAATCTCTCGAATTGACGAAGTCGCCAATGGTGAATCTTTTTCCAGGAAGGGCCAGGAGGTTTTTAACCTAATTGCGGATCTCCCAATAACTACAGTTGCTGCTATCTCTGGGCCCTGTCTCGGTGCTGGATATGAGCTTGCTTTGACATGTGACTATAGGGTGATCACGGCTGTGCCAAAATCAAGTATCGGCATGCCTCAGGTTAAGCTTGGTCTAATACCGGCTTTTGGCGGAACTCAGCGATTGCCTCGCCTGATCGGATTAGATCGCGCCCTTGACATCATTGTGCAGGGTCGCGTTTTATCTTTTGGAGAGGCTAAAAAATTGGGCCTGGTCGATCACCTAATCGAGGTGACTGAGGATCTTGAAGACCAAGAGGACGGCGGGATTTTTGCTGCGCTCAAACGCTATGCAACAGAACTCGCTCTAGGGCGAACACACTTGGATACGCCGACCATTTCATTCAATGATCGCTTTCTCACCTACACTAGGTGGGGGCGGAGCGTTCTTGCTAAGAAAACAAAAGCTGCTGTTATTGCCAAAACTAGGGGCCATTATCCAGCGCCTGTTATTGCTGTCGATGTAGCTCTTGAGGGTCTTAGGCGGGGGCAGAAAAATGGATTAGATGCCGAGGCAAAGGCAATTGGGAATTTAATAGTCTCTCCAGAAGGCAAGTCACTCCAGCACATATGGGGGCACTCAGAGCTCGCATCAAAAATAGGGCGCAGTCTTCGCGATGAAGTGAGGCACGCCAAGGTGGGTATTATTGGCGCAGGCGTGATGGGGACTGGAATTGCTACGTCCTGTCTTATCGCCGGTTTGCCTGTTGTTTTGATCGATGATGATCAAGAGGCCCTAGACCAGGCAAAGAGAAAGATAGAATCGGCTCTTTCTAGAAACGCAGCACAGGGAGATCTTTCTGATAACGAAAATGCACTTGAGAGGCTTCAAGTGGGAACGGATATTTCCCATGTTCGCGGGAGTTCTATCGTTATAGAGACCGTTAGCGAAGTGCTAAGTGCCAAGGCCGAGGTCTTAGGTTCTCTAGCGAAGATATTAGATGCGAAGGCGATTCTGGCCAGCAATACATCCTCCTTGTCTATATCGAAATTAGCCGCCGGTCTTCCTGGTGCGGATAGGATCCTCGGGATGCATTTCTTTAACCCAGCCGAAAAAATGAGACTCGTCGAAATTGTCCAAGCGGGTAGCACGGGGGGAAGGGCTCTTATTTACGCATCTGCTTTGGCCAGTCATCTCGGAAAGAGTCCAGTAGTTGTCCGAGACGTCCCTGCATTTTTGGTCAATAGACTCCTATTACCTTACTTAATGGAGGGTGCTCACCTTTTAGAGGAGGGTTATAGCTCAACGGATATAGACAGATCTGCTTTGGCCTTTGGAATGCCAATCGGTCCCCTCAGGCTAATAGACGAGATAGGTTTAGATGTCTGTGTTGATCTAGCAGGAGGTATGGAGCCAAGCTATTTGGCAAGAGTTCGTGTGCCTCAAATATTAAGTGTCTTGATAGACCAAGGTGCCTTGGGCCGAAAGTCAGAGCTAGGATTCTATGATTACTCAGGAGACAAACCCGAAGAGAACCTACAGATCGGCGAAGTCCTAAATCTAGACGAGGATCTTCAAGTGACAGATAGAGAACTACCTCTACTTGCCCAGCGTTTGGTGTTGAGCATGATGAATGAGGGAGTCCGATCCCTAGACGAGGAAGTAGCCGGCGTAGTCGGCCCCGAAGCAGCAGGACAAATAGACCTAGCGACTGTCCTCGGTATAGGCTTTCCAGCTTTTAGAGGCGGACTAATCCGTTACGCGGATACCCTCGGTCCTGCCTCTGTGCAAGAAAAACTCTTGGAGCTTGCCAACGCTAAGGGCGAGCGCTTCTTGCCGTGGAAAGGCATAACAGAGAGAGCCAGGAGGGGGCTGGGTTTTGATGAGGCGGTGTAGGCGAGTAGCTATTTTGCGGAGTGTTTGGATCTATAGATCTCGTTGCTTGTGCAGCCAAAAGCAATAACGCGCTATATGACCGTTCCTTCTATCTCTTCATACTTGAGGCATGATGCATTGCTATTTGCTCTAGACACCCGAAGCCAAAAAAAATTGCTACGCCCGCAGGAGTTCTTGTCAAGAGAGCTCCTGTGGCAGCATTAAGCAAAGGCAATACCACCACAATTGGAAGCGGCTCTTTGTCTGAATGTAATAATTTCTCAACGCCAGGTATTACTAATTTTTCAAATTGCCTGATAGCTTGAGATACAACGACAGTCTTCATAATAGGCACCACATCAATCCCATATGGATTTTACAGAACGCTTCCATTGTTATGGGTCGGGAATGACAAAGCATGCTATAAAAAAGGCTCCTCACGTAAATTTGTGGGTGGAAATAGGCGAGGGTAGATTTTCAAGTGTCTGTAATAACGCGATTTCAGCGCATCACAAAAGAACGAGAACCATAAGCCTTTTTGGTGGTGAGTTTGGCTTTGTTGTTTAAGCCATCAACCTGCCACAGGTTGGCTCCCGATGCATGTGGTCTGCGTTTTTGCGGGCATGGGGATCAGCAGGTACACAGCCAAAACATGTTCTGACCTCGTGCTTTTGTTTTTCTGAAATCTGCGCGCACCTCAAGCCGCTACATCGAAATTAGTTTTGCATAGTTGTCCACATGCTGGAGAGACTTCCTTGTCTCGTAGGCTTGTGGACAGATGTGTGAAACTAATTTCGGCATTGAGTCTGCGAACCACCGTTCTTGTTTTTGCTGTCATGCACACAACGCACCGTGTGGTGCGCAAGGCCACGCCAAACAACAACCCGCCTCCGCAACAACAGACCAGAGATTCATACAAAGACCTCCCCGCCAGCAGTTACACACAAGCTCCACAGCACTAGCTGTAGATGGAGTAATACAGCCGTGGATTTGTGCATAACCGCCCCACCCCAAATACAAAGATCGGGGCAACTCACAGCATCTGTGCATCAGCATACGAAACAACAACATCCCTGCGGTCCACCTGAAAACTCGTAACCGACATGAAGCTACTTCCACTTGCCGACCGTCTTTTTATTATTTCCACCCACAAATTCACGTGAGGAGCCAAAAAAAACAACCTAGCACATCTCAAGATCCCCACGCCGATCACCTCTCCTCTTCCGTCTCAATCCCTTGCCTCTTCCCAATTCGCTCTCTCTGCCGCCCCTGTATCACCAATACGAACTCGCCTCTGGGTTTGGTTTCGCTTTTGATTTGATCTCTTACTTCTTGGCATGAGCCCCAATAGGATTGTTCGTGGAACTTTGTGATCTCGCGCACGGCGAAGAGTCGGGATAGAGGGGAGAGTTCTGCGAGCATTTCTAATGTGTCCATGAGGCGATGGGGAGATTCGAAGCAGATACAGGCGCCGTCTCCTTCTAGGGCAGAGGCTAGCAAGTCCATCCGTTTTTTTTTCTTTGTTGGCAGGAACCCCTCAAATGAAAAACGGTGAGCTTCTATGCCGGACATGGATAGAGCTGCGATTGCCGAGCAGGGACCTGGAATGCTCAAGACCTTTATCCCTAGCTCACGACAAGCTTTAACTAAAGGGAACCCAGGGTCGCTGATTCCCGGAGTTCCAGCATCCGAGACGAGGGCGATTTTATGTCCCTCCTGCAAGCGTGAGATAAGGGACGGTATGCGATTTTTTTCGTTGTGTTCGTGGTAGCTAGTCCGAGGTGTGCTAATACCAAACTTTAGAGCTAGAATGCCGAACGTCCTCGTGTCTTCAGCTAGGATTAGGTCTACTTCCCTGAGAGTTTCAATTGCTCGGGGTGACATGTCTCCTAGATTTCCGATGGGAGTTGAGACGAGAACTAGATAGCCGAGCTGTTCGTTGAGTTCTTGCTTGTTCATGCTGCTTCGCTTTGCGTTAGATGCTTGTTTTTGGTAACCGTTCACGTCCTCAGTAAATTGGGTCGTCATTGATGTAAATCGCAACAAAGGTAGTAACTCGAATGGACAAAACCATTAAGGTTTTGCCGTATATGTGAACGGTTAGTTGTTGTCACCCCCGATTTGCGGATGCAAATCGGCCCCTGAGGGGCACTTGGGGTGTTTGAAATTTGATGGACTGAACGGTTACTGTTTTTGTAATTCATGATCCTATGCCAGAAATAAACCATATTGAGATAGCTGTCTGCGAACGATTGCTACATGAGTGGAGTCCTGCTAGCCATTTGATCAGGTGTGATGCTTTAGTGCCGGATGCTTCTCTTCGAAGGTATTACCGCCTTTTTTACACAGATGGTCTCGCATCCTCTCAAGAGAAAAGTATTGTCTCTGTGATTTATGACAGCACGAGAGCCCCCGAAGCTGGTGGAGGGCAAATATCTATAGCGGCAGATGAGGCCTTTGTCAGCCTTGCCCGCTTCTTTTCAGAAAATGGGATTGCTGTGCCCAGGGTTTATGCAGGAGATTCAGAGTCTCATATTTATCTGCTGGAGGACCTAGGCTCTACTCCTCTCTTTTCTATCGTAGGTAGTGATGCTGGTTGTCCTACTTCTGCCAGAGATCCAGAAAAGATCATTAGTGGGTACTCCCAGGCCATAGCCCAGATGTTGAGGTTGCAGGCAATACGGGCAAACGATCATATTTTTATTTTCCAGAGATTTTTTTCAGAAGCTACTCTTCTGACTGAGATGGAGGAGACGGTAGATTACCTTCTTCCAGATAGGGGCTGTTCGGTCTCATTTAGAGATCGTGTGCGCCAAGTCCTCCCTGACATCGCTGCGGCTGTTGCTCGGCTTCCTCGAGCATTGGTGCATCGCGACTTTCACTCTTGGAATTTGTTGATCGATGGAAACGAGGATGTGAGGGTCATCGATTTTCAAGATTCTCTGATCGGGCCCAGAGCCTATGATTTAGCCAGTTTGCTCAATGACAGGGATACGGATTCCGCCTTGGGCGATGCCTTGGTCATGCAGTTGGTAGATGCTTTTAAGAAAGAGTCTGGTTTTGGGTCTGAGGTTCTTTTGGAATACGCCCTTGTCCTTTTGCAGAGGGACCTCAAAGTGGCAGGCCGGTTTGCGAAGCTGGCCACACTGCGCGGGCTTGATGCCTATCGCAAATGGATACCCGGCACGCTCAGAAGAATTGGGCGAAGCCTCGCTTTTCTCAGTGCGAATTCATCGATGGGTTTCTTAAACGGGGAATTCTTGGCTTTGTTGTCAGGGGAGATAGAGGAAGTCGAGGCAGGGGCCCATAGCCCATTATTTTAGGATCTGCTCAGCATGAAGACCAAAGATGTGGACGTCTTGTTGCTAGCGGCAGGTTTCGGAACCCGATTGCGACCTCTAACGGATTCTATACCTAAGCCGCTGTTGCCATTTTGTGGCAAGTGCATAATCGACTGGAACTTGGAGCTTCTCGCTTCTGCGGGTTTTAGACGTGTCTTTATAAATCTACACTATCTCGGATCCCTCATCAGAGAGCACGTAGGCACGGGCAGTGCTTGGGGGCTTGACGTCCATTATCTCGAAGAGCCGGTGATTCTAGATACTGGAGGGGCGATCCGAAATTTTCAGGAGCACATGAGAGGTGAGGCCCTCCTTGTTATAAATGCAGACATTGTCCTAGATCGACAATTCCCGTTTGCACAGCTTCTCAATGCACACAAACAAGCAAGTGCCGAAGATCCAGTTGTCGCGACTATGGTTCTCAGGAGAGATGAAGATTCAGCTGATTACGGGCAAGTCGGTATGGATAGGCAAGGTGTCATTTGCCACTTTCGCGGTCATGACTACTTGGCGCCGTGTGGGCCTCTGGAGATGTTGATGTTTACAGGTATTCATGTCCTGTCGCGTAATGTTTTCGAATATATGCCGCCAAAAGGCTTGGCCTTTAGCATAACAAGAGATACATACCGCATGGTCCTAGAGTGCGGATCCCTTATCCGAGGTTTTTTGTATAACGATTTCTGGGAAGACTTGGGGACGATCGATAGGTTGAGGAGGGCAGAAAAAGTCTTTGCGACTAGTCTTAATTTGGTTTAGTCTGCGGTTCCTTCGTGACCGTTCACGTCCTTGCCGTAAGTTGGGCCTCATTGGCGTAGATCGCAAGAACGGTGGTAACTCGATTTAACGGTTAGTTGTTGTCACCCCCGATTTGCATCCGCAAATCGCACCCCTCCAGGGGCATTCGGGATGATTCGATTTTTTGGGACTAAAGCGGTTACGGCGAATGTATAAATCAAAAAACAAAAGCAGACGCAAAAGCATGGGCTACCGCCGCCCGCGCAAGGCATCCGTTCTCGTTCTCTCAGGTGCCGCTTTATGTGTTGCTGCTTGTTGGGCGGGTTCTTTTGCTGTGAGTCTGTTCTTTGGAACTCACCTAAACGAATTGCCACAAGAACTTGATTTTCCGTCTTCTGCTAAAGCTCAGTCTCGTTGTGTAGGAGATGTTGTAGCTGAGATCTCATCTAGCCATAATAAGTCTTTGTTTAATGACTATGGTGTCCCAGATCTTCGTGGTTCTTTCTCGAGTGTTCATGAAAATTCTTTATCAAAGGGTGTCGGTTCAAGTTCTGCCATCGCCGAGAGTCTTAAGCTAGGCATAGATCCGGATCTTCAAGCGTCCGCGATCTCCGTCATGCAGCGCTACAATTTGCCTTGGGCCGCCATAGTCGCTGTCGAGCCAAGAACTGGTAGGGTCTTGACTCTTGCTAGCCACTCATCCCAGGAACCAAGTGCAGAGGTGGCTCTCAAGGCCAGTTTTCCCGCTGCATCTTTGTTTAAGCTCGTTACGGCTGTGTCCGGCGTGGAGAGAGCAGGGCTAGCAGGGGGTGACAAACTGGCCTACAGAGGACATGAGCATAGGTTGACGCAGGGCAGTTATTTTCCCAATGCACGACTCGATAACAAGACAATGGGTCTCGACCTCGCGCTTGCAAAGTCTGTCAATCCTATTTTTGCAAGGATCGCCTTGGGCCATTTAGCACCCAAAGATTTAGAATCGTATGCGGTCTCGTTCGGCTTTGAATCCGGAATTCCGTTCGAGCTGCCCATAGAGCCCAGCTCGTTTTCCATGCAGGGGGGCGATTACGAGTTTGCAAGGACAGCTGCTGGTTTCGGTGAAGTTTTTATAAGCCCACTCCACGCTGCCCTAATAGGAGCTGCAATAGCGAACGATGGTTTGATGATGAGGCCCTATCTTGTCGATGAGATGACGCTCGGTGAAGGTGAGGGAGTTTATAGAGTTGAGCCATCTGTTTTGCGAAGAGTTGCCTTGTCATCTGCTTCTCGTGAAGTTGGTCACATGATGAGAGAGACGGTGACTTCAGGGACAGCGAAAGGGCAGTTTCAGCGCTTATTAAAAGGCGAATTGGCAGATTTGGCTGTCGCTGGCAAGACAGGAACACTCAATGGGCAAAACCCAGAGGGTCTCTACAATTGGTTCGTTGGTTTTGCTCCAGCAGAAGATCCACAAGTTGCATTCGCAGCACTGGTTATAGACCCGGGGAACGCACAGATTCGAGGTGTAGCCTTGGCAAGACTTTTCTTTGAAGCCTATACGCAAAAATACGGATCTGACGGCTAGTTCTTGGCATTTGTTCGAATATTTTTCTTGGCATGAATCTTTTTTTGGTTGTAAATATCTTTTTCTTCTATACTCTGAGCGCTCACGGTGATAAAAGTGTGCGCGCTCAGCAATCTGGGTGCATCTAATTTACATTTTAATTTTGTTTTACATAAGAGAACTATCTTTGGAGGGTAGGAGTCATGAAGAGTAAGTTTCAGTTATTAAGCTGCCTCTTAGGGGCAGGTTGTTTTGCGGCTTTGTCGCCTTACGCGGCAAATGCGGAGAATACGTCTTTGCCACGTTACAGTGCAGAGTTGGGAGCCGGCGCGCATTTCTACGAAATGGACGAAGAGATGGAGTCTGGTCAGTTGTATGAATTGAAGATGGGTTATCGAATTGATGACCAATGGTCTTTAGAAGGTAGTTTCGGTGGAATGCCACAATTGAAGAGAAACTATGATGCGTCAGTCGGTTTTGAGCTCGATAAGGATTCGAACTGGGGTTTGAAATACGCAGTTGAGGGCCAATACCACATAGCTATGGACGACAAGACATTGGACCCGTTTGTAGCTCTAGGAGCTGGTGCTCTCTGGTATGACCAGCATTTGGAAAACGATCAAGATACTGATCCTTTCGGTATAACAGGAGTTAGTTTGAGGAAGTTCATCTCTGACTCTTACTCCGTCAGAGGCGACTATAGATTGGCTGTAGTTGGTCACGATACAGAGTTTGATCACCAAGTCCTTTTCTCCGTCGGTTACAACTGGGGTGGATCTGCTGATGGTTCCAAGAAAGGCGACGGTAAGGACAAAGATGCTGGTGCGGATCGAGATGCTTTGAATAATGGAAAGAGTCTCGGTATCGTCTACTTCGCGTTTGACTCTTCGGCGCTTAATGATGTCGGTAAGGCGAAGTTGAAGGAACACGCTCAGTGGTTAAAAGAGAATGCAGGCGCTGGCGTTATTCTTGAAGGGCATTGCGATGAAAGAGGTACTAACCAGTACAACTTCGCTCTAGGTGAACGAAGGGCACAGGCAGCATACAATTATCTCCGCTCTTTGGGTGTTGCTCCCGAGAGGCTGTCTACCGTCAGCTTTGGCGAAGAAAGACCAGCTGAGCAAGGACACAACGAAGCTGCTTGGAAGCTGAATCGCCGTGTAGAACTCAAGCAAGGCCGTTAACACTTCCTCTCTATGTGTCTTTGATGGAGTGCCCTTCCTTGGGCATTTCTGAAATGATGCACAGAAAAAAAATGAAACCCGCTTCCCCCCTTTTGTTTAGGGGTGATGCGGGTTTTTTGGTATCAGCTTGTATACCCATCACCAAAGGGTAACCGTTCAGGCCCTCGGTAAGTTGGGGCCTCATTGGCGTAGATCGCAAGAACGTTGGTAACTCGATTGAACGGTTACACCAAAGGTTATTTATGAGGTCTGATTATATGAGAGGTTTAGTTTTTACAGTCTTGATTACTTCTCTTCCAATCATGATCTCATGCACTTCTGCTAGAGATCATGCTCAGTCTTTGCATAGCGAGGCAGACAGGGAGTTCACGCTCGGTGTAGTTCAGAAAGAAATCAGAATTGCGATGGCGGCCGATGAGGTCGCATCGGCTCTGGGTTCTCCCAATATAGTAACCAGGGATAAGGATGGAAGGGACACGTGGATCTACGACAAGATTGCCACTGAAGCTTCATACTCTTCTAGCAGAACAGACCTAAATGCTGCCGGATTTGGTGCTACGGCTCCTGGGAGTTCTCTGTTGCTCGGCATTCTCGGCGCAGGACACCAAGCACAGTCTGGGGCACAAGCTACAACACAAAAGACTCTTACTGTGATAATTAAGTTTGATCGTAATCAAAGAGTTTGTGATTACTCCTATCACTCGAGCAAGTTTTAGTGATTTAAACGGTTTCACATTTACTAGAGGCCTAAGATCATGAAGCAGTTTCTTTTGAGTTGTGTGATCGCCAGCCAGCTTTGTGGATGTGCTGCGTTCTTTGGTGGTGCACCTAACTCCCCAAAGTTGACGCAATTGCAAACTCGAGAGATGCAGACCAGGGAGTTCGCTGTTAGAGATGAGAAACTAGTTTTAAAGGCTGTTCTCAATGCTCTACAGGATGATGGTTTTGCTATCAAGAATGCTGTCTCAGAGCTGGGTATTATCTCCGCTATAAAGGAGGTCGACCTCGAAGATAAAACTGACATGTGGCTATCTGTCTTTATGGATGGTGAAAACGCGAGATGGTTAAATCGCTCTGTGGTAGAAGCGACTATAAATCTCACGAAGATGGGGAATCAGTGTAGGGTCAGAGTTAGCTTCCAGAAGAAACTGCTCAATAACAGAGACGAAGTAACCCTTGTAGAATCAATCCAAGATATGGCTGTGTATCAGGAGTTTTTTAGTAGTGTGGACAAAGCAATTTTTATTCAACTCCAGGGCGTTTAATACGCTCGGGTTGTCCCGTGCGGCCTTCCTCCTTGTCGCCATTATCGCACTGCCAAACATTGGCTTGTGCCAGCCTGTTTCACTGCCTTTCGTGCCGTCAGCTCAGAAGCAAGAGCCAACAATTACAACTCAGGAATCTGCAGGTGCAGAGCTTCCAGAAAACATAAGAGCCCGTGCTCAGCAGACTCTAGTCGAAGTTAAGGGCCTGAT
>Ga0247840_10011436_pt1 | contig 10824 bp, 12 predicted proteins | sample LaCruzMarch2015__FD_192404 | JGI IMG/M metagenome (GOLD analysis project Ga0247840, IMG submission 192404) | Freshwater microbial communities from meromictic Lake La Cruz, Castile-La Mancha, Spain - LaCruzMarch2015_17m | ecosystem: Environmental > Aquatic > Freshwater > Lake | place: Spain...
GTAATTAAAACACTACCACTCTCAAAGATTGCGACTGTTATTTTTTTGCAATCTTTTTCTCCGTTACCAGAACCTTTTCCAAAACAATTTGTAGAACAAGTGCATATTCCATCTTGAAAACTCTTATTTTTATTCCAGTAAAATTCTAATTTAACTCCGTGATATTTGCCGGGTTCAAAACTACACTTATTATTATAATCTTCACTAATAAGAATTTTATGTAATACTTTCCGTCTGATTATAAATTTATCAGTGAGTTCTTGATTACAATAACTCTTAAAATCAGTATTAATCATTCGAATATGAAAGTTTTTAAATCCTATTTTTGATTCATAATCTTCAGTCAAAGTTATCTTAGCATCTATTTTATAAATTCGCTTAATTTCTTCAATAATAAGATTAACAATTAAATCAACATCATCTTTATTTTTAACACCAGTTATTTGAATATTTCCATTTTTGAATATCTTCAAATTTGGATAATTATCTGATTTATATAAAACCGTTACTTGATTATCAAATGATGTTTTTTTAGTCGTTGCTTTAACTGTTCTTTTCTTCTTAGGATAAATCCCCCGTTGATTATTACCTTCAGTTATCTTAGGATAATGAATCCAAATAAATTTAGAATTATCACTTATTAAAAACTTCTCATATAAAATAATTAGATCTATATTAATTCCTAAATCGACATTACAAGTAATTGTACTAACTTTATATGGGGTGAAATAAACTTCCATTATTTTGATTACGATATATAAAGCTTTTAAATCTTTAAATCATTTTTTATTTACCAGATATTTTATTTAAATAAGAGGTGTTAAGTATTTCAGTGGTACCATTAATGGCAATCATAGGTGGTATATTTAAAATATAAGTCTTTTCATTATTTAAATGAGTATTTCTAAAATCTTCAATTGATAAATTACCACCAAAGATTTTTAAGAGATAACGAGAAGGCGCAGGACGAATAATATTTAAAAATCCACATTTTTTTGCAATCATTTGTATCCAACTATTAATCTCCCATACTTTATCACTACTTCCATTTATTGAAAAATTATAAGCATTTACACATTGAAATGAACAAAAAGAACCAGAAATATAATAAGTATCATTTATACTATCATAATTATAAGGCAAACCATAAACATTTCCTTGAATTGGATGACAACACCAAAAACAATAAGAATTATTCTTATTTTGATTTGGATTATAACATTTATTATTATAAAATTCATTTTCACAAGAAATATCAGCTACATCATTAGTAAAATAACAAATATTTTCATAAGGAGTAGGTTCATCAACTATCTTATCTTCATTTTTTTCATTATTAATAATTGAATTAATTTTTGCTTGTGATATTGGAATTTGAATGAGAATATCATTTGAATCATTTTCACGAATCATAGAATCAATAATATTTTTTTTAGTAGTTTTTTTAACTACTTGTTCGACTGCTACTTTTTTTCTAGGCATTATTAAATTAATATTTCGCGCTATTTTCTTATATAATTCAAAAATACTTCTTTAATTTTATTTACTATTTCTTTATTAATAGGTATTTGTGATAATGGTTTAAAAGAAGGAACTTGTGGAGAAGGTTGAGGCATAAAACATTTAGAACAAGATGATTTAAGAGATTTTATTTCAAATTGTAATGAAGATATTTGTTTTATAAAATAAAAAAAGGAAATAATCATAACAACAAAAACAATAAATAAAGTTAAATCCATTATTTATTGTTAATAAAAAAATTATGATGAAAATAGAAATCGCACATTTCCACCAATATAACGCAAAATATTTAAAGCTCTTATATAATAATTTAATTGATAACCATAATTATATTTATAATTTTGATTTAATTTAATTAATTTATTATTAATAAATGAATTATCTATATTATTGAGATATAAATCTAATGAAGTTTCAATTGAACCACAATCAATACTACCTGATGGTTGATATTTATCTGGAAATAATGCATATGAATAACAATAAATACCTGCTTTTGGTATTGAAGCATGATGCATATAAGGTTGTATTTTATTAAAAAAGTTTGCATTATTTTCATCAACTCTTTCAATAGAACGATTAAACATTATTTTTGCATTTTTCATAATAGAATTTTCACTAATTTCAGGAATACTATTTGTATAATTAATAGGATTATTAAATTTACGATAATCATCTCTTTTAATTGTCCAAATAATCTCTTTGATATGTGTATTACATTTCATCAATATTTTAGAATTATTACCACTTTTTAATGAATCATCTGAACTTAAAAAAGTTTGTTCAATTACTATATCAAGTGGTGATGTTCCTTGAAATAAAATTCTTTCATCATTATCTAAATAAACATAATTAACTTCTAAATAAGGATTCATTTCTTTTGTTTTTACAAATGTATCAAAACTAATATTTTCATTTGGATATAATTCATTATAATAAGATGGACTAATATACATATTTAAATCACTTGAATATATTTGATAAAGGTTTTCAATATCTTCTAATACTAATTCTATATACATATTATTAGTTTCTCCATTACCTGATAATATATTATTCAATGGTAAGCCTAATGATTGATTTTTAGTAAAATTAAAAGTTAATGGAACTATTATTTCTCTTCCTCTAATAGATGGATTATTAGTTTCTTTATTGCCAATTGGATAAGTATCATTATATCTATTATTATTAATAGTAATTACTGGAATACTCATTTTAGGATTATAATAAGTAGTTAAATTACCAGTAATATTATTATAATTATCTTTCACAGTCTCCGTTAATTCACTTAGAATAAATAACCATTCACCTGTAATAGTATCTATAATTACATTATTAATCCATAGTTCAGCACTTTTTACCATTAAAGTTCCAAAATTAGGAATCCATCTAAATTTATGTTTATCATTTGAATAAATATCAGGCAAGTCATATCTAAAAAAACAATTTGTAACCATATCTGCATTATTTTTATTAATAGGACATCTAAATCTATTATTATTCTTATTTAATTCAGGTTTGGTATTAAAAGATAATTTTATTGTTTGCATTGCAAAATTAGTATGACGTTTATAAGCAAATCTAAAATAACTAATTTCTGGATTATTTATAATATATTCAGCTCTATTACTTTCATTTGTTTTAACTAATTGTGCAATAACACCTAAACCCATTATTACTAATAATAATTATTTATTTTTTATATTGACTTCACAGGCAAAGAATCTTTAATATCTCCTTCATATAAATCCATATTAATTCTATCACCAATTATAATTTTTTCAGGATCAATTGGTGGAATAATATCTTTAATTACTTCAGTGCTAAATTTATCATTATATAAACGTAAAACATCATCTTCTGTGATAGCATAATTGAAATAAGTCAAATCAGCCATTTTTAATGGTGCATCTTTAGTTATTCCATCATCTTCTATCATTTCTGGTATTATAGAACTTACAATATCATTATTATTTCTAAATTGCGTGGCAGGATTTATATATAAATATCCAATATTTCGTCTCATTACAGTTGTATAACTATCAGTACTACTTTCAGTGGCTAAATCATTATTAAGTGTTGAACGATTTGAAATTAATGTTCCATTTAAATAAACTTTGCAATTAGTTCTATTCACGAATAATTCATCTTCACCTTTTGGTGATTCTTGCATAACAATACTAATCATATTATAAGTTTTATTAAATAATTTGTTATCCATATCTTTGATACCTAATTTATTTTCCTTACTGTCATATATACTATTTTGCAAAGTACAGTTAAATTTATTTGAACTTGAATTAAATGTGTCAGGTGTATTTACATTATTATATTCTACTATTAAATGTGTTCCATCATTACTTATTTTAACTAAAGGATTTTTAATGAGAACATATTCAGATGGAGCACCTGCTTTTTTTGTATCACAACTAAAATCAAATTGTCTATATGGAAGCATATTACTTAATCCTTTGTAAAAAAGAACAATATATCTATTACTATTAGTTCCATCAATTAATGATACTTCCGGATTTTTAATATTATAATATAACCAGAAATTATAGGAATATTCGGCACCACCATTTTGATTAACAGATGGACTTAAATCTAAAAATCGAGGATCGCGTTTATTTACAGTTTCGACAGTATGTCCTGAACGCGTATATTCATAAATACCTGTAAAAATCGGAGTTTTCTTTTTATTAGTAGTAGTAATTTTTATAGAATTAATATATTCTCTGTCATAAATTGAATAGGCAAGAAATCCCATTATTAATATAAGAAAAATTGCTAATATTGCTTGAATAATTATGTCTAACATTTCTATTTAATTATATATATTTTTATATTTATTAACTAATTTTGTAAATGGGATTTCTTAATCCGTAATTAGCTAATCCTAAAGTAGATAATAAACCACCAATAGGTCCTTCATAATAATTATCATATACATCTTGTTGATTTAATTCATAATTAAAAGTAGTAACTTTAGCAATTAAACCAGAAAATCCGGGACCGTCTGCAAAACTACTGGCATCTCCACCAGTATTTAAATATTTACTGACATTCAAATCTAAATTTGTTAAATCCTTTGAAAGATTTTTTAATATTGAAACTTTCTCATATTCACCAGTGCTTGTCATATTAACTAAATCACCATCAACATAAGCATAAATATAATTTTTATATGAATTGGCATTGCAAACTATAGCAACATGTACCCATCTTTGCATAGGTATATAAGGAATGACTATACCAGTTTGCATAAATCTTTCAAATTTTTCAGAATTGCTTAAATCACTATAAGTAATATCATTATAGGTTGTATTATTAACATTTTTTAATTTTGAAAATCGAACATATAAACGGTTATTTGTTTTATCAAGGAATATATATGGTGATGATGAACCAATATATGTAGGGGTTTTTTCACTATTGATACTGAGAACATGTTTATATAAATCACGACCAACATTTAAATCATGAAGATATATCCAGAATGCATAACTACGTCTTTCACCATTATTATTATTATCAAATTCAAAACCGAATTGTTTTTTCTCGTTACATCGAACAGGACGTTCAGTATCTTTTGCAATTACTTTAGACATTCCAAAAATTTTTCTAGAAATGAGATAATAAAGCGAATAAGCAATACCAATACAAACAAGAATAACTACAATCAAACCTATATAAATACCTTTACTATTAAATAAATTATTAATAGTATCTGTATTTGATACATTTTTAAAAGCATTAGTTATTCCACTTAAAGGACTTGAGCTTCTTGAAAAATCCATTTTAATATCTATCTAATATTAATAAATATATTTTCTATTTATTAATGTTAAATGATAATTGCCTATAAATTGGAATGGAAATGATTTATTATAATTAGATTTATTTGTTTTTTTCTGTAAAGATAAATAACTCAACATCTTTGTAAAATTATTTAATCTCGGTGTCTTACTTTTCTTTATGGGAATTTTAAATAAACCTTCAATCATGGATATAAAAAAATCTATGCCAATTTCATTATTTTTATTCATTATTATATCAAAATAGCAAAGGTTTATTAAAAAATGCTTATAATAAGCTTCTTTCTCTCGTTTAATTCCTTTACGATTGCTATTTAATTCTATTATTAGATTTTCATGAAAATTTAAAGGAATTATCCATTGTTCTTTATTTATAATTCTTCTCAAATTATTTCTATTAAAATTATTTGAATATAAATCATCAATTGCTAATATATCATCGTTATTATTATAATATGTATTTGTTATTATCCTTATTGCCGTCGATAAATTAAATAATGGGTCATTTGCTATTTTAATGACTTCATTCATCTTAATGTCTGATTTATGAATTTTCAAAATTTCAAATAATTCCTTTATATCCATTTTAGGAAATTCGAATGTTAAACATTTCTTCTTAATATCACCTAATTTTTTGCCAACATTATTATTAATTATACAAATAATTGGAATATGTTTTAATTTGCCATTATTTGTATTTATAAAATTATAAAGACTGATATTAATTGTATTATCTAATGAAAGTAAGATATCAAAATCATTAATTATAATTATTTTTTTGGAAGTATTATTAGTTAATATTTGAATTAATGATGAAACATAGCTTTTAAATAGGAGATCGGAGAATTGGCTCGAACATGAACAATTAAAACAATCAATATTAACAATAAATAAATTTAATTCTTTGCAGAGATTATTAATAGTGACTGTTTTACCAATTCCACTATTACCATTTATGAATATACATGAATTAAATGATAACCTCTCATTTTTCTCATAACTATTTAAAATCCATTCTTTTATTATATTCATATATCAATTATTATAAAATACAAAAAGTTATTTATATATATAATCTTTTTTATTCAAAAATAATTTCAAGATAATCATCCCCGTATTTTTCCATCATCTTAAAAATCCTTGATGGTTTCATAACTTCCTTAATTATCTCTTCTTCGAATTGTTCATTATTTTTCTTCATCATTTCATAATCCAATTGAAATATTGAACGATTTTTAAATAGAAACAGAGAACCAGATAAATGTTTATTTTTTTCGCTCTCTTCACGAATTAATTCAATTGCTTTATAATTTGGATTAAAAATTAATGAATACCAATTAATTTTATCTTTATTCTGATTAAGAATTTTAATAGCATTATCATTAGTATTTGCCGATAAATGTTTCCAATCAATTTTATTTTGGTTTTTTTCAAGTAATTTAATAGCTCTATCATTTGTATTTAAAGATAAATAGAACCAATTAATCTTATCAGGATTCTTTTCAAGTAATTTAATAGCTTTATCATTTATATTTAATGATAAATTAGACCATTTAATTTTATTTTCATTTTCCTCAAGAATCTTAATAGCCTTATCATTCATATTTAAAGATAATTCAGCCCATTTGATAATAGAAGGGTTTAATTTACTCTCTTCTTCGAGAATCTCCATAGCTTTATCATTTACATTTAAACATAAACGCTCCCAATAAATCTTATCTCGATTTTTATTAATAATTTCTAAAGCTTTATCATTTGCATTTAAGGAAAAATAAAACCAACTAATTTTATCAGGATTATCTTCAAGTAATTTAATAGCTCTATCATTTGTATTTAATGATAACTGATGCCATCTTATTTTATCTTGGTTTTCTTCGAGAATTTGAATAGCTCTTTCATTTCTATTCAAGGACAATTCAGACCAATTAATCATATGTCGATTTTTATCGAGAATTTCCAAAGCTCTATCATTAATATTTGCTGATAATTGAGTCCAATTAATCTTTATTTGATTTTCAAATAATATTTCAATAGCTTTATCATGAGTATTTGCAGATAAATATTCATAATCAATTTTATATTTATCAATCCAATCTCTTAATTTCCAGATTGGTTTATTAAAACTCATTTGTTATTATTGTTATTGTTATCATTAATTTCAAAGAATAATCATTTTTTATCTCATTACTATTTTGATAACTAAATAAATGTAAAAAGAGATTATAGCAAGAATTGGATAAATTATATCTAATGTTATCATTGATTTACCCGAATAAGTTTTTAAATTACCATAACTATCAAACATAATAGATGGTTTAAAAATGAATAGTAATAGTAATATTAAGATATAGATTAATATAGGTATCAGTATCATTACTTTTATTCTATAAGTAATTTATAGAATAAATGATAATCAAATTAATAATTATAATAATTATAATAGCTATATTTCTATTATTTGTCATAAAACAAATTGAAGGATTTTCAAATAAGAATTATGAAAATACCGAAATTATTTCACCCGAATATTCCAATATTTATTCTTATTTACCTTATGATATCAAAAGTAAAAATAAGGATAGTATGGTTTATGATTTTGGTAATGATGAATTAAACGAGATTTTTAAAAAAGAGTTTAAGATCGATTATAAAAAAATAATAGCATTATCTGAGGGTTTTAATTGGTCTAAATGGAATAATAATAATTATTCAGAAAATTCTGATAAACGACTCAATAATTATTATACGAATATAATTAATGATTTTGATTTTAAACTCAAATCAGCTGTTTTTAAAATTGAAGATACTGAATATTCAATAATTAAACATTATTTAAATCGTTATAAAATAGCAAATGAAAATAAGAATACTTATTTATTAGATATTAGTATCCTCATTTATAGACCCAATAGACCACTTGCCAAACATATAAAAATTCTATGTTTATGTAATGATGTTTTTACCAATTTCTTAATGGTAAAAGTAGTAGGAGTAGTTCCAGAATGTCAATTAAAATCAGCGACAATTGATTCATATAAACCCAATTATTCACAATTTATACCGACTGAAATAACTAATTATGATATGAATTCATTTATATATGACACGAATGATAAACTCGCTAATTCTCAGGTTGAATTAAATCTTTATTATAAACTACTTAAAGATTTAATATAATAATAATATAATAACTGTTATAATTATGTCATATTTTGAATATATTATTAATGGTGATCTGACACCTGAATTCGAAGAAAAAACAAAACAACTTCAAGAACGACTTAATAATGGAACTGCTTTTTATAATATTCAAAAATATACTGATGAGGAAATCGCACCAGAGAAAAAAATGAGAACATTGGTTCTTACCGCACCTCATAATATTTGGATCCCGCTTTTTGAACTATTGAAGGGTTGTGGCCTTAATTTCACCGCTTATTATAAACAAAGAATTATTTAGCAAATTTAAGCCATTCATTTTTAATTGATTCCATTATTTTTATAATTTCTTTACAATTATCAATAAAGAATTCTTTATAAATCTTAGTATCATTTGTTGTTAATGAAAATCGGACAAGAAGACGATTAATAAGAGGATGTGGGCAAATATAACCCACATATTCGCAATAATAGGTTTTATAAGTCTTATTATCTCTAACATATTTATTATGAAGTAATGATTGAATGAGATTTCCGAGTGTATCATCTTCGTCATCAATTTGAAAGTTGAATGAATTTTCACAACTGGCTACTGCTTCAATGGGAATCTTATCTTCACTAAGATTAATAATAAGATTTTCGAGTTTATCAATTATTATTTCAATTGCTTTTTTAAAGAGATATTTATAAGATAGACCATTAATTGATTCAATTTGAAAATTAATCATTGTAGGTTCTCCGTATTCATTTTTAAAATAACCTCGTTGAGTATCGAGAATATTATCGGCTTTTTGTGATGGATCTTCAACAAAATAGAAGTTTGAAAGAGATACTGGCGAAAAGGCTGCATTTAATTTACCAGTTGCTTTAATAGCCGTTGCAATAACATGTAAATGTTCACTAGGTCTTAGACGAGTAATGAGAACGTGAGATTTAGAAATCTTGTTCATCGGAAAAATTTTAGCTAATTCTTGTTTTGTCAATTCTTTTTCCTTATAACTACCTTTAAAATCAGCAGTAGTTATATTAATAGTTTCGTTGCCTTTATTTTCAATATTGAACTCAAATTTATAATCATCATCTTCATAATTTTCAGTTATTTCTTCGGAAATGTGAAGGGGAATTAAACCAACTCGATGAATCATAAATTCATTATGAAGTGGTCCTGTATTTATAGGAATTTCAATTGTTGGATGGTCTTCACCATAGAAACCAACAACGGGAATCTCATTTAAGATAGCACGACGAATTGAATTAACGATTGCCAGATCAACTTTATTGATTTGAAATGAATGTTGATTTGCTTTGTCATTATAATTATAACTTGAAAACATTTTGATTATCTTTATTTATGATATCTATATTTTTTTATGTCATTTTTTTAATTTTTAATTTATGAGTATTTAAATAAATGATTCTATTTTATAGTGATAGTTGTCAGCATTGTTCTGTTTTATTAGATACTATAAAACGCCATGATACCAAAAAAACAATTAAATTAGTTTGTATTGATACAAGAATTTCTCTGATTAAAGATAAAATTTCAAAAGTTCCTGCTTTAATGTTTTTACCAACAAAAGAGGTTATTTATGGAAAAGCTGTTTTTGATTATTTATTATTACCAAATAGAGGTTATTTATTTACTAATAATAATAGTCGTGATAAATCAGACACACAAATTCAACAATCGTCTTTACATGCTCCATCAATTCCTTTAAATACCACTATTGAAAGCAATGAACCAATCTCATTTTCATTAGGAACCATAATGAGCGAAAAATTCAGTGATATAAATGATGATAACATTAATTCATTAAATATTAGTAAAGATAGAATTTATGGTTGGGATTTAATAACAAATGATGAACAAATTAAACCACCCGAAATTAAAATAAGTGGAAATGGAGAGAATACCCGTGATTTTAAATCAGATAAAAAATTACCATCACTTGAAGAACTAACAAAAGAGCGTGAAAATCTATTTAAGGATATTAAATAATTTTAAATATATATAAACAAAAAAAATGAGTTCATCTATAATTATTTTTAATCAATATTATTATGATCTTTTAAGTAAAATTCGAACAATTGCGAAAAAACATCGGGAGCATTCAACGACTGCTGCTAAAGTTTTAGATATAGTAAAAGAACATTATAAGGAATTTGATAAATCTTCAAATGATTATGTTAATTTTTTAAATGAGAATTGCAATGATGATTTCTGGAAATCTTATATCGAAGTTAGCAAAGATGATTGTGATGAATGGTTAAAGAAGGATGAAGTTAAAACTGTTTGCTTATTTAAGGATATTAGTATTGCTGATAT
>Ga0247840_10011438_pt1 | contig 10821 bp, 9 predicted proteins | sample LaCruzMarch2015__FD_192404 | JGI IMG/M metagenome (GOLD analysis project Ga0247840, IMG submission 192404) | Freshwater microbial communities from meromictic Lake La Cruz, Castile-La Mancha, Spain - LaCruzMarch2015_17m | ecosystem: Environmental > Aquatic > Freshwater > Lake | place: Spain...
CACATAGGGGATGTCATCGCCGCCAGGTTTCTCCATTTTTATATTTGCAGGGTCTTCCGCAGAGGTGGTTTTTCTAACAGAAATCGACTCTCCGGTCAGCAACGACTCATCCACAGTTAGATTACGGGACCAGGCGACCACTCCGTCGGCGGGAATACGGTCACCCTCGGACAGACAGACCATGTCACCGCTCACGACTTCGCGGCCGGGAATACGGATGCGTTCCCCTTCGCGGATGACCAGTGCGCGGGGACTGGAGAGGTCACGCAGGGCATCGAGGGCCTTTTCGGTTTTTCCCTCCTGGTAAATAGTAATCCCGATCATGATAAACACGAAACCCAGCAGCAGCAGGGCATCCTTGGGTTCGCCAAGAAAGAGGTAGATGCTGCCACAAGCGACGAGCAGCAGGAACATAGGCTCTTTAACCACCTCAAAGGCGATGGCCAGGATATTGCGCTTCTTGGAGGAAGGGAGCTCGTTATAGCCCTCGATCTTCAGTTTTTCCAAGACTTCCGCGCGGGAAAGTCCTTTGATTTGTTTTGCCTGGTCCTCGGTTAGCGCCATACGTCCTCCTGATTAGTTAGGTATCTGTCATTTTGAATCAATACATTTTTCGATTGCTTTTTTGCTTATTGTTCCCTCGCGCAGGATGGTGGGAGGAGTACTTGTAACATCGATTATGGTGGAGCCTTTAGCGCCTGGGGTAGTGCCCAGATCAATGATGGCGTCAATTTTATCGCCGAGCTGTAAAGCAACCTCAGACGCGCTTACACATTCAGGAGCGCCGGTTAAATTAGCGCTTGTCGCAGTAAGCGGTTTTTTCAGTATTTTAACAATTCTCCACGCTCCGGGATGGCTGGACACCCGCAATCCGATTTTGCCGCTTCCCGCCGTCAGAAGCGGTGATACAATATCTTCCGCTGAAAAGACTATGGTCAGTGCGCCGGGCCAGAATGCCGCCATCAGTTTTTGTGCTAATTGCGGCACATCCTGCACAAGAGGGGAAACATCATCTGTTTGACCAATAATCAGTGCAATGGGGTTTTGGAAATCTCTGCCCTTGATGGCAAAAATCTTTTGAATTGCTTTTTCATTGGTGGTGTCCGCGCCCAGTCCGTAAAAAGTTTCTGTCGGGTAAGCAATAATACCGCCCTGGGCAACAATTTCCGCAGCTCTGGTCAGGATTATTTCTTCAGAGTTCTTGTCACTTACTTTCAGGATTTCCGGCATGAAATTGCTTCCTGCTTCTTTTCCACGTCCTCGGCCATCTTTTCTATGTAGGCTAAAAGCGCAGCACTGATTTTTTTATCTTCCAAGGCCAGTAATCGGATAGCAAACAAGGCGGCATTTTTAGCCCCTGCCTTGCCGATAGCCATTGTGGCCACAGGAATTCCGCCGGGCATTTGCACTGTGGAGAGCAGGGCATCAAGGCCATGCAGGGATGTGGCATCAATCGGGACGCCAATTACTGGCAGAGTAGTTTGCGAGGCAATCACTCCCGCCAGGTGTGCGGCTGCTCCAGCACCGACGATAATTACCTTAACGCCTCGGCCTGCCGCTGAGGTGGCAAACTTTGTTGTTCGCTGAGGTGTGCGATGCGCCGAAGTTAAAAGCAGCTCATGTCCGACGCCGAATTCTTCTAATATTTTAGTTGCTTCGGTCATGATGGGCAAGTCCGAATCACTGCCCATAACCACGCTGACTAACACATTTTTTTGGGCGCTTTTTGCTTTCATGCCAGCTCCTTTGTATGCAGATAGTATTGCTGTATAAGTTTGTCAATACATAACGCATTGGGCCGTAGTTTGCAAGATGGAAATTAGTGAGACCCAAGCTTCAGAAACAGAGTGTACTGAAGTTTGTTGGTCGAACTATCCAATAGCCAAGGGCTGTTGGAAATTACCCCTTATGCAAAGTATAACGTGTCCCGACCTATTCTTGGCTTGGCAGACAGTGTCGAATCAAGCTTTGCCTTCACAATTATCACATCTACAAATGAGCAACTATGGTGAATGAAATATTATGATGATTTGTGTTTGAAATGTTTGCGTAACGAAAAAATAAGCCGGAGCGTAGCGATCGGCTGGATTGACTGTTGGGCAATATTTTATATAAAACCGACGCCATTTTTCTTTATAGATTTGTTTAGTCTAAGTTAATGGAAAATTTTTTCAATTGTCAATCCAGCCAACCCGGGTACGCAGTCTACTATCTCCGCAAATAATCTCTTGACCGCCATGCGATGAAATGCGATTAATGGATCGATATCAAATCAGATCGCGTGGATAAGCAGGAATATGATTGTAAATAAAGAATTTCAGGAAAAAGGCGCAAAGACCTTTACGAAAGCTTTCTTTGATTACCCGATGTTCGAATGGTGCCTCCCTGATGAAACACGACGGAAAGAGCAGCTCAGTGTTTTTTTTAAAATGATAGTCTCCCACGGCGTCAGATATGGCAGCCTTGAGTCAACCTCCACCGATTATGAAGGTTTTATGCATTATCTTCCGCCTTCTGTACCCGCACCAGGAACGTTGCGTTGGATGAGATGCGGAGGATTGAAACTAATCATTGCATTTAGCCCTTTATCAATAAAACGTCTCGAAATTATAAACACGATTGTGGATGAGATGAGGGACCGTTGCATTCAGGCACCGCATTTTTATATCATGCAGGTCGGAGTTGATCCAGCTCATCAGGGGAAGGGAAACTGCAGATTACTGTTCAATAAACTTTTTGCTATAAGTGAAGCTGTGAATCAGCCCTGCTATCTTGAAACAATGAAAATTAAAAACGTAGATATTTACAAACATTTTGGATTCAGTCTGGCTGATGAACGCAAGATACCCGGATCGCCATTAACCGTGTATGGCATGATCCGCTGACCTGCATCTGTCTTTTTGAAAATTTTAAGGCCCCTGTCCATTGCTTTTTGTGTTGAAGGAGCCACATGAGACCCATGGCAGGTGCAGATAAAACGCAGTATGTCTCTTGTCCCTGTACTAAATACATCTTCAACTCGTTTTTTTCAAAGCTACCTGCTGTAAAATACTTATTTGTTTGATAAGAACTTGCTTTCATTGGAAGTGAGTATAGGGAAGCAACACTTGTGTGTCAAGGAAATATAGGCCACCAAATGTGTGCTATTGATGTCTGTCGACGGTCGTGAATTGTATTTATTACGAATTGAAATCAAGCATTTTCATTGGGGTGGATGTTTTGTGGATTACAGGAAGGCATCTTGATGTCGCCATCTACAAGTCATCGAAAATACAAATCTTAATAATCAATGAATTCCATTTGTACCGTTGAATATGCCGTCATCTATTTTCTCTCCAGTTCGATCTCACTCGTTTATCACCCGTTCGGTATCCTTTCCATTTTCACACCTCCGTCTTGGTTTCTTACCTAAACATTGGTGTCCATGTTTTTAACATAGCACAGTCTTATAGCCGCAGCCCCGTCCAGTGACGAGAGTTGCATGCCAAAAAAAACGCCCCGCTGCTTTTTGCAAAGAGCGGGGCGTTTTGCGTCAAGCCGGATTATTTTTTCTTGGCGTCAGGCGCGGCAGGCTTGCCTTTGTCGGCAGCTTTCGGTGCAGGAGCCGGTGCGCCACCACCACCCACGGTCACGTCGGCACGAAAGCCGTCGATGGTTTTCCTGCCCATGCCTTTGACCTTTTCCAGGTCGTCCACGCTCTTGAACGGGCCGTTTTTGGTGCGGTATTCGATAATTGCCTTGGCCTTGGCAGGGCCTATGCCTTTCAGCACTTCAAGCTGCTCTGCGGTGGCGGTATTGATATCCACCGCCGCCATGGCGAAACCGGGAAATACGAACAGTACAAGCAGCAATGCAACCAATAGCTTTTTCATCATCACTCCCTCCTAGGTTTGGATTAAAAATTGGGTTAACAATTTTCACGATTGATAAGGTATTGCTTTTTACGGCTCGGAGTATATGGGAGGTGTTTTTGCCTGTCAAGGGATATTTTCCATCGTAGAATTCTTTACAGTAGAACTCTTTACAGATAAACGCAGATTAGCATTAATAATCTTGAATCTTTCAGCAAGCAAAGCGATTGTGTAGTTCATGAAGTTATGTTTGATGGTCAATCTTTACACATGCTGTCAACATACCTTCGTCCTACAAAAACTTATATACAGCACTACCTCGCAAAATCCAAATATTGGCCATGCGCCTTCTTTGCCTGTTCCTTATCAACCCCAAGGTAGTATTTGCAAGTAGTATCCAGACGCTCATGGCCAAGAATCTCTTTCACATGCACAATTGGGCAACCATTGAAGATTAGATTAGTGGCCACTGTATGACGGAGAATATGAGGTGTAAGTTTTTTGTTGATATGGGCTTTCTTGCGATAGTAATCAAAAAATCTCCATATATCATCTCGGTGCATTCTTCCTGTTGGCTTCTTAGTGACAAACACGGCTTCATGCAAATCATTCCTGTTTTCCAAATACCTGCGAAGCCATTCAAGAGATCGTTCATTGAAAAATATAGTTCTCTCTTTGTTTCCCTTTCCCACTATCTTTGCCTCTAATTTATCCCAATCAATATCTTTTCGATTAAGCGAAAGCACTTCGCCTATTCGCATTCCGGTACCAAGCAAGACTTCGACAAGAGCTTTAAAGCGAAGCCCGTTCCATTTGGTGGTATCAATAACATTTACAAATGTTTCCACTTCTTCTTTTTTTAGATATATGACTTCCCGCCTGTATCTTCTTGGGGGTCTTATTGATTTTGGATTTACTACGCTAAGTTTTAAAAAGCTTTTGCAATATGACATGAAACTACGAGTAGCATAAACAACGCCTGCAATCCTGGATTCACTCAAGCCACGCTCCATCATGGCTTTTTTTAGTCTCACAAAATCCATAACATCAAATTGCTCCACGGGCTTGTCTCCGACATCTCTCATGAAGCATTTGAGCGAGTCACGGTACTTGATAATGGTTTGCGGTGAAAAGTTTAATTCGTAGCGTGCATACTCTAGAAAGTCTTCAATAAGAGCACTCATGAGTCTCTCATTTTTAGGTGTAACTCCCTGGAAAGCATTCGCAATTAGGGGTGAACTTTTAGTCTGCATAAAACATTTTGTTCCGCTGAATTCGCATCGTTTTTTTGGTCTTGAAATAAACAAAAAAACACCATTTAGAATGGTGCCTTTCGATCCACGGCAATGTGATATTAATGGCTTATTACAGCCAATAATCACAAGCTATTGTGGCTAGTCCTCAAGTTGTGTTATCCGAATTTGATTATCCCGCCGAGGCGGGACAAAAGACCAATAGATTATACCCTGAATAAATTCAGAGCTTCACCTTAACTCCCTAGAAAGGAGGTGTTTACGATCGGACAGCAAACGGACTTTAACCAGTAAATAAGGCACCAAACAAGATTTTTAAAAATGCTAATTCAGTAGAAACACTTTAAGAATTTTACACATTCATTCTACTGCATAACCAGTAAAAAATCAAGGTAATCAAAAATTATCCGCTATGCATTATTACTAATTAGTCCAATATCCATACTACGAATCATGCTTTCAATTTCCTCATCATTCACTTCTTCTGAATAATAAATTTTTTGCGATTCACCAACTTTTTCCTGTTTGGCAATTTTCCAGTTAGAAAGCATTGATTTTTGACTTATAGGTTTTCGGATCTCTTTTTGTTTAATGAGTTCTACTATTTCCTCCAAATCTATTTTGTTATTTTTGAAAATTTGAAACAAATCGTAAAAATCTCTATATCTCGCTCTATCACTGGAAGCTCGGATTTTCTCAGCCACTATTTCCCTGATATCCATCACTTTTACTTTCGTGTCCACTTTCCACACATTTTTATATTCCAACTCTTTTGCCGACAGAATAACATTTTGAATAAAATCAATTTCCACTTTCAGTGAATTTGGCTGACCTAGCGGACCGCTATAAGTTAAGCGTTCCAGTTTTATTGTAGCATTGGAAACGTAATCTTTTTTAATTTCCAGAAAATCATAAGGTTCAAATATTTTTTTCACATCCTCCAACCTTATATTTCTGTCCAGCGAAGTAAAATCCAAGTCTTCGGAAAATCTCATTTGATTAAGATAACAATGGTGCAATGCTGTTCCGCCTTTAAAGACTAATTTATCACGAAGAGAAGAATCGTAAATAATTTTGGAAACAAGAGCTAAAAAATAATCCTTCTCGGCAATAGCCAAAGGATATTTCAAATTCTGTCGATTGATTACTTCCAATTCTCTTTTGGAAAGCGAAACTAAGTTTGTCATATTTTATTCGAAGTGATTATGATAATATAAGCGCCATTTGGCATTAAATAGCTTACTGTCTTTGGTCATATAACTGCTTCCCGATTTTCCATCAACTTGTTTATGGAGATTGGCTGAATTGAGACCAACCTTATCCATTAAAAATCCTAAGATTCTCGCCACAGTCAGGGATTGTTTTTGGCTAAATTCAAAAAGTTTTTCCAAATCAAAATTATCCTTATTCTCTCGTAATTTTTCCAAAACCAAATCAACAGAATAAATATTCCTTCTGAAATTAAGCATATCCAAAATCGCTTTTTCCAAAGTAGCTATTTTAACTGTTTTTCCCTCTAGCTGCACATCTTCAAATCCATGGAAGTTTTTTTGAGATGTTTTGATAAATTCATATTTGATATTTTGTATCGTTTTGGTTGTGTGCTTGGTCAGAGATAGCAAAGTTATTGTTTTGAGATACTGGTCAAATATTCCGTGATGTTGCAGAGCAGCCTCAAAAGAAATATATGTATCACTCGCTAATGATTGAGCGATAACAAAAAATGAAACATTGGCCGTACCTCTTGATTCCAGGTTGGTAATATAATAGTTACCCCTAGCAAGCCTTACAAGCCAGCCCCTTTTCATTAGCTTGCTAACCACATTTTTAATCCCCTGCTCATTCATTTCATTCTTTAATTCTTCGGAAATTTGGCTGAAATTGATAAATAAGCCATATTTTGCAATAAGGTTATCAATAAGTGTGGATTCTTTTTGGGATAATATTGTACTATTTTTTGACATAAGGTAACCAATAATGCTTACTTTGTAGCTGTATTTTAGACAAAATAACTTCTTTTGTCAAATTATTTTATATCATTTTTACGCTTTGATTATATCGTTTTTGATATAAAAAATCAATTAAATTGCGTATTTTTAAATAAATGGCTAAAATAAACCATTTTTTTATATCATTATAATATCATATTTTGACTATGTAAGATTATATTAGATCATGTAAGATAAGTTAGAACGTTAGGCATGATAATTTTTTCACATAAGATGGGATTTCAAATTTGGATAAAGAGATTTTACCACTTGAAGACTATAAAAGAATATTTGAAACAATCTATTCTGTTTTGCGATTTGTAGACTTAGAGCCAGAAAAGAATTGCACTTATTTTAGCCTTATCGGTGCTTTTTTGCTAAATGAGTATTATGGAATAAACTGTAAATCATTTTCAGGTTTAGCAGCGTATATGCTAAATGGTGAATTAGAGGCTGTTCTCGCGTTTGGTGAATGTGTGGGTGAAAATACTTGCACTGCTTCAATCAACGCGTTTCATTCATGGATTGCAAATGATGATTTTATAATTGACTTTCAGGCACCATTATTTCCAGAGATATTATCAAAGCGGATAGACATGAATGTATGTGACAGTAAAATGTTTCAAAAACACATTAGCCTTCAATGCGAATCGCCAATGCTATTTAAAAAAACAGGTGATTTCTTTCACGCCCCAAATCGTGAATTAACCAAACGCATTGTTGATGATTTTGCAGACAACCCGTTCAATATGAACATTGTAAATATATGTGGCAATTGGTTTGTAAATCCAATCCACAAAATGAAGGCTTTTGTTGAAGTGAAGAATGATTATGGACAACGAGGTAAAATTCACCTGTGTGAAAAATCAATTAACGGTAAATGGTGAAAAACATTATGCCTGACAAAATCAATCCAACCGATCCCTACGCTCCGGTTGATCTTTTTGATGTTAGAAGGGTGCTTCGCGTGAGAAATTAAGCAAACTGAAATAGAGAGGACAATACATGAGCATTAAATCATATGAAGAAGTCATTAAGCATTTAAAATCCCAGAAGAGAAGCAAGCATCTCCTAATCGGCAATGGCTTCAGCATGGCGTATGATCCAAAAATATTTTCCTATAATGCACTTAGCAAATTAGTGGAAGATAGCGATAACGATCTGCTTAGGAAATTGTTTGCAGTGGTCAATAATAGAAACTTTGAGCAAATCATGCAGCAGCTAACCATAAGCAAAGAGATCATTGCTGCATTTGATGGAGACAAACGAACAATCAAAAAAATAGAAGATGCTAGTAGTGCTCTAAAAGAATCTCTAGTAGATGCCGTAAAATCACTTCACCCTGAACACGTTTTCAAAATACCAGAAAGTAAAAGCAAAGTTTGTGCGTCCTTTCTAAAAGATTATTTGGACAATTCAGGAAACATTTTCTCAACAAATTATGACATACTTTTATATTGGGTTTTAATGCGAAATGAGCTGCCAAATGCGATCGATGGATTTGGTCGAGATGTAGAAGATCAAGGAGAATATGTACCTAAAGAGGATGTGATATTATCAGAATTGCGTTGGGGAAATAACAAAGATACGCAGAATGTTTTCTATTTGCATGGAGCCTTGCCGATCTTTGATGATGGTATTGAAATAATAAAAGAAGAATATGATGGCGACTATATTCTAGAAAATATTAAAAAAAGAATGGATAATGGAAACTATCCAATATTTGTGACAGCAGGAAATGGTGAAGAAAAGCTGAGCCATATATTGCATAATCATTACTTGGCATTCTGTTACGACAAGTTATGTTCAATAGGCGGATCATTAATTACCTTTGGGTTTAATTTCGGCCAATATGACGATCACATCATAAGGGCGATTAATGAAGCAGCCTCTCAGGGTTTCGATGAGAAACTATGGAGTGTATATATTGGTATTTATTCGGAAGACGACATTAAGCATATTGAATCAATTAAGAAAAAATTCAAATGCAAGGTCAATATGTTTGATTCGAAGACAGTCAAATTATGGGCATAAAGAAATCTTCTAACAATCACTTCAACCGGACTCGGGGAACAAGCCCTCTTGTCGGTTAAGCGTATATTATGTAATCCGATAGGCAATAACTTATTTGAATATAATCGCACTACCGGAATTATAATCAGTTCTTTGCGATACAGTCATATTGTCAAGATAAAAAATGTTGCTGGTATCAGCATTCGTTATGGTAATAATAATCTGATCTATTGCATCTTTGTTCGCATTTGATACTCCAGATAGATCAATATTGGCTGTTTGGAATGAATCAGCTACGGTGATGTTCGGCGTGATTTCAGTTGTTGTTCCTCCAGAATCATGAATTCCTATTTTTATATTTGAACCTATTCTTGAGGCACGAATATCAAAAGAAAGAGTATTTCTATTGGTTAAATCAAGCGGTGATGCAATGGTTCTGGTTAAAGTTTTATTTAAGGCGCTTGTCATTCCGGCTACGCCTTTTAAGGAATATGAGCCTTGAGTTTTGGTGGTGGATTCAGAGTATGATTGCAGACCGGAGATGCCGGTGGCGTAAGTACTCATAGTCCCAGTTGTGCTTGGATAACTATGAGAACTACCATCAAAATAATCTGCGTCAGGTTTATAATAATAACCACTACCACCAGTTGTATCTACTTCTATTTGCCCGGTTGGAGAATACCAACCTAATAAATCTCCGGTTGCAACATCACAATTCTTTCCAGTAAATGTTTGTTTTAAGCCGCCGGTTACACTGCCGATGGATTCATAATCTCGCATAGTAAAAGTTCCGGCGCTACCGGAGAATGTCCCCATTTTTACACCCGTAGCATTGTTTTGAAACCATAGCTCAAAAGAAGTTAAAACTCCCGTGGCGTTGGCTGGATTCTCAATAGCTAGATTTGTATAACCATACCCACCACCACTATATGACCTGTCGGTTACTGCGGGACCAACATCGATAGCAGTTACCCCGCTCGTCACATACGCCGTCTGCGCTGCGCTATCCGAAGAATATTCCATCAGATCAACATTGGACTGTGCGCCAAATAGGCCGGTCTTGAAACTTACATTTTGACGCATTATGATTAACGAATTAACAATCGTCATATTGTCAATATAGAAAGTATTGGCTGCATCTGCATTGACTATGGTAATTACAATTTTATCTATAGCATCTTTGTTAGCATTACTTACTCCTGATATATCCCAAGTCACAGTTTGATAAGCCCCTGCATTTGTAATGTTGGGGGTTATTTCTGTTGTAGTTCCTCCTGTATCGTGGATACCTATCTTAATATTACTACCTGTTCTGGTTGAACGGATATCAAAGTTAAAACTATTCACTCCTGTTAAATCAAGAGGGGAAGCTATGGTTCTGGTTAAGGTTTTGTTTAGACTAGTTGTTATTGTAGCTACTCCTTTTAAAGCATAGGTACCTTGAGTTTTAATGGTGGATTCGGAGTAGGACGCTAAAGCTGATAGCGATTGCGTCCATGTTACTGAACCAGCTGAACCTGCTGAACCCGCTGTTCCTGCTGTTCCGGCAGTTGCTTGGTCAACCGAACCAGCCAAGGTTCCATGCCCTCCTGTTCCAGCTCTAATACCACCAGAACTACCATAATAATTGGTTTGACTTGCAGGTGTACAGCCGGCAGTCCCACCAGCTCCGCCAGCACCACCGCTACTCCCAGCCCCTCCGTTTGCTGTTACAGT
>Ga0247840_10011441_pt1 | contig 10819 bp, 10 predicted proteins | sample LaCruzMarch2015__FD_192404 | JGI IMG/M metagenome (GOLD analysis project Ga0247840, IMG submission 192404) | Freshwater microbial communities from meromictic Lake La Cruz, Castile-La Mancha, Spain - LaCruzMarch2015_17m | ecosystem: Environmental > Aquatic > Freshwater > Lake | place: Spain...
CCTGTTTTCTCAATGAAAAAGGACTGTCTCTCATTTTTCATTTTGAGACAGCCCCTTCTCCATTTTTTCCCTATATGGTCCACTGATCGTGTACAATCCCCACCAGATACCAAATCCCGCCTGTCTGCTCAAAGACAAGTCTCAGGCTCTTCCAGTCCATACCTGAGTATTGTGGATCAAAGCCGGTAAAATGAAATTCTACAAAAGAGGCTGTCGGATAGGCTTGCACGATATTGTTGATTGAGTTTCCCGTGCCAATAACCACGTTATTGCCGATGAGATTCGGGTTTGCAAAATCCACATCATAGACAAACTGATTGTAATAATTTTGAGGCGTCATCTGAATAGGATCCCCGCTACCATCAAAGGCACCCCATAGATAGGTTTGTGTGTCTGTAAGCATTGCCGGAACCTGAGCGGCTGTAAACACAATATTTGTGCTTGTGTCAATATAAGCATACGGCGTGAACCTGAGACCCTTGACAGGATCTACAAAGGCGCCTAGGCCTGCCATATCCTGATTTTTCAGGAGCACAGACACATCAAGAGCGCTCTGGATAAGCGAGCCACTTGGCTGTACTGTTGGCAGTGGTGCCGGATCAACCACGGCGGGCTGCGTGCAGCCCGATAAGGACATAGTCAGCGTTAACAGGGCCAGTATAATAATCATTTTATTTTTTTTCATTTTGGACCTCCTTTACCCTCAATTGTATATCTTCCCTGGAGTACTCCTCACCAAACATTAAAACTTCTCTTTCTTTGGTGCTGGTTTTTGAAAACAGCATCCTTGATCGCAATGCCAGAATGATCCCTGCGATGGACCAGATCAGAACCAGCCCCCATTCGTAAGGCCAGATCAGAGTGTTCGGGCTTATTGGAGAATATAAAAGCAGAAAAAACAAAGAGGATGCAATGGCTGCCAGACCAATGGTCTTCCATCTTTTAACCTTAAAGGGTCTGGACAAATCAGGCTCTTTAATTCTGATATTAATAAAGGAGATGGATACAATCAAATATGAGATGACTGTGCCCAGGGCAGCTGAATTGACAAACCAAACGAGGGCGTTCTTTCCCAGCAATGGAGACAGGCAGCAGATTATACCAACCATGACGAGTGCAGCCACAGGAGACTGATGTTTGGGATGCAGCCTGGCAAAGATTTGGGGAAGCATTTTTGCCCGCCCCATAGCGAACAATATGCGGGAAGCCCCCACCATAAAGCCGTTCCAGCTGGTCAATATGCCGCACATACCGCCTAGAATCATGATTTTGCCCATAATAGGCGTCTTGAAGGCAAAGGATGCCGCATCAGCTACAGGCACTGAGGCAACAATTCTCATCTCAGGTGGTGATGAAACAGCAATGCCAACAATCATAATGATATACCAGGAACAGGCAAGTACGATTGAGAGAATCAATACTTTGGCAATATCGATCAGAGGAATATTAATTTCCTCAGTTGATTGCGGGATGACATCAAAGCCGATGAACATGGATGGCGTCATGAGAAGCACAGCACCCATGCCCGCAGCACTGGTAAAAAGTGGGCCCATATACTCCGTCTCGCCGAAGGCAGCCCCACCTGCTACGAAGACGATGCCGGACAGGACCAGCCCCAGTGTACCCATAATCTGAAATACCGCCGCAGGCTTAACGCCAAAAATATTCAACACTGTAAGAATTACAGCGCCGGCCATACCGATAGCTGCCCAGGAAGCATAAACATCATAGCCTGCCAATGTCCAAAGATAACCGATCTTAGGTACCTGAAACAAATAGTCTATCGCTGTAGATAAGGCAATTCCCTCCCAGGATGCCACACCAACATAGGCGAAGGAGATCGCCCAGCCGGCTACCCAGGCCCAAAAGTAGCCAAGCCCTCTATAAGCAAAAGCCAGTTCACCGCCGGCGATTGGCAGCGCCGTAGTAAGCTCCGCATAGGTCAACCCGACGAAAAGACACATTGTGCCGCCGATTAAAAAGGAAATGATGGCTCCGGCAAACCCCGCATTATGAATCCACTGTCCTGGAAGCACAATCCATCCCCAGCCTATCATGGTGCCAAAGGAGAGCGCGAGTACGTCAGAACGACTCAGTACCCTCTTCAGTTTTTGTCTTTCGTACAGCAACATTTATTTTAACCCATATTCTGAAATTTTATTGAATAGCTGCCTTCTGCTTATACCTAATATTTCGGCAGTCTTGCCAATATTATGATTGTTTTTTTCTAAAAGGCCTTCGATATATTTCGCCTCAAAATCACTGCGGATATCTCTTAAAGGTCTGTCAGTATTGAAGAAATCCTTCACGCTGCCCGTATCTGAAATAACCTTGGTCTTCATAAGCCCGCTCTCTCTTATTGTGCCATTTTCTGATAAAACAACCAGCCTTTCGATAATGTTTTTAAGCTCCCTGACATTGCCGGGGTAATCGTAATGATAGAGGAAATTCAGGACGGCCTTGTCGATGTCTATAATTTTCATTCCCATAACGCTTTCAGATTTTCGGATGAAATAATCGATTAACTTGCCAAGATCCTCTGTTCTCTTGCGTAATGGAGGTACCTCGATCACAATGGTGCTTAATCTATAGTAAAGATCTTCTCTGAACCTGCCTTCACTGATTTCCAGCTGCAAATCCTTATTGGTTGCTGAAATCAGTCTAAAATCAACAGAAATAGGAATATTTCTGCCTATACGAAGTATTTTTTTACTTTCAATGGCCTTGAGAAGCTTTGATTGCGTTGAAAGTGGTATGTCTCCTATTTCATCCAGAAAGAGCGTCCCCCCATTGGCTGCCTCGAATCTCCCGATTCTTGTCGTGGCTGCTCCTGTGAAGGCCCCTTTTTCATGCCCGAACAATTCAGATTCAATTAAGCTGTCAGATAAAGCGTAGCAATTGATATCCATAAACGGACTGCCTCTACGCTTGCTCTCTTTATGGATGAATTCAGCAATGACCTCTTTGCCTGAACCGGATTCTCCGAGTATGAGTATATTCGCATCGCTTTGAGCGGCTTTTCTGGAAATCTCTAGAACCTCATTATACTCTGCATTACCGGAATCCAGCATATAGTCAAAGTCACCGTAGGTTTCCTTTGAACGGTTTTCCTCCTCATCGAAGGCTCTCAATTTTTTTATATTTTCAATTTCGATCATGAGTTCTTCGGGCTTGCTGCCTTTGATCACGTAATTATAGGCGCCCAATTTCATGGCATTTACAGCGTTTTCGATAGTCCCATAAGCCGTCATGATAATCACATAGGTTTTAGGGTGTTTACTTTTTATCGCTTTTAACAGTGCTATGCCATCCATCTCCGGCATAATCAAATCAGACAGCACCATGTCAAATTCTTCCTCTGCCAAAATTCCCATAACAGCCTTTGGATTGCTGCTTTTTCTGGTTTGATAGCCCTTCGCCGTGAGTATGGTTTCCAGCACATCACAGTACTCAGGTTCATCGTCGACGATCAGAATCTTGAACTGCCTATTTATCATCCTCTTCACCCCTTTTTAATGGAAAAGTCATTGTAAAAATTGTGCCTGCCCCGAGTTGGCTTTCAACCTCAATTTTTCCTCCCAATTTTTCAGTTTCATTATAGACGATATATAGACCAAGACCACTGCCATCCCTTTTTTCCTTAGTGGTAAAGAAGGGATTGAAAATACTGCCAATATGCGTTTCAGAAATACCCGATCCGGTATCCGATACAATGATTCTATAGGTTTCCTGGTCATACTGGCAGTGGATTTTAATTTCTCCGCCCGAGGGCATGGCATCCACAGCGTTGATAATCAGGTTGATCATAATGATTTCCAAAGATTCCGGAATTGTCCAGATTTCAAAATCCTCGTCGCAAAGGATGGCTACGCGAATATTTTTTATTAACAGCATGTTCTGCTCCAGTAATACTATTGACTGGAGGAAGCGGTTCAAATTGGTCCATTCTCTCGTGTTATTGGATATTCTGGAAAAATCCAGAAGATTATCAATAATTCGGCTGGATTTGTCCACGGCTTTTTCTATGGAGGTGATGGCCTTTTCTAACACTGTTTGATCATAGTCGCTGCCGTTTTTTAGAATATAGCAATAATTTCTTATAATACCAAGGGGATTTCTTATTTCATGGGCTACCCCAGCGGCCAGCTGACCTACGGCTATCATTTTGTTGTCTTGCAGCATCTGCCTCTCTATGGCCCTGGCATTGGTGACATCGTTCAGCATCAATAAAACTTTTTTAACGCGATCCTTCGCATCGGTGAGGGGAGATATAAAAGCTTCATAGACCTTGCCATTGTTTTCTATTTCCATTCTCTGCTTGTTGTGGTTTTCAAAAGTCTTTTGAACGCCTGTCGTCAAATCCTCCATGGTTTTTCCTTCCAGGCTTAAAACCGAGTTGACTTTTTTCCCGATTATACTGCTCTTTTTTTTACCTATATAATCAGAGAGGGCATCGTTGATATTAATGATGTTAAAATCCGAGTCAATTTCTATCATAAACATTTCGACGCTGTTATAGGTTGTCTGAAGGTCATTGATGCTGGCATCAAGCATTTCCATGCGATCGGCCAGCTCACTGTAGATAACGCGATAGGACTCATAAATCATATAAAGAAGGCATCCTGCAACCAGAACAAAAATATAGATAATGATCATGGTTCTTTCTGATATTGCCTTTTCTATTTGCTCATTAATCGTAATTTGCAGAAACACATTCCCGGATTGTATGGACTCCAGGCTTCTGTTGTAAAGCAGCAGAATGGCAAAGGAAATGATGATAAAAATGATAAATCCAATCCTGATTTTATGCTTCATCATTAAACACCGTTATGGTATCTCTACCCTTGGACTTTGCTTCGTACATGGCCAGGTCAGCATAGTGGGTCATCTTTTCAGCAGAGGCACCCTTTCGGAATTGAGCAATACCCATACTCACCGTGACGCTTAAGGCGGAATCCTTTTGCTCGTTAGTAAGCTCAAGGGCGGAAACGCCCAACTTGATCCTGCTGCAAACATTCATGGCAATTTCCTTCGTCGAAGACGGCAATAGAATCGTAAACTCGTCCCCCCCATAGCGTACCGCCACATCTATGGTTCTGGTACTTTCTCTGATCACCTTTGCGATTTTTATCAGCACATCATCGCCAAATTGATGCCCATAGAGATCATAGAGCTCCTTAAAATGATCGATATCGATCATGACAATGGTGAAGCTTTCTTCAGTATCTTCGGATTTCTTTATAGACCGGCGCAGTTCCTGCTCATAGTACTTTTTATTATATAAGCCGGTCATGTAGTCTATCTCCATGGATCTTCGGGTATAGTTCAGCAACTTTTCAGTCAGATAGCCTGCAATCAGTAAAATCATAATGATGACAAGCACGATAATCGCTTTTAGCTTGAAGAGGATCGCCACCAGATAATCCGCCGAAATATCCACGCCTACCAACCCGATAAGCTCTCCTGTCGCGGGATTGATAATAGGAGCATATCCGGTAATCAGATTTCCCCAGGCTGGAGAATAGGTCAATGGGCCGTAGATCGGCTGCTTCTGTGCATAGGCCATTTTATTCAGATCATCCATAGTGTCTACGGCCCCGATAGGAGATGCCTCTTCACTGCCGATGGGCTCTGCATCCAGAATATACATAAGCTGTGTATCGGATATTTTTTTTTCGGTATATAAGTATTTAATACTGCTGCTGCTTTTGATGGTTCTGAAAATCTTGAGCATCTTTTGGTAATAATCCTGGTCATAGCTCAATTCCGAATAGTTATTAATACTATTCAGCTTGCTGTAGGATTCCAGATCTTCACCGATCAGACTGCTGACAGTGCTGGCAATAGTGACTGCATTCTTTCCCAGCTCATCTTCGGTGATGCTTTTAAAATTATTGTAAAGCAAAACAGCCGGTATAGTAATAACCAGGGCAATCATGATCATTATAATCAATAATAAGGGCCTTTGACTTTTGAATTTACTGATCAGCATGTTCACAAACCTTTTCATTCAAGCTGCAGTCCGTCCTGAATCCTGCGGGCGGAATCCCAAGACCTTTGATGAGTCTGGTCCAATAATTGACCTGAGCCATGGTAGTGGCTATTATAACAAACTGTCTTTCGTTAAAGATACGCCGCATTTCCTCGACAATGTCGTCATCCTCGTATGCCGGTGTATTGGTCATGCTTCTCGTATAATAGAGGGCTGTCCGCTCGCTGTGTGACAGGGAGGTTACGCTATCAAGGGCTATTTCTCCTTGCAGGGCAGCTATTTCTTCCGATGTGATCTGTTGCTGCTCAAAATCGTTTCCGTTCATGTCGATGCAAAACCTGCAGTTAACAGAGATGGATACCTGCAATCGAATCAGTTGAAGCAGTCTTTTGCTTATTCCTGCGTCCTCGTGGGTAACCAGGGATTCCAGAATTCCTGAACTGAAAGCCGCTTTGGGATACCAGGAGAGCAGTCTGGCAGGCTCCATAATTTTGCCCGTCTTTTTCTCGGCAACGCCTATGCCAAGCCGTAGCAAAAATGGAATTTTCCTTGGTTCTTGAATATAGCCCAAAGTCCATGCCTCCCTTTATTTCCGGATAAAGCCTAATGCCAGCTTTTACTAGATGGCTCTATTCTAACATAATTTGAGTTAAGTTTGTCTGCAATTATTTACTTTATTTTACAGTTATTCCTCTGGGAAGATACTTTTTATAGGCTTTAAAAGCAGATGGCACGGTAATCTCATCGGTTATTTCCTCATGTCCAGCCCAGATCAAGCCTTTTGGGGGTGAGGCCATCTTCACTTCGATCAAAAATCCCTGAAGCTGCCATTCCTTATGAGTAAATTGGTGTTTTGCCTGCTCAAGTCTATGGAGGGCGAGAGGCTCAAGCCCCAATTCTTCGATTATTTCCGTAATGCCTTCCTCCGTTGTGAATCCTTCTATTGTAAAGGGTTCCCAAAGGCCGGCAAGGAGACCCTCCTCTGCGCGTTTTCGCAATAGGACCATTTCCTTTGCCCTGATGATTAAAACCGTTTTCATTTCCATTGTTCGCTTTCTCCCCACGGCCTTAACAGGTATTTCACCGGTAATCTGATCCCGATAAGCTACGCAGAAGGTTGCTACCGGACAAACCGCACAGAAAGGTTCGGCTTTTGGCACGCACACCTTCGCGCCAAGCTCCATCAAGGCCTGATTGAAGTCTCCCGGACGTCTCCTTGGTTGTAGCTCAAGGGCTAATGTCTGAAATTCCCTTTTTGCCGAGATTTTTCCAATATCTTCGCGGCTGCCCGTGATGCGGGAAAAAACGCGAAGCACATTGCCGTCAATTGCAGCGGCGGTTTTATTGTAGGCAATGGATGCGATGGCCCCTGCTGTGTAGGCGCCTATACCCGGCAATTTAACGAGCAGTGCATAGTCCGCAGGCAGCCTGCCATCATACTGTTCCATAAGCAGCCTGGCAGTTCTTTGCATATTCCGAACCCGGTTATAGTAGCCAAGACCCTCCCAAAGCTTGAGGATCTTTGACTCCTCGGCAAGGGCCAGGGCTTCAATGCTCGGCAGCGCCAGTATAAACCTTTCGAAATAGGGTAATACTGTCTGCACCTGGGTTTGCTGAAGCATAATTTCAGAGACCCATACATGATAGGGCACCGGGTTATCCCGCCAGGGAAGTATGCGCGCATTTTGGTCATACCAGGCTAACAGTGCGTCTGCTATAGTTTTTTGTCTTATTTCAGCCGTGTTCATGCTATCCCCTTACATTCCTTGACTTGATCTCTCTCCAAGCGAAATTTATTTTTAAATCATGGTCGTTTATCATTATGCCTCATTCATCGTTTAATGACAATATGGCATGTTAATGAAATATTGACGCCTGAAGGTTGAATTCGAGGCTGGGCAATGATAGAATGATGCAAACAAACGGTCGGAGGGAAAAAATGAACAGTATAAAGGAAAGAATAATCGCACTTAAAAAAAGTAGAAATGCCCTGGTTTTAGCGCATTTCTATCAGGATATAGAAATACAGGAAATTGCCGATATCGTTGGTGACTCCTTTGAGCTGGCAACAAGGGCCAAGGAAACGGATGCGGATATTATAGTGCTTTGCGGCGTACGTTTTATGGCTGAAAGTGCAAAAATCCTCAACCCGGACAAGCAGGTTCTCCTGCCGGTTTTAAGTGCCGGCTGTCCTATGGCGGACATGATCACCGCGGATGAAGTCAGGCGGCTGCGCGCTGTCTATCCCGATGCCGCCGTGGTTTGCTACATCAATTCCTCAGCGGCGGTCAAAGCCGAAAGTGATATTTGCTGCACCTCCTCGAGTGCGGAAAGAATCGTGCGCTCCCTTCCCCAAAAGCGCATCCTGTTTATTCCTGATCAGAATCTTGGGGCCTATGTCGCCTCAAAGGTTCCGGAAAAGGAAATCATTCTCTATGATGGTTATTGCCCTATTCATCATAGAGTCAGTGTTGAGGATGTAAAAAGAGTTAAGGCCTTTTATCCAAATATGCCAATCCTCATGCACCCGGAATGCAGGCCAGAGGTTTTAGCCCTGGCAGACATGGTGGGCAGCACGTCACAGATTATTGATTATGCCCTGCATGATGTGGGTAAAGACTTCATCATAGGCACCGAGATGGGTGTTGTTTCAAGACTGCGGCTTTTAGCTCCGGACAAGCACTTTTATTTGCTTTCACAAGGACTCTTTTGCCCCAACATGAAAAAAACCGCCTTGGCCGATGTGCTAAACGCACTTGAGCAGGATCGCTACCAAATAGTACTGACACCCGCCGAAATTGCCGGTGCAGAGCTTAGTCTGCTGAAAATGATTGCGGTAAAATAAACTATAGCTAATATTATTGGACCATGAAACTGGTCAGGAGGTTCCCATGATTGACAGAAAGCATATCTCAGGTGAAAACAGAGGCGATGTATTGGTTTATGCTCTGAGCACCTGCGGCTGGTGTCGTAAAACAAAAAATTATCTCAATGAGCTTGGCGTGGCCTATGACTACATTGATGTCGATCTGGTTGATCAGGACGATGAAGACTTCGTCATGACTGAAATCAGCAAATTTTCAAAACAGGGTTCTTTCCCCACTATCGTCATCAATAACCAGGATTGCATCGTAGGGTATAATCCGGATCGTTTGAAGGAGTTGCTTTTTAATGACTAACGCGAAGGCTGATATAGGTCTGCCCTCAGAGTCAGAAAAACAGGCGCTCTACGATCGCCTGTCACAGGATGCACTTAAGGCTGGCTATCATATCAATCCCGACAAGGAATTGGTATGGATGCTCATGAACGGACTGCTTATTAATGAAAGGCGATTCGGCTATCTCTGCTGTCCCTGTCGGCTTTCCGCCAAGGATATTGATCTTGATCGGGATATTATTTGTCCCTGCGATTATAGAGATGCTGACGTACTGAATTATGATGCCTGCTACTGCTCATTATATGTTTCATCCAGGGTTCTGAGCGGCGAAGTGACTGCGCATTCCATTCCGGAGAGCAGGCCGCCTCTCGAAGAGAGACGGGGCCTTAAGCCTTCAGACTTAGGTCAATTGGGTGCTTTAGGGACTCTCGCCTATCCTGTTTGGCGCTGCCGTGTCTGTGGCTACCTTTGCGCCAGGGACAATGCGCCGGAAACCTGCCCTATTTGCAAGGTTAAGCAGGATCGCTTCGAAAGATTTTTATAATTTAAGCAACTTTATTACGATGTCCTCAAATACGACTTCATGTCTTTTGATATCCGTCATAGCCATAGCTGATGAAAAGGATGCCATGATATTAAAATAGGGAGATAGGATAAATCCTCTGTTTAAAGAGGCAACGAAGAAATACTCATAAAGTTCATGATCTGCCAGCGCGATGTTCTCAGAGGCATTGCGTGCGGGAGTCCCTGAAAATACGTATTCTGCCCTGGCTCCAAGCTGATTGGTGCATAAGGGCAGTTTGTATTTTTTGATTACTCTATCGATGCCGGCTACAAACTCATCTGCCAGGGCAATGCTTTTGCTGAAGGCTTCTTCCGTTAAGCCGTAGTCCAGCGTGGCCAAAATAGCAGCCATGGCAAGGGGGCTTCCGGTCATGGTCCCGCCGATGCCGCTGGTGTCGGCAAATTCCGGCTTGCTGTTCTTATAAAGTCTCTCGGCGATTTCATGGGTCATGCCATAGCACCCAACGGGGAAGCCTCCGCCAATGGACTTGCCCAGGACTAAAATATCGGGTTTCAAATCATAACGCCCGGTATAGCCCTTGTGCCCGGCGGTGATGGTGTGGGCTTCGTCGATAACCCAGATCGTGCCTGTCTCTCTGGTCAATTTTCTGCAGGCTTCAAGAAATCCCTCTTCAGGATGAATTATTCCCATATTTGTCATCGCGGGTTCCATGATGAGGCAGGCAATCTCTTCTGTCCTAAGCGCCTTTTCAAGTGCTTGTAAGTCATTAAAATGAATGACACAGGTGGTATCCGGTGTATCGAAGCCCTTGCCCATATTTCCCGGTCTGGTTATAGCTTCACCATTTTCGAGGGCTATAAAGCATTCACTCACCGTGCCATGGTAGCAGCCATCAAATACGAGTATTTTTTTTCTGCCTGTTACTTGCCTTGCAATTCTGAGCACGAATCGATTGGCATCCGTAGCACTTAATGCGAAGCCCCATACTGGAAGTCCAAAGCGTTCTTCTAATCGGGATCCTGTTTCATTGGCCTTCTCACTTGGCAATGTAAATACGCTGCCCTTTTGCATCTGACTCGTTACCGCTGCAATAATTTTTTTTGGATTATGACCATTCAAGGCGGCGCTATAACCCAAACACAA
>Ga0247840_10011442_pt1 | contig 10818 bp, 8 predicted proteins | sample LaCruzMarch2015__FD_192404 | JGI IMG/M metagenome (GOLD analysis project Ga0247840, IMG submission 192404) | Freshwater microbial communities from meromictic Lake La Cruz, Castile-La Mancha, Spain - LaCruzMarch2015_17m | ecosystem: Environmental > Aquatic > Freshwater > Lake | place: Spain...
GCAAAAAAACGCAAATTTAAATAAATTATTGCTGAGTTATATTATTGGAAAACAGACTTCTAATCATTATGTATTATTTGTGAAAATTTGCGTAATTTGCGTTCTACTCTTTTTCGGAGTGGACTCATATTTAAAAAATATTCATATATTTGCGTAATAAAATCAAATTATTAACTCATCAAATTTATAATTATGGAAGTTCAAAATGTTGAAAAACAAGAATTTAATCTCAGTTTTAATGGCAAAGGCAGTACCTATTTTGGTATTGTAATCGTTAATTGGTTGCTCTCTACACTTACGCTCGGCATTTATTATCCTTGGGCAAAAGCAAAACAACTAAAATTTATTTATGGGTCTATTGTTTTCAACAACGATCAGTTTGTTTTTCACGGCACCGGCAAAGAAATGTTTATTGGCTTTCTCAAAACATTATTAATCACATTTGTTTTTATCAGTGCTTATCTTGTTTTATTACTAAATGACCAAATTGTAGTTGGTATTATTGTTCTTTACTTACTGTTGTTTGCTTTTTTACCTTTAGCAATTCACGGTTCGTATCGCTATCGTATGTCGCGTACATCATGGAGAGGCATTCGTTTTGGGTATAGAGGCAACAAAATGGAATTGTTTTGGAATTTCTGGAAATGGATATTTCTTACTATAATTACACTGGGTATTTATTCGTCGTGGATGACAGTGAATTTACGTTCGTATGTTTACAGTAATATCAGAGCCGGAAATACTGAGTTTAAATACGATGCTTCAGGCAAGGAATTGTTTATTATAATACTGAAAGGATATTTCCTAACAATTATCACATTAGGCATTTATATGTTTTGGTGGCAAAAAGAACTGTTCGATTTTCAGGTGAATAATATGAAATTACTCCAAGGAGATAAAAATGTCAATTTTAGAAGTACAGCCACAGGTGGTGGGTTTTTCAAAATGATTGTTATTAATATATTAATTTTAATCTTCACCTTAGGTTTTGGTTTTGCATGGGCTGAAATGCGTTACATGCGTTTTATATGCGATAATATTAAAGTTGAAGGTGATATTAATTTTGATAAAATAATGCAGTCGGAAGAAATATATACCGATGCTACAGGTGAAGAGATGGCTGACTTTTTTGATATAGATTTTGTTATTTAATGCAAACAATAGCTACCGTCTGAATTTGCGTTTATTCGCGTAATTTGCGTTCTACTTGCTTTTGAGACAGCCTCTGTTTATTATAATGTAACTCCCGTTTTAAATATCGCTATTTCACGGTAGTTTTTCTTTTCGTTGTTTACAAGCTCTCCGCTTGCCACTTTAATTATATAATCTATAAAACGCTCTTTTGCCTGTTCTATTGATTCGTTTTCGACAATAGTGCCGGCATTGAAGTCTATCCAACTGCCTTTACGATTATAGAGTGGTGTGTTCGTCGAAATTTTCATGGTCGGTACAAAACTACCGAATGGCGTACCACGCCCTGTTGTGAAAAGCACTATCTGACAACCACTTGCACCCAATGCCGTAGAAGCAACCAAATCGTTTCCGGGAGCGCTAAGCAGGTTTAAACCCTTGGTTTTGATACGTTCGCCGTATAACAAAACATCCTTCACCAATGCTTTTCCACATTTTTGCGTACATCCGAGCGATTTTTCTTCCAAGGTCGAAATTCCTCCGGCTTTGTTTCCCGGTGATGGGTTTTCGTATACGGGTTGATTATTTTTGATAAAATAATCTTTGAAATCGTTTATCAGAAAAACCGTTTTGTCGAACATATTTTTATTCACACATCGATTCATCAGAATAGTTTCGGCTCCAAACATTTCGGGAACTTCGGTAAGAACAGTACTTCCGCCTTGCGCAATCAGAAAATCCGAAAAAACGCCCAATAATGGATTGGCGGTAATGCCCGATAATCCGTCCGAACCACCACATTTTAAGCCTATTTTCAGTTCCGAAAGTGGAATTTCAACACGTTCGTCCTTCGATACAACATCATAAATTTCGCGCAACAAATTCATGCCTTCTTCATCTTCGTCGTCCACTTTTTGGGTTTCCATAAACTTAATTCGACTTTCGTCGAAATCGCCCAAAAACTCACGAAACTTATTTACCTGATTATTTTCACAACCAAGCCCAACTACCAAAACACCACCTGCATTGGGGTGTAAAACCATGTCGCGCAAAACTTTACGCGTATTTTCGTGGTCGTCGCCAAGCTGCGAACAGCCGTAATTGTGCGGATAAGCCACAATAGCATCAACGCCTTTGAGCTGTGTTTCCATACGCATTTTTTCGGCAAGCGAGTTGATGGTGCCGTTTACACAGCCTACCGTTGGGATAATCCAAATTTCGTTTCGAACGCCTGCTTCTCCATTGGCACGTTTGTAGCCTTTAAAAGTCAGATTACGATTCTCAATCTCCAAACTCACATCCTGCGGTTTGTATTCGTAATCGAGTAAGCCTTCCAGATTGGTTTTAATCGTTGTTTCGTTTACCCAATCGCCTTGTTTTATTGCCACACGAGCATGTCCGATAGGATAACCGTACTTAATAATGTGTTCCTTTTCGGCTACATCTGCTAATGCAAACTTATGACCCATCGGAATATCGGCGTTTACGGTTATTTCAACACCATCAACGTTTACTTTTTCGCCTGCTTGCAAAGCGAGCAGTGCAACTGCTACATTATCGGCAGAATTAATTTTTAATATATTTACCATTTAATTATTTATCTAACTTTCGTATGTGTAAGTATTTGTTTTATATAGGTTTAAATCAATGTGTAATATTTTTAACTTGCAGTATCTTGTTCCCCTCTCCTCAAGGAGAGGGGTTAGGGGTGAGGTCAAATATTATAATTTTCAACCATCTACCTCACCCTTCCGCGATAGCTATCGGGACCTCTCCTCAAGGAGAGGGACTTTGCCAACTGCAACGTTTGAACATATTCGAAATAAACAAGTTAACCTATAAACTTTATTCAAAACTCGGCAATTCAAAGTCCATATTAACTGCTAAATTGTAGCGTTTCGAAACGATTGTTCTGACAGCTTCTTTCATGCCAAATTCGTCGATAATTCTTAGATAAAAAGTCAGTTTATCGGTTAATCCGGTTATTTCGTTCAGATTTTCGCCCCAAATAAATTCGGCTGCCAAAACTCCTTTTGCTACAAATTCAATATCTTTTAAACTCCAAAGTATTTTTAATAAATCCACAATTGCTTTATCGTCATTTGGCACAATTTCGGTATTTCCACGTTTACCGCCTTTGTAATAGGTAATAATGGCAGCCAATCCCAAAACTAAACCGGCTGGAAGTTCTCCTTTTCGTTCCAGATATTTTTTCAATCCGGGCAGGTCGCGCGTTTTGTATTTTGGGAATGAGTTAAGCATTATACTTGTTAGGAAATGATGCACAAAGGGGTTATTGAAGCGCTCTAAAACGTCGTCGGCAAATTTCTGTAATTCCTTTTTGGGTAAATCGAGCGTTGTAATTAATTCTTTGTACATAACCATGTAAATGAATTTTGAAATCACATCGTCGCGCAAACTCTCTTTTACAATATTCAATCCAGCTAAATAGGCGACTGGTGCCAATACGGTGTGAGGCCCGTTGAGCAAAGTTACTTTCCGTTCGTGGTAAGGTTTTTCGTCAGGTACAAAAAGTACATTCAGTCCGGCTTTATCGGCAGGAAATTCTTTAGCAATGCTTTTTGGAGCTTCAATAACCAATAAATGGAAAATTTCGGCCTGAACCACCAATTTATCTTCTAATTGAATTTTTTCTAAAATCTCGCCAATTTTTTCGCGTGGATAACCCGGAACAATACGGTCGACAAGTGTTGAATAAACGCCACAAGCTGTATCGAACCAATTTTGGAATTCTGAACCAAGATTCCACAACTCAATATATTGATTGATAGTCTTTTTCAATTCTGTGCCGTTGTGAAAAATCAATTCGCATGGAAAAATAATCAATCCTTTATCGGCAGCTCCACTAAATGTTTTAAAGCGGTGATAAAGTAACTGTGTAAGTTTACCGGGATATGAATTTGCAGGAGCATCGTCGAGTTTACAAGTTTCGTCGAAAGCAATGCCAGCTTCGGTTGTGTTCGATACCACAAAACGCATTTCGGGTTGTTCGGCTAATTTCAGATAGGCATCGAAATCGGTGTAAGGGTTTAGCGAACGGCTGATAACATCAATCAACTCAATTGTATTTACAATATTTCCTTTATCAAGTCCCTGCAAATTAACATGATACAGGCCGTCCTGTTCGTTCAACATATCAATCATACCTGTTGGGAGCGGTTGAACAACTACTACGCTCGAATTAAAATCAGCTTTTTGATTCATATTGTGCACCATCCAGTCGATAAACGCGCGTAAAAAGTTACCTTCACCAAATTGGATAATACGTTCGGGATAGGTTTTGGTAATGTTGGCGGATGCTCTGTTCAATCTTTCCATAAAAAACTTTTTTTTGATAAATATGTTGTTAAAAATACAATAATTCAAGTGTTTGATGTATCTGTGTGCGCACACGGTTCAATTTCGCCGCAAAAGTACGGGTTTATTTTTAGATGGCAAAATATTTCCGTGTGCGAACACGGTTTTTTATGAAAATAAAAAAAAGAGCTTCAGAACTGTCTCTGAAACTCTTTATTCTATTTGAAAAAATCAGTTAAAACCCTCTGCGTTCAAATCCACCACCACCCTCGCCACGACGGTGATAGTCTCCATCTGGTCGACCATACATCCCAGGTTCACGGCGAATTTCACCAGATTTTTTGTCACCAAATTTATTTAATTTATAGCTAAAGCTAAGTATAAAATAGGAGGTAAGCGTGTTGAATTTGCTGTACGAAATGTAATTATCGCCAATGATTTGGCGTATATTAAGTCTTTGTTGCAAAATATCATTCCACTTTAGAGCCAAAACTCCTTTGCCTTTAAATAGCGATTTGTCAATAGCTGCATTCCAAATTGTTTCGTCCAAGTCGAAATTACTGTATCCTTTGCGAGTGGTGTAATTTATATCCGAACTTATATTAATACTATAAGGCAAATGTAAAACCAGATTTCCGCTTCCTGTCCAATCGAAAGTGGTTGATGGGGTAGGGTTGAGGTTGTTAATTGTTTTAGAGTATTTTAAGCCACCTCTTGCAACCAATTCAACTACATCGTGTGTAAAAGTTAGCGATAATTGCTGATCGGCATTTACGCGTCCTGTTTTGCTTAATGCTCCTAATGGCAAACTGTCGGTGTTAATATCTATTTCGTTTTTTTTCGCCGTATAGCCGTAGCGCATATTATATCCACCCGATGTGCTGGTATTGAAATGTAAACGTTTGGCAATTATGGGTGTATTAAACATAATATTTCCATTAAAACTATAGGGCTTTTGAGTTGAATTTACAGTTTGACTATATTGCTTATTTGTTTCGTTATACAAACTATTAGTAACCAGCGCATCTTTGGTTATTGAACCATTAAACCAAGCACTTAACGACGAAAACTTTTTGTCGTTAAAAGTATTATACATAAACCGTAGGTTTTGATAAAACGAAGGAATAAGGTATGGATTTCCCACCGTTTCGTTCATCAGGTTCGAATTGTTTTTTACAGGTTGCATCTGCGAAACACTTGGTTGGTCGGTATTTCCACGATAATCGATACGGAAAAATTCTTTTTTTCCAAAATTATACTGAAAACGACCATTAGGGGCAAAATTTACGACTTCGTTTTTATAGGGAATAATCAAATTTGAGTAAGTGCGGTAACTGTATGTTTGCGAAGGCTCACCTTTAAAGCCTAAAGTAAGATTGTAGTTCTTTTCGGTAAAGCGATAGTTTAATTCTACAGTTTCGCTGTAAAAATTGTTTTTAAAATTATTGCTGTATGCACTGTCAAGAACTGTATAATTGCCTTGACTATCTTTATTGTACTGCGCTTTATTAGAGGTGTTTACTGTAGAACGAACTGAAATTGATGCTTCGAGCATATTTTTTATATTCCATAATGGCTCTACAAACGAAACCCGTAAACTGACATTGTATCTGTCAGAAACATTGTTAGTAAATTGGTTTATCCGAATCGTATCCAACGAAAATTTGTTTGATATATTATAACTATCGCTGTTGCTATTCGAAAAAGAAGTATTGATATTGGTTGTAAATGACCGACCTTTTTTTAGCGGTGATTTTTTGCTGTAAATCACATTTATTCCACCCGAAATACGATCGGAAGTACCTGTATTGTCGGCATTACCCGAACTGCGTCTTATACTGTCAGTATAATATTCATAATTGCGATTGCTAAACGAAGTAGAGGTCGAAAAATCCATAGTTGGTTGAATAACTAAGGTGCGCAACGTATCAATTTTCCATTCAGCCTCTAAACGCATATTTGATGTATATTGCTCGTTTCCTGATATTTGGTAGGTAGAATCGTTCGATATAGATTCGGAAAGATAGCTTTGCTTATTCGTATTTGTTTCGCTGTAATTGTTGGAGTGATTAAAACCGGCGTCGCCACCAATCTTAAACTTATCATTTACAATGGTGTTATTGTTAGCACCTATGTTTTGCGTTTCAGTAATACCGCTCGAAGGACTACTACCAAACCGCCCTCGATTGCTTCGGGTAGTGTTAATGTTGTTTCCACCACCTGTAATGGCTGTTTGCGACTCACCTCGCATAATATTCAGAAACATATTTCCATCGTATCGGATCTCATTATTTGTGTCGGCACCGGCTCCTCCCGTAAAAGTTCCAAACATTCCTTTTTTGCGGTTGGGTTTCAGTGTTAAGTTGATAATTCGTTCGGTTTCACCATCTTCGAAGCCTGTAAGCAGCGCCATATCCGATTTTTGTTCCAATACCTGAATTTTTTCAATCATTTCGGCAGGTAAGTTTTTAGTTGTCATTTCCATATCTTCGCCAAAAAACTTTTTACCATCAACACGAATTTTCTTTACTTCCTGACCATTTACGGTAATTTTTCCTTCCTGCGAAATTTCAACGCCGGGCAATCGTTTTAACAAATCTTCGACAACAGCATTTTCCTGCGTTTTAAATGCCGTTGCATTGTATTCGAGCGTGTCGCCTTTCACAACCATTTGAGCAGCAGTACCTTTTACTTCTACTTCTTTAAGTAACTTTACATCTTCCGAAATTAAAATTGATTTAAGAATAATATCTTTTTTATCCATTGTAATATTCCGCAAATAGTCGGTATAACCTACCGAACTAATTTTCAGAACATAATTTCCGGGTTTTATTTTTGAGAGGATAAAATCGCCTTTCAGATTGGTTTGAGCACCTTGAACGAGTGTAGAATCGGGTAAACGCAACAATCGAACAGTTGCCATTTCGATAGCTGCATTGTTTTTGGAGTCGAATAGGGTAGATTGAATGGAATGTTGAGCGAAAAGGCTTAGTGTGATAAATAGGTTGACGATAACAAATAGATACTTCTTAATCATGAATTTAAGTATAATTTGGATTGATTTTTTATATTTCTACGGTATGAAAGTGTTTTGACTGAAAAATGCACCGAAAGTTTAATCTTTGTCGAAAAAAATGCCCCGATTTTTAATTAAAAAAATCAAGGCAAATTTAAGTCATGAGGCTGTCTCAAAAGCAAGTAGAACGCAAATAACGCGAATAAACGCAAATTCAGAAAAATCATAAATATTTATATTTCAATAATTTATGAAATTGTGAATCAATTAAATTTGTGAAAATTTGCGTAATTTGTGTTCAAAAAACTCTTTTGATACAACCTCCTTTCGTATTTAAATTATTCAAACATATTGCGAACTCTCGAAAAGAAATCACGCGAAGCAGAGTTAGTTGGTTTCACATTAGGCGACTGACCTAATTTTTCGATAAGCGCTTTTTCGTCTTTGTTTAAATTTTCGGGAATATATACGCCAATATTTATCAATAAATCACCTGTTCCATAACGATTTACACTGGGTAAGCCTTTTCCGCGCAAGCGTAATACTTTTCCGGGTTGTGTGCCGGGGTTTATTGTTACTTTTACTTTGCCATCTACCGTTGGAACTTCAACCGAACCGCCAATAATTGCCGTTGGTAATGTAAGTAAAAGATTGTATATCAAATCATTTTCGTCGCGAATTAATTCTGGATGTGCTTCTTCTTCAATCAATACCAGCAGGTCGCCATTTACACCACCACGACGAGCTGCGTTTCCTTTGCCGCTCATCGAAAGTTGCATGCCTTCCATTACACCGGCCGGAATGTTGATTGTAATTACTTCATCTTCGCGTACAATTCCTTCACCGTTGCAGTAAGTACATTTATCGCGAATAATTTTTCCTTCGCCACCACAAGTTGGGCAATCCGAAGATGTTTGCATCTGGCCCAATATGGTTTGTTGAACGCGCGTAACTCTTCCAGAACCATGACAGGTTGTACAAGTTACTGGTTGTGAGCCATGTGCAGCTCCCGTACTATTACAGTGCGAACACATCACAAATTTCTTTACTTTGATTTTTTTCTCAACACCGGTTGCAATTTCGGCAAGAGTAAGTTTCACTTTTACCCGCAAATCAGAACCACGACGCATACGCTGTCCACCTCCACGCTGACCACCAAACCCGCTAAATCCACCACCTCCACCGAAGTGCCCACCAAAAACATCGCCAAAGTGCGAGAAAATATCATCCATGGTCATTCCACCACCACCAAATCCACCACCTCCGGAAGCGCCGCCTACACCTGCATGTCCAAACTGGTCGTATCGTTGGCGTTTTTGAGTATCGCTCAATACTTCGTAAGCCTCAGCAGCTTCCTTAAAGTTTTCCTCTGATTGTTTGTCGCCCGGGTTTTTATCGGGATGATACTCTATTGCTTTTTTGCGGTACGCTTTTTTTATTTCGTCGGCTGTAGCTGTTTTCGATACCCCTAATATTTCGTAATAATCTCTTTTGGTCATTTTATTGATGTGATAATGTGATAATGTGATGCCCCGATAGCTATCGGGGTGATAATGTGATGATGTAATGATGTTAAATTAATCATTAACCATTAATTAATCTATTCTCCTACAACAACTTTCGAAAATCGTATTACTTTGTCATTCAGCGTGTAACCTTTCGAAACGCAATCAACAATTTTACCTTCAAATCCTCAGTAGGAGCAGGTATGGTAGTTATTGCTTCGTGTAAATCAGTGTCGAATAGTTCGTTAATATCCGGAATTGCTTTTACGCCATTTTGCATTAGAAATGCAACAAATTTGTTATAAATCAAATCCACACCTTCTTTTACAGCAACTACATCTTCCGAAGTATCCATCGCTTTTAACCCACGTTCGAAATCATCGACAAGTGGTAACATATTCGATATCAGGCTTTCGCCGGCTGTTTTTATCAAGTCCATACGTTCTTTCAATGTACGTTTTCGATAATTATCGAATTCGGCCATCAGGCGCAAATTTTTATCGTTCAAATCTGCACATTTTTGTGTAAGTTCTTCTATTTGTTGTGCCGCAACATCTGTGTTTTCAGTTGCTTCGTCTAACTTTGGTGTGTCAATAGTTTCATTTTCAACAGTTTCCTGTTTTACTTCCGGTGTTTCGTCGGTATGTTTTTGTTTCTTCATAATTCAAAAAAAAAAATCTCTTATTTATTTGCCTGCTTGCATCAATAATTTTGCCATAAGCATAAAGTAATACTAATTGGCAGTAAATGTGGCAGAATGTCAGTTTTTTGCTGTTTAAAATCTTGATTTTATGACAATTTTCAGTCGCATAACGCATACAAATCGGCTCTCGGATTTACGATAAGCAAAGGTATAGACGATTTTCGGATTAAATGTTGTTCGCTTGGGCCAAACAGAATGTCATCGAGTCCATACTCACGAGAGGCCGTAATGATAATAAGTCCTGTTTTTAATTCAATAGCTTTATTTACAGCTTCTTTGTCCACTTTAAAACTATCACTTTTTGCTTTTTCCACCTGTACTTTCAAGTCAAATTTATTAAAAAGTTCTTGCATTCGTTCTACGTTAGTTGCAGCTTTTGTTCCGTAATCGTTAGCTTGTAAAATGTGAATTTCCGAATTACAAAAGCGCCCGAAAGCACTTGCAAACTGCGCTTTTTCAACCTCTTCTTCTAAAAAATTAACCGGTAAAAGTATTTTTTCGGTTTGAAGCTTTTCAAAACTGTTTTTAAAAAGCAGGTAAGGAATTCGCAAGTCCCGACAAGCATTGAGCAGTTGCTGTATTTTACGGGGTTTACTTTCGGTGAGTTGAATTAAAAGAAATGAAACGTCGTTTTCTTCACAATAAGCACTCAGTTGCTTTATCGTCGTATCCAGACTCGCTACTGCATAGTCTTTACCAAGCGAGATGGCAAGTTGTGAGGCACTCTCTTCTAATGTCTGCGACGTATTTTTATCTTGAATTATTGCTAAAATCATTAATTGTATTTTTATAAAAGACGCGGCATGCCACGACTCTACTCTTGAAAATATACTCGTTTAACACGACGAGAAACGCTTGTCAATATTTCGTAAGGAATGGTTTTGAGCCACCCTGCTACTTCCGAAATGGTGAGATTTTCACCAAAAATTTCTACTTTGTCGCCTTCAGCAGCTTCAATATTGGTAATATCAACTGTAATCAAATCCATCGATACATTGCCTATTACCTTGGCGCGCTTCCCATTAATCAATACTTCGCCCACACCATTGCTTAGCTTGCGGTCGAAACCATCGGCATAGCCAATTGGTAAAATGGCAATTCGTTTTTCACTGTCAACAATTCCCTTCCGACTATAGCCAACTGTT
>Ga0247840_10011446_pt1 | contig 10811 bp, 5 predicted proteins | sample LaCruzMarch2015__FD_192404 | JGI IMG/M metagenome (GOLD analysis project Ga0247840, IMG submission 192404) | Freshwater microbial communities from meromictic Lake La Cruz, Castile-La Mancha, Spain - LaCruzMarch2015_17m | ecosystem: Environmental > Aquatic > Freshwater > Lake | place: Spain...
GAGGGCGGCAGCGGCCCACCCAATGCCTGAAGGCGTTTCAGAGCCTTGTCGGTCTCCTCAAACTCCCCGAGTTCTTCCCGCTCTCCCAGCTCCTGATAGGTGCGGCGTGCACTGAGCTTGTCATCCAGCTTCTCAAAAGCCTCGCCGCTTCGAAAATAGGCGCGGGCCACCCAGTCCCTCCATTTTCCGTGCATCACATAAATCCGCTGGAAATACGGCACCGCAAGCTGGGGCTTGCCTTCTCTCATGTGGATTTCACCCATCCGGTAAAGCGCCTCGGCCTTCTCGGAGCCGCTGGCAGATGGCGAGGCCAGCAGGGCGTCAAGGCCCTCACGGGCATGGGAGAATTCCCCCCTCTCCTCAAGCAACGCGGCCCGGGCCAACATCACCTTGCCGAAAATCACCGAACCCAAAGTCTCCCTCTCAAACCGGTCAAAATATCCCAGAGCCGCCTTTTCATTCCCTCGTTCGAGTTCAAAAAAGCCCATCGCCGCGAGCGCACGGTCCTTCTGCGGTGCCCGCGGATTCCATTTCATGAGGTCCCTCCACATTGCTTCCGCGCCCTTGCTATCTCCGCTCTCCTGAAGGGCCTGCGCAAAATCCGCAAGCAACAGAGGATTGGTCGATTCCACTTCCGCAAGTTTCGCGGCCTCAACAAAAAACCCGCGCGCCTGTTCCGGCTCCGCTCTCCTCAAAGCATTTCCTTGCGCCCACAGGGCCCTCATCACAAGTTCCCGCTGCCCCGCCGCTTCTGCTTCCTCACGCAAATCCCTCAGCTTGGCCAAATACCTCGCCTGTTCCTCCGGCCCCTTGTAGAGCCTCGCCAATGCAGGAAAAAGATCGTCCACCGACCGGATCTCCGCCTGCCCTCCGTATTCCTTGATCGCTGCCCAATACACCTCCCGCGCTTTCTCGGGGTCGCCATTCTGACGGTAAACCCACCCGATATTAAAAATGGCTTCCGCAACACGCGGGCTCTTCGGACTCCCCATCACAAATGCCTCCATTCGCTCGCGCATTTGATCGTATTGCTCCATCAATTTCAGCGCTTTAGATATTTTAAATACTCCTTCCTCGTAGAATCTTGTGTCGCTGGACGGAATGCTTTCCAACGCCGCAATCCCCTCCTCCATTTGCCCCTCGTTCATCAGGGCGTCCCCAAGCAAAACCTTTGCCTCGCTCGACTCTTCACCGCCGGGATATTTCCTTAAATACTCGGAAAGTTCATTAATGGATGTCTGATAATCTTCGAGTTGCTGAGCGCAGTAGGCTTTGCGGAAGAAGGCCGCACTCCGGAACGCTCCATCTTTTCGCTCATCAAGGTAATCCTGCATCGCCTGTCGGGCGACTTCGAATTGCTTGTCGAGGGAGAAGGCCATGGCTCTCCAGTATTGCGCTGCGTCGGCAAGCTCGTGCTTGGGATGCTTCTTGATAAACTCCTCAAAAGACGTAATTCCCGGTGGGTTGTCATCCGCCAGCAACGAGGTAAAGCCCTTCATGAAAAGTGCCCTTGGAGCAAACTCCGATTTTGGAAAAGTTTTGGCCAGGCGCTGGAAGGTTGCGATTGCGGCGGGATAATCGAGGGCCTTTTGTTCGGCGATGCCACGGAGGTAAAGGACCATCGGCAGAGAGCCGGAGGACGGGAAGACGCGTTCGAAAGCCTCCGACGAGGAGATCACTTTCGGCCAGCGTTCGATGGCATTCCACGATTGAACGAGGTTGACTGAGGCCTGCTCGACGACCTTGTCGGGAGGCATCTCCTCAAGCATGGACTCCATGATGAGCGCGGATTCCCGGTAGCGCTGCATGGCCTGGTAAGCGATGGCCAGCCGGAACCTGAGCGCAGAGTCAAAGTTTTCGATTTTCTGGAAGGATTCAATTTCGCGGCGGACCTTGGCGATTTGCTGGCCGAGGGAGAGCGTCCGGTAGGGATCGGGGTTGGGATCGGCCTCGGCGGCGGCCAACTTGGATTCCAGATCGAGCAGGCGGGCATTCTGATGTTTGAGCAAACGCTCCGAAAGCCAGACCCGTTGAAGGCAGGCGATTGCATCGCGGTAGCGCCCCTCTTCAATCAGGGTGCCACCAAGCTGGAGCGTCAGGCTCTGAAAAGCGACGATCTGCGGCATGTCCCGGAGATTGGGGGATTCCTTCATGACGAGGGCAAGGGCCTCGTCATACTTGCCAGCCTCGAGCAGGGAGTAAAACTCGAGCACTGTCGCGCGTCCCCGGGTCTCCCGGGGCAATGCCGTTTTGATGGATGAAAAGTGGGCTGCCGCATCCGCATATTTTTCATCCAAGAGCAATGCCGTACCTTCCAGAAGCAGCGCTTCGGGAACCTTGGAAGCTGCGGGGAACTGGCGGACGTAGGCAGGTGCCTGGTAAGCATTCGGGGGAAACAACTTCACAAAGCCGGCAAAAGTTGTGCGGGCTGCTGCGTATTCTTTGCTCTCAAGCTCTCCGACGCCCCGCCAAAACGTGAGTTCCTGAATGCTTTTTTCGTCGAGGGGAGGGCTCACAGTCAGGGCCTCGGCGACGGCCTCGGTGGCCTCCTCGAACTTGCGGAGCTGCACCTGGCACATGGCCATTTCGTAGCGCCGTCGGCGGATGATCTCTTTGATTTGAGGCTCGTTGGACTGGGCGTAATTGCTGAAGAACAAACGGTAGAGTTCGGCGGCGGCTGCGTAGTCGCGCCTGTTGTAGGCCGAATCGGCCTGCTGCAGATGCTCGTCGGCGGTAAGACTCGAAACATCGACCGGGGCTGCCCCCTCCGCCGCCAGGCCTTGGGCCGCAGCCGCAAGAATGAGAACGGTCAGTAGGCAGGTTACGCGCATTACAGAGGGTTTAGCCGATGTGGGACGGGATCCTGAGTTACAATTTTGTCACATAGACGCTCCCCTGTCAGCCCAAACGACTCGGAGATTGTGAGCCTTTTTCTGGCCGCCTCCCGTCGACCCTTTGGACTTGCGCAATGGAAGCTTGCGGTTGCAAGGATGGAGGTTGCTAGGCATCCGATGCAGCCGCGCGGGTGGTGGTCTGAGGTAATGCCCCGCTGGGACTTTTATTGCATTCCCTGCAGGCCGTGCGAGATTTTGCCGTGAAAATCCACGCGGCCGCGTTCTTCCTATCCTGCGCATTCCTTCCGAACCTTTCCGCCGGGGAATCTCCAACCAAAAAAACCATGCAGCTCACACCGCTTCAGCGCCAAGTCACCATGGAGGACGGTACGGAGCCGCCCTTCCGCAATGCGTATTGGGACAACAAAAAGCCCGGCATTTATGTATGCATCATTTCCGGCGAACCGCTTTTCAGCTCACTCGACAAATTTGATTCCGGAACCGGGTGGCCAAGCTTCACCAAGCCTCTGAACAAGGAGGCCGTTCTGGAAATCAAAGACAGCTCGCATGGAATGGTCCGCACGGAGGTGCGCTCGACAAAGGGGGACAGCCACCTGGGACACGTCTTCGATGATGGTCCGGCTCCCACCGGCCTGCGCTACTGCATGAATTCCGCCGCGCTGCGTTTCGTGCCGGTCGAGGACCTCGAAAAAGAGGGGCTGAGCCGGTATTCCCCGCTCTTCGCTCCCAAGGAATAGAGAGTCTTAATCCCGTAGCCGCCGTCTAATCCCGTAGCCGCCGTCGTGAGACGGTGGCATTCGCATTTACCTGAAAGCAGATTTTAGACAGGATTTACAGGATTACCAAGATTTACAGGAGTCAGAGACCCCCGGCAGAGCCGGGGGCTTGAAGTTGGAGCCGCTCAAAGCGGCTTGCTCCCTTTCATCCTCATCACAACAACAACATCGCCCTGTCTCGCTCCGTTGATTCTCTGGGCCCTTTCGCTCCCAACCGCGAAGCTTCATTTTGGGAGGGCGAGGCTCTGTCCGAGCCGTAATTCTCCCTCCCGACTCATTCCATCGCTATTAACTGCCCGATAAGTCAAACTTCGAGAGCCTCCCCGGCACAGCCGGGGGATCTCCTATTGGACTTTAGCAGGAGGGTATCTGCAGGGCCGATTTGAACATTTTTTGTTCATTGGACAGCCATTGAAAACCAATCCTGTTAATCCTGTTAATCCTGTTAATCCTGTTAATCCTGTTAATCCTGTTAATCCTGTTAATCCTGTTAATCCTGTTAATCCTGTTAATCCTGTTAATCCCGTCCAACTTCTCCAACTTCTCCAATCGCTAAATGAACCCGAGGTTCGGAAACTGCTTGCGCAGAATCCCGGCGCTCGGAGCGCGGAGCCATTTTTCGAGGAGTGTGGCATAGACACTGCGGAAGTCGGTGGTGTGGATGAGGTCGCCCTTGTCGAGATTGATCAAGTCGGGCTGTTTGCCATAGAAGCCGGCCTTCACTCCTCCGCCCATAACGAATAAAGGTGCGGCCGTGCCATGGTCGGTGCCACCGCTTGCGTTTTCTTTCACGCGACGTCCGAACTCGCTGAATGTCATCACCATCACGCGATTCAGATTTTTCTGGGCCTTCATTTCCGCGAGGAAGGCCGAGAGCGCGGAATCCAACTCGGTGAGCAGACGCGTGTGGGTGTTTCTCTGGCCTCCATGGGTGTCGTAGCCGCCTTGGGAGGCATAATAAACCCGGGTTGGCATGCCGCCCGCGATGAGCTTGGAAATGAGTGCGAGGTCATTGCCCAGCCGGTTGGAGGGAAACGGAGCGGTCGTTTGAAATTTGGAGGTGATGTCACGCACTTTGTCGGAGCTGAGTTGGGCGTCCATCGCGGCCCGGCGGAGGAAGTCCGAGGCATCGCCTTCCTGCTTGGCACCGGGGAGGGCCCCGATGGATCCACCGGTATCTGTATCACTGGTCATCTCGCGGAACGATTCATCCATACTCTCGGGATCCGAAGCTTTGGATGCGTTGAACCGGAGTTCGGCGGGTTGACTGAATGCGATGCTGTTGGGGTCGCCTGCAGCGAAGGCCAGGGGTTCTTCCTTACCGACAGCCACTCCCGCGGGAGGGTCCTCGCCCCGGCAGCATGCGTCAAAGTACCGGCCAATCCATCCGTGATTCTCATACCGGTTGGAATCGGAGCCTGTCTGCCAGATATCCGTCGAGCGGAAGTGGGACCGGTTGGGATTCGGGTATCCGACGCCCCGGACGACCGCCGCAAGCCCCTCATCGTAGAGACTGCGGAGCCCGGAAAGCGCGGGATTGAGGCCGAGGGCATCATCAATACGCAGCACCTCTTTGCCGGGAATCGCGAGCGCCGGACGGGCCGCGTAATACGCGTCGTCGCCGTAGGGTACGAGGGTGTTGAGGCCATCGTTGCCTCCAGCGAGCTGAACGACAACAAGGATCGGGTGGTCACGACCCGTCGCGGTCTGGATGGTTGAGTCCGCTGCGACCGCGTCGAGCGCGAAGAACGTGCGCTCGAGGAAAACCGGCACTGTCCAGGCTGCCGCTCCGCCGAGGAACGAGGTCCGGAGAAAATTTCTGCGGGTGTGAAGGGTCTGGTTCATGTGATTTGGTATTCGGGAAGGCTCATAACAAGGTGAAGAAGGTCCGAGATGGTGGAGTCGCTTGCGGGCAATCCCCGCTCGTTGACAAAGGAAATCAGGCGCTCTTTTTCCTTCGCCGTGGGGCGGACAACCAACATCCGCGCCGCAACCGCCTCGTAGAGGCTTTCGGCGCTGCCCCGGACATCGGCCGGGAAGAGGCGTGCGGGATCGGGGGATTGACGGCTGAGAAAGAGCGTGGAGGAAAGGTTGCAGCGGTTGATGAACGTGGAGGCACTGATCCATGAGCGGCCGCCATCCCAGCCCTTGACGCTGGGCGGCTCGAAAAGCATCTGGCCAAGTTGCTTGAGGGCATCTTGCTCGACGCGGGAACCTGTCAGCGGGGTTTCCAGGGACTTCGAAGTTCCTACCAACCACTGCACCGGGCTCTTGATCTGGGTGCCGACAACTTTCGGTGAGTAGAACTCGGACGAGAGAAAGATTTCACGCAGCAGGGGTTTGATCTCATAGCCTCCGCCGCGGAAGCGTTCGCCCAATTTGTGCGCCAGAATGGGAGACGGGTCGCTTCCGGCAAAGAATTTCCAGATCTTGGCGGCAATAAAGGGCGCGCATTGCAGCCTTCCAAGAAGAATATCGACGACCGCATCGGAGTCGAAGTTTCCGGTTTTTCCAAAGAGCGATTTTTCACCCGTATCGGCCCTTCGGGGAATGTGGGAGACCGTTTGGGTGAGGGGGTTGATCCGATAACCGGTGAAAGCCCGCGCTGCCTGCCGGATGTCTTCCTCGGAGTAGTTTCCCTCGCCGAGCAGAAAGAGCTCCATCAATTCCCTCGCAAAATTTTCGTTGGGGTTGGCTGCCGAACTTCCCGCGATGTCCAGGTAACGCATCATGGCGGGATCCCGTGGCATTTCCTTGGCGAGTTCCGCGAAATTGCCCAGCGCATGGGCTCGGAAGGTTTCGTTCTGAGCCCAGAGAAACCGCGGATTGCGGACCTTTTGCATTCCGGATGCGAAGTGCCCATGCCAGAAAAGGGTCATTGTCTCGCGGAGAGCATGGGGGGAGTGGCGCAGGCGGGTGATCCACCATCCGCGAAGTTCCTGCGCGGCTCGAATGTCGAATTGCCGCGCCTCCTTCATGAGCGCATCTTTGGCGGCAGGGTCATTGCGGACGGCCGCCATCCGTTCGGCCAGAGCCGTGTAGAGTTCCTTGTTGGCGATGGAGTCAGGAACGGGGAACAAGTCGTCATCCCGGTCCCCTGCAAGCAGGGTTTCGACCGTCTGCCGGGGATTGGATTTGAGTGCCGAATTCACTTCGGCCGGGGACGCTCCGAGGCAGGCACGTGAGAGCAGGTGCACGGCATGTTCTCTCTTCCAGCGGTCGGGGGCGATGGCCGTCTCCATGCGGATATAACCCGCACCAAGTCGTTTCGTTTCACAGAAAAATCGTGCCATGGGTGGCGCGGCGGAGTTACAGCTTATCACACATGGAGTTTGTGAGCATGACCCGGGGCGTGGAGATTGGCGCGAATTCGTACTTTCTGCGCTCGAAACTCGGAAACATCGTCCTGGATAGCGGGATGCACCCCAAAGCCGAAGGGCTCGAGGCCCTGCCGGACTTCCGGCACCTTCCCGAAGGAAGTGCGAAAGCCGTGATCGTAACGCACGCACATCAGGATCACGTCGGGGCTCTGCCCGCCCTCACCCGCCGCGAGCAGGGTGCCCGCGTCTTCATGAGCGAGGCGACCCAGCGCATTGCCGATGTGATGCTCCATAACTCGGTGAATGTGATGACCCGCCAGAAGGAGGAACATTCGATTGAGTGTTACCCGCTCTTCACCCATAGAGGCGTCGAACTCTCCCGCGAGGCGTGGCAGCCGTGCAAATACCGGGTTTGTTATGACTTCGATGGCGAGCGTGCGGCTCCCGGCTCCGATGGCACGTTCGAGCTTTATCCGTCGGGGCATATTCTGGGCGCTGCGGGCGTCATGCTCCGGCTTGAGGGCAGGAAAATTTTCTATACCGGAGACGTGAATTTCGAAAACCAGACGCTCGTGCGCGGCGCGGATTTTCCCGAGGATGGAGTTGACGTTCTGGTGGTTGAGACGACGCGGGGGGATTCCCCGACGCCGGCGGGATTCACCCGCGCGAAAGAAGAGGAACGCCTTGGCCAATCGATCCGCGAGGGCTTTGACCGCGGCGGCAGCGTGGTGATCCCTGTCTTTGCGCTCGGCAAGACCCAGGAACTGCTTGCCATGCTTTGGCGCATGCGGCTCCGCGGTGAGCTGGCGGCAGTGCCCATTTACATCGGGGGTCTGAGCACCAAGTTGACGACCATTTACGATGCCTTCTCGGAGGATGCCCAGCGGCAGCATCCCGAACTCCAGCTCTTGCACGAGATGGCCCCCTACGTTCTCGCCGGCAATGATGCGGCAACCGTATCGCCACGCAAGCGGTGCATCTTTGCCATCTCCAGCGGCATGATGACCGAGAACACACTCTCCAATATTTTTGCCCGCAAAATCATCGGCGAGCCGCAGCACAGCCTTTTCTTTGTGGGATACTCGGACCCCGCCTCGCCTGCGGGCAGAATCCGCGCGGCAGAGGTCGGCGATCCCGTCGTGCTGGACCCGAAACTTCCCCCGATCCCGCTCCGCTGCCACGTGAAGGAATTTTCCTTCAGCGCGCATGCGAGCCGCGAGAGCATTTTCAACTACGCCGTCGCACTCAGGCCGAAAAAGATCCTCCTGGTTCACGGCGACCGTCCAGCCATCGAATGGTTCCACCTCCGCCTTCATCGCGAGCTGCCCGAGACGGAGGTCATCATCCCCGAGCCGGGTGTCAAAATTCCGCTCTGACCCTTCACCGGCTGTCCCCGGCTCCGGGGGAGATCTGCTGACCGCCACGCTCAAGAAGGCGTTCGGTTACGGGGAATTCCGCCCCCTGCAGCGCGAAATTATCGAGGCAAGCATTGCGGGCCGTGATGTCTTCGCCCTCCTGCCGACCGGCGGAGGGAAATCGCTGTGTTTCCAACTTCCGGCCATCGTGCGCGGAGGTCTTACGGTGGTCGTGTCGCCGCTCATCGCCCTGATGAAAGATCAAGTCGATCAACTCGATGCAGCGGGCGTTCCGGCGACATTTTTGAATTCTTCACTGGGGGCTGCCGAAGCGAGGAGCAGGCTTCGAGGGCTCCATCAGGGCGAATACCGGCTGCTTTATGCCGCGCCCGAACGCCTCGTGCTCGACGACTGGAAACACAACCTGCGCGCATGGAATGTTTCTGCGCTCGCCGTGGATGAAGCGCATTGCATCTCCGAATGGGGACATGATTTCCGGCCGGAGTACCGCCAACTCTCGGAGCTCCGCGAAGTGTTGCCCGACATCCCGGTCATGGCACTAACGGCCACGGCCACCGGACGCGTTCGCGAGGACATCATTTCCCACCTCCGGCTTCGCGAACCCGCGCTCTTCGTCGGCAGCTTCCTGCGGCCCAACCTCCGCTACCGCGTGATCGGCAAACAGAAGCCGCTTGAACAAATCACGGCGTTTCTCCGCGAACGCCGCGGGGAAAGCGGCATCGTCTACTGCGCATCGCGAGCCACCTCGGAGCGGCTTGCAACCGCGCTGGATTCCCGGGGATTTTCCGCGAAACCTTACCATGCGGGACTCACCGCAGCGGAACGTTCCGGAAACCAGGAACTCTTCCTCCGCGACGAGGTCCGCGTGATCTGCGCCACCGTCGCCTTCGGCATGGGGATCAACAAACCCAATGTCCGGTGGGTCATCCACCACGATTTGCCGAAGAACATCGAAGGGTATTATCAGGAAACCGGACGCGCCGGGAGGGACGGACTCCCCTCCGAATGCCTGCTCCTTCTGAGCGCAGGCGACGTCGCCAAACAGTCCCATTTCATTGATGAAATGACCTCGGAGGAGGAACGCAGCGCCGCCCGCGCCCAATTGCGTCTGATGCTTGGCTACGCCGAGTCCTCGGGGTGTCGCTGGCGCGAACTCCTCGCCTACTTTGGTGAGGAACTTCCACCCGGCGGCTGCGGAGCCTGCGACAATTGCCTGTCACCCCGCGAAACCTACGATGCCACCCTCCACGCACAAAAGTTCCTCTCCTGCGTCGCGAGGATTGCACAGGCGTCGCGGTTCTCAACCGGCGTCAACCACGTGGCCGACGTCCTCGCCGGCGCGGAAAACGAAAAAATCAAACGCTGGGGGCACGACCGCCTCTCGACCTATGGCATCGGACGCGACCTGACGCGCCAGGCATGGGCCACCCTCGGACGGGATCTTCTGCGGATGGGGCTTCTTCAACAGAATGCCGGAAAATTCCCCACCGTTGAAATCACCCCCGAAGGCCTCGAAGCCCTCCGCTCACGCCGAATGATCCACCTCGCCCGCCCGCTCGCAGCCCCCAAACCCGGCAGACGCGAACGCCACGTCGCAGAGGAAGTCCCGCTCGCCTCCGATGCCGCGTTGTTCGAACGACTCCGCATCCTCCGCAAACGCCTTGCCGACGAACGGGGAGTCCCCGCCTACGTCATCTTCGGTGACGCCACCCTCCGCCGCATGGCCGCCGACCCCCCAACAACCAAAGCCGACCTCGTCGCAATCCCCGGCTGGGGACAAAAAAAACTCAGCGAATTTGCAGAAATCTTCCTTGAAGAACTCGCAGCCCACAGGTCCGCCCATTAACCAGTCCTCTCCCTGCAAGATTACCCCCCCTGGGACCGCCGGCATCCTGCCGGCATCCCCTCTTGCCAGATCCTCCTTTCATCCCGGACCCGGATTTTGCCCGCAAATAACGCCAATCAACGCGAATAAAAAGCTCAAGTTGGATAGACCTGAACCAGAAAAAGGCAGATATCTTCCTCTGGCGGAAACCCATCCCCATTCGCGAGGATTGGCGTCATTCGCGGGCTTATCCCCTGCTTTCTGTTCAACCACACCCACTTTGCCACCGAATATCTGCTTGCTACCCGGCACCCCGCTCTATTTATTGGACACCCACATCGCGCGGTTAGCTCAGTGGTAGAGCACTGCCTTGACACGGCAGGGGTCACAGGTTCGAACCCTGTATCGCGCAGTGTTTCCCTGGGACCGCTGGCATCCTGCCGGCACGTTGGCGATTTGCACTTTTCGGAGAGGCTCTCCCCGCTCCTGCCGGAGATCGCGAAACTTGACAGCAAGAGGGGATGCGGAATTTATATGGTAATGCGTTTGGCTCCAAAAAATGCTCCAGAAGTTGATGCCGTGACCATCGGGCAGAAAGCGGCAGCTAACGCCCGGAAGGCGGTAAGCGGCATGTCACCGGAAGCTCAACAGGTGTTTGC
>Ga0247840_10011448_pt1 | contig 10806 bp, 7 predicted proteins | sample LaCruzMarch2015__FD_192404 | JGI IMG/M metagenome (GOLD analysis project Ga0247840, IMG submission 192404) | Freshwater microbial communities from meromictic Lake La Cruz, Castile-La Mancha, Spain - LaCruzMarch2015_17m | ecosystem: Environmental > Aquatic > Freshwater > Lake | place: Spain...
GAGTATGAGGTCGGCAAGTTTGAGCCCGGCGAAAAGTTGTTTTTGGACCGTCCGCACACGCTGAAAGAAGCCCCCCGTCAGCTCGCCGGACAGAAATTCATCCGTGGATCGATAGAATGCCTGAGCTTCCGCTGCACGGGTCCCGGCGTGGTGTCTGTGCTGACGGCGGATTCGGATGACCCACGTGCAGGAAACCTTGCTTCGACACTTGAAGGATATGGATTCACTCGGGACAAGGAACAGAAGGCGTTCCAGCTCTTCGGCACATCGGCCATCGACCGGGTCCGGGTTTACCGGAAGCCGGCCGAGAAGGGTGACGAGTATCGGCTGGGAAAGTGGGCATTGCTGGTGGGCCCGGGCAGTGTGAGCCGCTGGGTTCCCCCACCGACTAAACCGTGGAGTGAAAATGACGGGGAGCTTCTTTACAACGGGATCCGGTTGCCCAGGGAATGGCCGCCGCGCTCGATTGCGGTAAGGACCCTGGAACCAATCAATGTGCCGTATCTCGACCATCCGCCGAAGGTGATTCCGATCGACCTCGGGCGTCAGCTTTTTGTCGACGATTTTCTCATCGAGGAAACCGACTTGAAGCGTTCGTTCCACAAAGCAAAAAAATCCGAGGGCAATCCGGTCCTTTCTCCGGAGACCGAGATGGAGTTGAACCGTTCGCGCAATGCTGTCGCCTGCCCGAAAAGCGGCGGCGTCTGGTGGGATCCCGAGCAAAAACTTTTCCGCATGTGGTATGAGGCCGGCTGGCTGAATGCCATCTGCACCGCGACCAGCCGCGATGGCATCCACTGGGACCGGCCGAAGCTCGATGCGTTTCCCGGCTCGAACCGCGTGCTGGATCCCACGATCATGCCCGACTCGTGGGCGGTCTTTCCTGATTACGAGGACAAGGATCCGAAAGCGCGGTGGAAGATGTTTTTGCACGGGCCCGACGGGATGGGGTTGTCCCGAAGCGAGGGGCTGCTCATGGTTTCTCCCGATGGAATCCACTGGACGAAGCCGATCGAAAGCGGCCCGACCGGCGACCGAAGCACGATGTTCTACAACCCGTTTCGAAAGAAGTGGGTCTTCAGCATCCGGTGGTCAACGCCTGCTCCGGATACCTACCGCAGCCGCCACTACTGGGAGCGCGACGATTTCCTGAAAGGTCCGAAATGGGACGCGCCATTTGTCGGCAATGTCGACAAGCCGAACGCCCCGGTTTTCTGGGCGAGGGCCGACCGGCTGGATCCTCCCGACCCGAAATTCAAAGTCCAGCCGCAGCTCTACAACCTCGACGCGGTCGCCTACGAAAGCATCATGCTCGGGATTTTTGAAATTTATCACAATCCGGGTGGCGCCGGCCTGCCCAAGATCACCGAGCTGAACCTCGCCTACAGCCGCGATGGATTTCACTGGAGCCGTCCGGACCGTGATGCCTTCATCCCGGCTTCGCGTTCCGATGTGTGGGACAGGGGGTATGTGCAATCGGTCGGAGGAATTTGCGTGATTCAGGACGACCAGCTCTGGTTCTACTACACCGGGTTCCAGGGGAATCCCGCGAAGGCCAAAAGACATTGGACGGAGAACGGCGAGTATGACCGCGGCAGCACCGGCGTCGCGTTTCTCCGGCGCGATGGATTTGTTTCCATGGATGCTGACGACAAGACGCGCAGCCTGACAACCCGGCCGGTGACTTTTTCCGGACAACAGTTGTTTGTGAATATTGATGCCCCCAACGGCGAGTTGCGGGTGGAAGTGCTCGACGAGTCCGGCAACGTCATCCCTCCGTTCAGCAAAGAAAACTGCGCGCCGGTTTCCATCGACAAAACCAGACAAATGATCTCATGGAACGGCGCGGAGGACCTTTCCGCGCTAGCCGGTAAACCGGTCAAATTCCGTTTTTATCTGACCAACGGAAAGCTGTTTTCCTTCTGGGTGAGCCCCGACAAATCCGGTGTCAGCAACGGATTCGTCGCTGCTGGCGGACCGGAGTTCAGCGGGCACAGGGATCTGCCAAAATGAAAACGCCCGTCTCTCATCTGATCACCCTCGCAGCAACCCTATTTGCGATCGATTCCTTCGCTCAGGACACTGGCAGAGCGCAGCCACCATTGCCCGACCTGGGAAATATCCACTACCGGGATCCGGCGACTGTGACGGCGGTCGCGACGCTGGCCGAAAATGTACCCATGCTGCGCGTGAATTTGAACAATTACAAATACCATGGAAACCCGATCCTGTGTGGCACTCCAGGCGAGTGGGACGAAGCGGGCGTGGGACGGGCTGTTGTGCAGCACATGGGAGGGCAAGACTGGAGAATGTGGTATGACGGATTCTGCAAGGGAGGAGCACTCAAAGTCGGCTATGCGACCTCGAAGGACGGGATCCACTGGACGAAATACGAGGGGAATCCTGTTTTTGAAGCCTCGGAGGAGTGGGAGGGAAACACGACTTCGGCGACAAGCGTCGTATTCGTCAACGGGTCGTTTTACATGTATTACTGGGGTCCTGGCCACCTGCACCCTCCGAAGATCAAACGAATCGGCCTCGCCGTATCCAAGGATGGCATTCATTGGGACAAGAAAGGAATCGTTCTGGATGCCGATCCACAGATCCTGAATGAGGGGACGGCTTCGGGCGGCACCGGACTGGATGCGGCCAAGGTCGTTTACATGCGGCAAGAAGCGCGCTGGTATATGATCTTCACAGCGTTTGGCGCATGCGGAAATTGGAACGGACTTGCGGAAAGTCCGGATGGAGTGCATTGGACCAAGGTCAAGGGGCCTGTGATTCAGGTTCGCGGTCCGCACAACAGTCTGAGCAGCGGCACGGAACGCTGGGGAACTCTGCGCTGCCCGCTTCAAATCGGAAGCCTCTGGGTTGGCTTTGCCACGGGAATCGGCGGCGGATGGGCTCCTGCGGCGGCATTGACCCTGGACGAGTGGGTCACGCTCGGAGTTTCCTCCATGCCGTCGAAACAGGATTATGAATCGGGAATGCTGGGTGTCCCATACAGCATCGAGGTGGCGGATGGATACTATTACATCTACTACAAGGTCAGTGGTGCGGCGGCATCGATCGGCCTCATCCGGGCGCCGATGCACTCGGTCCACCAGCCGATGCTGCTCTGGGAAAATGAGCGGATCACATCGCGGCAAACCAGCATGATTCTCGAACCGGACTGCGGAGATCTTGTGATCCATCTCACGAGTGATCAGGCAGGCGAAGCCTCATTGCTGGTTTGGAATCCCGCGGACCGGTCCTGGATTGAACAGGAAGGTGTAACGGTCGAGGCGCACCGCATTTGTTCACTGGTGCCTCCCCAGCATGCAAGAGTCCGCATCGCTTTTACCCCAAAGCAAACACCAGCCCTGGTGTCGGCATGGGGGGGGCAATAACCGCGCAGATCAGCAAAGTGTTTCGCGGACCGCCTGGACTGGTGAAGTTATCCCTTTGAGGGCTTCACACAGCACGTGAACCTCTGCTGTTTGTCCGGGAAGGATACGATCCGGGCAGATGTCACTCAGGGGTCTTAAAACGAACAGCCGCTTAGCAATCCCGGGATGGGGAAGAGTGAGTTCGTCGATCGACAGCTGAAGATTGTCGCAATACAGGAGGTCCAAATCGAGAGTGCGCGGCCCGTGGAAGGAATGGGCTGCAGGACGTCCGAGCTTTTGCTCGATGGATTGGAGCCGGGTCAGAAGATCTAGCGGGGCAAGCGATGTTGTCAGTTCGATCGCGGCGTTCAAAAAGCGCTGGGAATCGTCCGGACAATCGACCGGCTCCGTTTCATAGACCCTGGAGCACAGAAACGGTCCCGGCCCGTCGTGAAGTGCAAAAAGGATGTGCCGGGCTTCGCGGAGGAATTTCAGTCGGTCGCCCAGGTTGGATCCGAGAGCTATTCCGGCTCTCATCCCAAAAAGAAAAATACAGGGGCAGAGAACTCACGCCGAGCCGCTGAGCCGCAGAGAGATGGAAAGGAGAATCCGGTCACCCGGAGGATCTGTTCCCTATTTGTTGTCACTTCTTCTCCTCTGCGTCCCTGCGCCTCTGCGTGAAATTTCATTTCCGCTTTCAGGCTCATCGTCCATCAGCGGAGGCCGAGCACATCCTGCATATCGTAGAGTCCCGCGGGACGCGTGATGGCCCACTTGGCGGCACGGAGAGCACCCTTGGCGAATGTGTCACGGCTGGAGGCTTTGTGCGTGAGTTCGATGCGCTCACCGGTGTTGGCGAAAATGACAGTATGGTCGCCCACCACATCGCCTCCGCGGATTGCGTGCATTCCGATTTCCGTGCGCGTGCGTTCGCCGGGCATGCCCTCGCGTCCGTGGCGGACATCGTCATCGTACGAGAGGCCGCGAACCCCGGCGAGGATCTCGGCAAGCCGGCGAGCCGTCCCGCTGGGGGCATCCTTTTTGAGGCGGTGGTGCATCTCGACGACCTCCAGATCAAAGTCCGGACCAAGAATTTCGGCGGCCTTGCGGGTGAGCCAGAAGAGCGTATTCACGCCGATGCTGAAGTTCGGCGCATAGACGACCGGGATGGATTTTGATGCGTCGACAATCCGGGCACGGTCGGCATCCGAGTGTCCGGTGGTTCCGATGACGAGCGTCTTTCCCGCTCCGGCGCATGCTTCCGCGATGGCAGCGGTTGCCGGCGCATGGGTGAAATCGATGACGGCATCGCAGAGGGCGAGGGCAGATGCAAAATCATCACCCTCGTCCACTCCCGCAGTGAAGGTGAGTTCGGGATCTTCCGAAGCGCAGGCGATCAGGGCGCATCCCATCCGGCCCTTGGAACCATTGATGAGAAGCCGGATCATTTGAGGGCCTCCAGAACCTTGCGCAGCCTGTCGCAGTTCGCGGCGGACATCTCGCAGAGCGGCAGTCGGACATCCGGCGCGATCGTGCCGCGGAGGGAAAGGGCGAATTTGACCGGAACCGGGTTGGGTTCGATGAAGAGATCCTTGAAAAGCGGATAGAACCGGCGGTGGATTGTCGTGGCACCAGCGGGATCCCCGTCCAGCCAGAGCCCGACCATACGGGAGACTTCGGCAGGATAGAGATTCGAGGCCACGCTGATGACCCCGACGGCACCGACCGAAAGGAACGGGATCGTCAGGGAGTCGTCGCCGGAGAGGATTTCAAACTCCGGAGGAAGAACCGCGCGGAGTTGGCTGACACGTTCCACCGACCCTCCGGCTTCCTTGATGGCCCGCATGTTCGGGCAGTTCTGCGCCAGACGCACAACCGTTTCCACGCCGATCTCAATCCCGCAACGTCCGGGAATGCTGTAGAGGATCAGCGGAATTTTGACCGATTCCGAAATCGCTTTGAAGTGACGGTAGAGGCCTTCCTGGGAAGGTTTGTTGTAATAGGGAGCAACGAGCAGCGCCGCGCTGGCACCAAGACGCTCGGCTTCCCTTGTCAGGGCAATGGCTTCGGAAGTTGCATTGGAGCCCGTGCCGGCGATCACCTGGCTCCTGCCCCGCGCAGCTTCGATCGCAGTGCGGATCACCCTGTTGTGCTCATCATGGTCAAGGGTTGGTGATTCCCCGGTGGTGCCGACCGGGACAATTCCGGTGATCCCCCCGGCGATCTGCTCCTCGATCAAGGCTCGGAAAGCTTCCTCGTCAAACTGGCCATTGCGGAATGGCGTGACAAGGGCGGTATGGGTTCCTGCAAATGACATATTTCCCAATCACTACAATGAAAACCGCCGTTCGGAAATAAAATCCGAGCGGTTCAGGATTTGCGGATTTTCCAGGTGAGGAGGATTCAAGGAGCAGTCGTAACGGGTCAACCAAAATGGGGATGAACCACGCGGATCATCACCAATAGAGCATGACCTCGTTGAACCCGACAAACTCCATTGCCCGGGGCGATCCGCCACAATCTACTGACCGCACAGGGCCTGATGTTGACTCGCTCGCTCCCGGTTGATCCCGCTGCGCTCCACCATGCGGGCTGCGCCTCCGGCAGTCTTTCTCCCTCGGTCGATTGTCACGCCCTTGCGGGCTAACCTTTGGTCAGTGTCCGGTGCCTACGGGCAGGTGGTGTCTGCGCTCGCCGGATCACAGCGGATACGCCTTGCGCTTTCGCAGGCCCTACCGGCCAGCATCTTGCTCCATCTTTTCCCCTCCAAAGGACGTTTCCGGGTTGAAGGTTTGAAACGATAAGCGGTCAGCGCAAAACAGGGAGCCTCAGCCAGTGAAAGACCCATGCCAGCACGCCCTGTCCATCAAGGGTGCCCGTCCATCTGCCACAGCTTGATTGCCTCGATCGGATGAATGAGCATGATGACGTTGAGAGTGAGGTTGTCGCGGACCCAGAGCGCACATCCGATCTCCATGGCCAGGAACAGAAGCACGCTCGCCCAAACCGGCATACGCCAGGCCAGCATAAAGCCGATGGACATCATCAGAACATCGCTCAGCGAATTGAAAATGCTGTCGCCGGAATACCCGAGGGCCATGGTGGCCTCGCGATAGCGGTTGATGATGATCGGCGAGTTTTCCAGCATCTCCCACCCCGCCTCCACGATCACTGCGGCCAGATATCGAAATCGGAGCGGAGCCCGACGTGCCACAATCCAGAGCAGGGAAAAAAACACGAGCCCGTGGCCGATGTGAGAAAACGAATACGCATCGGCCAGGGGCTGCGAGCACTCGCTGCTCCAGATGCTGCCCTCCCAGAGCCCCGGTTTTCCGTCAGGCCCGAAAATCGACCGCCCCATCAACCACTCGAAGCCAGCGAGGATCACGAGGACCGCTGCAACCACCCCGGATGCCTGACATAGTTTTCTCATTGCTCCGTCATATGCTCCCCGCCCCGACACGGCCTGGCGTATCATACCAACTTTTTGCAATTGCAGGTCTGCCACCGGGAGTGCTGCCGCTCCGCTCTTCCCGGGTGCACGGCGAGAGAGAGTCGTGACCACAACCGGGGCCACACATCTACAATATTTGGGATCAGTCGCGGAAGTTTTTGAAATCCAGGACGACGCCGAAATCGCGGCCCCGGCAGAATGCGATGACATTCTGCAACTCATCGCGGCTTTTCCCGGTGACCCGGACCTGGCGGTCCTGAAGCGAACTCTGAACCTTCAGCCCGGCGGATTTGATCTCCTTAACGATCTCCTTTGCCTTGTCTCCTTCCAGCCCCTGTTTGATGAGGAAATCCTGGGTGGCGTGTCCGAGCGGGGAAATCGCGGGGTCCTTGCGCTCGACATTCCGAAGGTCGATATTCCGCTTGGCCAGCTTGCCGACAACGATGTCATGAAGCGCCTTGAGCCGTGTCCCATCGTCGGCCTTCAGCGCAATTTTCGAATCGACAGGTTTCCACTCGATCGTTGCCGGGCTTCCCTTGAAATCAAATCGCGTAGCCAGTTCCTTGAGCGCCTGGTTGACTGCATTGTCGACCTCCTGCCTGTCAATTCCCGAAACGATGTCGAACGAGGGCATGCAGAGAGGTTACTGTCTGCACGCGACTCCGGTCAATGATGGTGTCTTTCAAATTTCGAGAATCCGGGAATCCTTCTGACATGGCACGGACTTTCCGGGAATCAACTAGTGAAGGAGAGCCGAAGACGGGACTCGAACCCGTGACCTATCGATTACGAATCGATTGCACTACCACTGTGCTACTTCGGCGGGAGAAGGCGAATTATTGCCACATGGCAAAGCTGATGCCAAATGCAAAAATGACGAGATTTGATATCCTTAAGAAAGTGGTGGAGGCAAGGGGGGTCGAACCCCTGACCTCGTCATTGCGAACGACGCGCTCTACCAACTGAGCTATGCCCCCCACTTTTGAGAAAGGAGAATCTCGCCGCTGAAGCGCTGCCGGTCAATCCAGAATTCATCCCGGGTCCGGCGATGCACGGATTGTCGTGATGGCGGACGCTGCGCCGTCTGCGACGTCTTCCCAACCCAAAATCACGGACGACACGGAGGTCGTCCCTCCAGGGGCACCGTGCCCGCCGCAGGCGGCTCAACTATTTGCCGAACGAGCGGGTCTCGAAGGCGGGCGGCGGAAGATTTTCCGGCAGACCGAGGGGCTCCACGATTTCCTCCTGCTCATCATCCTGGCGGACCGGCTTGCCTTCTGCATCCATCAGGCGGGCTGTCACAAAAATGATCAGGTTGCGTTTGATCTTCTGATCCACATCCGAGCGGAACAGGCGCCCGGCAAGGGGAATGTCTCCAAGAATCGGCACCTTATCCTGCACCTTTTGAACGTCCTCACGGATGAGGCCGCCAAGGGCCACGGTTTGCCCGTCCCAGATGCTCACGCTCGTCGTCACTCTCCGGGTGGAAAAGATCGGCTGGTTGATGACGTTGGGAGTGATGACCGTCGTGGAAATCTGAGGAATCGCGAATGCATCGAATGTTGGACCGAGAATCGGGCTGCCGTAGTTGATGAATCCGTCAAACTCAACCACTTCAGGCGCGAGATTGAGATCGATCGTATAGTTATCCGGGCCCACAATCGGTTCCACCTCAAGCGTGACGCCCAAGTCTCTTGTTACGAATGTTTCCGGGGTTGAGGGGGTAACAATACCTTGGGAAATAAAACCAATGATAGCCGAATCCTGCCCGTTGCCAGGGGGTGGTTGCGGAGGCTCAGGCGAGGTAAATGTCGTGGGGTATGGAAATTGGCGGACGACTCTAATCCTAGCCTTGTTCCCGCTCTTGGTGGTTACCTTGGGTGCCGACATGAGATCAACCCCTTTTTTCTGACTGAGTGCGCGGATAACCAATTGAAACTGTGGATTGGAGAAAATCCCCGAGAGCCCAAAAATGGCGGGAGCCGGGGTAAAGGCCGATGGAGCTCCACCCGCCTGCTGAAAAAGCAGCGCCTCAATAGAGTTGGCGGTCACCGCCGAACCTTCGCCCAGTCCCAGGCCAGATCTCAGCCCGCCGGTCACAGGGTTCGAACCTGTATCGCCAAATGGATATGCCGCGCTGTTCATCGTTCTGTCGAAGCCATCGGTGCCACCGGCTCCATAGACTCCACCGCCAATGTTCAGCGGACCGAGGAGCCAGTTGAACCCGAGTTCCTTCATGTTGTTCTGAGTAATTTCCAAGAATTTGGATTCAATTTCCACTTGGGTTGGTTGGATCCCCATGGCGGCATCTACCAATGTGGCAATAAGATCCAGGGCAGGCTGCGTATTGCGCACGATCAGCTTGCTTCCCGCCGGCACATACTGGGCAAACGAACCGGCAGGAAATGGAACTCCCTGGCTTTTCAGAAACTCGAGGGCACCTGTGCGATCTTTGATCCGCGCATCTCTCATATTCGCCGCCCCACCCCCTGCAACTGCAACGGCAGCCTCCGGCGCGACCGCATTGGCGGGAATGAAGCCAGGCGGCACGCGGTATTCACTCGTAAACAAATCTTCTGTGTTTTCGGTGACCGGAACGATGGAAACAGCAAACGTCTCGACTTTGTATTTTAGACCGGCCAGTTCGGTGAGATACCGCAATGCTTCGATCAGCGGTGCGTTGTTGAGGGAGAGATTGATTTTTGTGTCGGCATTGGCAACCGGACGAGCAGGGGCCTCCGCATCGGGTGCGGGAACAGCGGTCGGATCCGCAGAAACGACCGGGGCAGCCGCAGGCGGGAGTTTGAGCACAATGTTCACGCCCCGCTTCTGCTTGGGATCATCCGTCGTCGTGTCGAGGTCGCGGCTCCGCTGTTTGAGGAATTCGACCGCCTCGCTCACCGTCGCGTCACGTAGTTCGATCTTCGGAATGATGATCCGGTTGAGCTTGGCTGAAATCGCCTCAGTTCCGACACCGGCGACATTCCGGCCCTGTACCCCGGATGCCGTGTCGCGGTTCTGAAGCTTTTTGACCGGACGCTCCCATGCCCGGTCCACGAGCCAGAGCATCCGGCTGCGGGTTTCATTGTAGGCGTCGCCGTAGTAGGTGCTTTTCTGGTTGTTGACCCGTTCCATGCCCATTCGGGCGGCATTGTTGTAGCGGTCGATGTTCAGGACCTGCTCGTAGCGTTTGATGGCGAGGTCGAACCGCCCCGTGGCATAGAAGCCATCCGCCTCGACAAGCAGCTTGCTCACCTCATCCCGCTGGGCGGCAAACTCGGGGGTCACCGTCTTATTGTAGTAGTCCGACTGTTCGAGGTTTGAGAGAAACTGGACGGCGGGCTTGTAACCTGGATTGTATTGGGGAAGAAGAACGGTCTTGGCAACCTGTTCCGCATCCGAATACCGGCCGTTCTGGACGAGAAAATTTGCGTAGGCAATTCCTGCTGGACTGAATTTCGCGATGGCCGGCCGTCTTTGCGCTTCGCTGGCGGGGCCTGCAGGAATTTTATCCAGCGCATCAAGGTAGCTGATGTAGGCGGTTTCGAAATCCTTGTCGCTAAGTGCCTGGTCGCCCTTGGCCATCAACTTGTCCGCAACCAACAGGTCCTCCTGCCGGCGGACGATCTCCCGCTCGGCCAGGGAGGCTGAATTCTGAGCGGAGGCGGGAAAAAGCGGTGCCAGCGCAAAAAGGATGAGGGATGAAGTATGAAGGATGAAGGGACGCAGTGAGCGGGAGGCATGGTGCTCCGCCGGTTCGGTGTGTGGCATGGGCTTGCAGCCCATGCGATTTAAGACATGGGTTGGAAGCCCATTCCACGTGATCAATTCCGGTGTGCCGTATTTCATCGAAAGGTAAAGTTGTTATTGGGGAAGCGGGACGGTCATCGGGTCTCCCGGGATAGCCTCGGATTCCATGGCTGCCGCATTCGGAACGGCCACGACCTGATCCTCCTCATCCGACCGGATCAAGGGCTGTCCGGC
>Ga0247840_10011449_pt1 | contig 10804 bp, 6 predicted proteins | sample LaCruzMarch2015__FD_192404 | JGI IMG/M metagenome (GOLD analysis project Ga0247840, IMG submission 192404) | Freshwater microbial communities from meromictic Lake La Cruz, Castile-La Mancha, Spain - LaCruzMarch2015_17m | ecosystem: Environmental > Aquatic > Freshwater > Lake | place: Spain...
AGATCGTCAAGCCAGAGCCGACAGCGCTTTAGGGTTTGCGCCTGGCTTTCCGCCTCGCCCTCGGCATAGCCAAGCTGCATGCGCCAGAGGCTCAAGACCGTCTGAATCAGCCGCCCGCCCGCATTCAAATCGATCCATACGAATCCCGATCCGTGTTCCGAGCGGTCGGCTATGGCGAGCAAGTCGGAGGGAGTGGGCGTCGCGTCATGGGGGAAAGCCCTGGGCCCGGGATCCAGCATGGCATCCGGAGGGTTTCCAGCGGGTGGGGTCAGCAGTTTAACTAGGGCACCGGCGTGGGACGAGATCAGGAGCCAGTCATCCACGAGCGCGCAGGCAGGGCGGTCATTCGGCTCCGCCGCAGCCATGAAATTGCTGACCGTGCATTCGATGGTATATACAGGCGCAGTGCCTGATGCCAGGGGCGTGGGGTCAATGATGAGGCCCATTCGGTGCCGCGCGTTGATCAGGTCCAGAATGCGTCTGATCCAGGTTTTTGCCCGATCCATGGAGGCGACCTTGACGGCACAGATCAGCGTGGGCGTCGTGAGCCTGAACGGAGGCCGGCCAAAGCCGCCGGCATAGTCTCCTGAAAAGGTGGCGCAAAGCAACGGGCTGTCACCCTGGGTCGAATGAAAGGCGAACAGGCTTTGGACTAGAGTGGGGACCCAGCCCGATAAGACATACAGAGCGCCGAGGGTGCGGGTCAGCGATGACAAGGGCAACATCAGGACGATGGAAGGGTTGCGCCGGATCAGGTTCATGATGGCCGGGTGGGTCAGGCCGTTGCTGGCGGTGATGGAGGACATGGGGAGAGCCGGGGAGAGCCGGCAACTGGCGGATAGGGAATCGGGGCCGGGGATCACATAACAAACTCCGGTCGACGCGGCGATGGACCCTCCGGGCAGGCGGGGGATCTGGAACCGGGCACAGTCTTTGATCGGGCCATCCGTTGACTCTCTCTGCGTGGGGGCGTGCGGAATCAGCCCGTCACAGGCGGCCAGGGCATGGCGCACGCCCAAGGGGTCACGGGAAATGCACAGGATTAACAGCCCGTCGCCCACGGCCAGGGAAACCCGTTCCCCCGAGTCGCGGAGTGGCCGTCGCAGAACCCACAGCGGGCGGCCCTCAAAGGTGTCCGCGCGCATCCATCCGGGTGGAGCCCGCAGCAGCAGGCCCCAGCGGCAAAGGGTTTCGAGGCGATCAATTCGGTTGACGAGGAGCCAGCACGGCTCCTCGATGTCCGGTGATCGGGGGACAAAGGCGATCATTGTGGAGGGGCCCAGGAAGCGGGTGAGCGTGGACTTCATCAGGGCCGGCGCCGGGTGGGTCGTGTCGCCGATCCAGATTTTGAAGAGCGGATGCGTGATCAGATCCGGCATACGTTCGATCAGCCGCTGATGCGAGGATACCCACACAGCCTGGGCCGGGATGGCGCGCGTCATCGGCTGGGTGGGCGGTTCATGCAGCAGGAAAAACAGGCTCGCGTCAACGAGCCCGATGACCAGGATCCAAAAAACGATTCGTCCCATCATGCGTGTGATCCTAGGGGGCGGTCGGGCGTTGGCGAAGCCTAACGCCCGACCGCCCCCTCCCCCCCCCTCATATCTGAAGCGACCCGATCAGCTCGCGAATCGAGGACAGGCCTTTACGCTTTAGATATGCTTCGAGCCCTGACGCGATGGCGAGGGCGGTTCCCGGGTCGGTGAAATTGGCCGTGCCCACCGCCACTGCGGACGCGCCGACAATAAAAAATTCAATGGCCTCTCGGGCATCCGTGATTCCGCCCATGGCGATGATGGGGATTTTGACGGCCTTGGCCGCCTCCCAGACCAGGCGCACGGCAATGGGATGAATGGCCGGCCCGGTTAGACCCCCCACCACGTTGGCGAGCGCCGGGCGCTGCGTCTCGATGTCCACGGCCATGGCCGGAAAGGAGTTGATCAGCGACAGGGCGTCGGCGCCGCAGTCTTCGGCCAGTTTCGCAAATTCGGCGATAGCCGCCACGTTAGGCGAGAGCTTGGGAATCAGGGGTAGCCGCGTCTTGGCTCGCACCCGCGAGATGACCTGGCGCGTCATAACCGGGTTGGTGCCGAAGGCCATACCGCCTTCCTTGATGTTCGGACAGGAAATGTTCAGCTCCAGCCCGTGAATGCCCGGAACCCCGCTGAGCCGCTCCGCCACGGCCTCGTAGTCTTCGAGAGACCGGCCCCAGATGTTGACAATCACCGCCACCTGGTAGTCGCGGAAAAATGGAAGATAGTCTCGAACAAAAACGTCGGCTCCGGGATTTTGAAGGCCAATGGCATTCAGTAGCCCGCCGCGGGTTTCCACCATGCGGGGCGGCGGATTGCCGGCCGCCGGTTGGAGGCTGATGCCCTTGACCACCACGGCGCCCAGCTGGTTGAGATCAATGTAGGGCGCATATTCCCGTCCGTATCCGAAGGTGCCGGACGCCGTCATGATCGGGCATTTCAGGGGAATGCCGCCGATCATCATGGAGAGGTCGGGCGCGGTGGGGGGATTAGTGTTCATTCGTTTCCCATAGAATATCCCGGCATTCGAATACAGGGCCTTCCGTGCAAATGCGCGCCCATTTCCAGGCTTTTGCATCCGAACCCGGGCTTGGCGCTGACGGCTCGTGGGTTAGCCCCGCGTCAGCGGTAGGACGAATCCGCACTTTTTGAACGCACGCCAGGCACGCGCCCACGCCGCAGCCCATGTGCCGGTCCAGGGACACCCACGCGGTCCAGTTGCCAATCATGGCCCGCTCGGCCACGGCATGTAAAAGGCCTAAGGGCCCGCAAACGAAAAATTGAGGCGTTCGGATGCCGAGCTCGTGCGTGAGCCAGACATCCAGCGGCCGGGTCACGAATCCCTTGTCGCCTTCCGACCCGTCCTCCGTGGCTGCCCGGATTTCCCAGCCCAGCTGCTCGAATTCCTGGATGCACAGCAGGTCGGCGGACCGGGCGCCCCCGGCGAAAACAATCCCTTGGGTCGGAGCGCGTTGGGCCAGCAGGTAGAGGGCCGCCAGCCCATAGCCGCCAGCCACCAGCACCGGGTAGGCGGCGGGGTCAGGGTCGGGAAACCCATTGCCCAGGGGACCCATCAGGTGGATCACGTCGCCAGGCCGTAAACGGGTCATGGCCTGCGTGCCCAGTCCTATGTTTTTGTACAAAATGGATAACGTGCCCACCTCGGTCTTAAAGACGCTGAACGGCCGGCGTAAGACCGACTCGCCCAGCTGCGGCACGCGAAGATGAACGAATTGGCCGGGCTTGACACGGGGCGCAATGACGGACGAAGCCACAGTCAACACACGATAGCCGCCGGCCAGCTTGTCCTGGGTTAACGTGGTGACGTTTTCCATCATCATAGTTGTGGGCATCCATTACCGGTCATTCGTCATGGCAATGGCGTAACAGTATGCGGATGAGTGACAAAAAGTCAAGAAATACGCTTGAGCTTGCGGCTTAAATATCATTCAATACTTTTTTAGCTATGAACAGAGGGTCGTCTCTCACATCGAGAGCAGTCAGGATGGCGCTATGAGGAACACCGTTAAGATCTACGATACGACGTTGCGCGACGGGATGCAAGGCGAGGGGGTATCCTTATCGGCGGCAGGCAAGATCCGCCTGGCGCTGCGTCTGGACGAGTTTGGGGTGGATTATATCGAGGGGGGCTATGCCGCGTCCAACCCCAAGGACATGGAGTTTTTCGCTGACATTCGTCGCAAGCCGTTGAAGCGGGCAAAAGTGGCCGCATTCGGCAGCACGCGCCGGGCCAAGGTGCGGATAGGCGAGGATGGGGGCACTCAGAAGATTCTCGAAGCCCAGACACCGGTGGCTACAATTTTCGGCAAATCCTGGCGCCTGCATGTGACGGATGTGCTCCGGGTTACGGAAGAGGAAAATCTGGCCATGGTGCGAGACACGGTGCGTTATTTGAAAGAACACGGGAAAGAGGTGTTTTTTGACGCTGAACATTTTTTCGACGGGTACAAGGACAGCCCTGTCTTTGCCATGGCGGTCCTGACGGCCGCCAAGGAAGCCGGAGCCGATGGCGTGGTGCTGTGCGACACGCGGGGCGGCTGTTTGCCTCACGAGATTTTTGGGATCACGGGAGAGGTGATCAGGGCGATTCCGGGGCCTGTGGGGATTCATTGTCACAACGACGCCGAACTGGCGGTGGCGAATTCGCTGGAAGCGGTGCGGGTGGGCGCCCGTCATGTGCAGGGCACGATCAACGGGTATGGCGAGCGTTGCGGCAACGCGAATCTATGTTCTATTATTCCCGGGATCAGCCTGAAGTTGGGGCTGGCCTGTTGCTGGCCCGAGAGCTTGAAAGGGCTGCGGGAGCTGGCGCGATTCACGGATGGGCTGCTGGATCTCACGCCTCAGCGCCAGGCGGCCTATGTCGGGGCCAGCGCCTTTGCGCATAAGGCCGGCATGCATGTGAATGCGGTGGAGAAAAATCCGGTCAGCTTCGAGCATATCGAGCCTGTGGCTGTCGGCAATGAGCGGCGTATCCTGATTTCGGAATTGTCGGGCGGGAGCAACGTGCTCATGAAGGCCGTCGAGATGGGCGTGGAGCTGAGTAAGTCGTCATCCGAAGTGAAGGACGTGCTGCACAAGCTGGAGGAGGCGGAGAAACGCGGGTATGAGTTTGAGGCTGCGGATGCATCCTTCCAGCTGTTGATCCAGAAGGTGCTCAAGCAGCATACGCCCTTTTTTGACCTGGAGGGATTCCGGGTGATTGTTGAAAAGCGGGGGAAGGGTGATCGGTGTCTGTCCGAGGCCACGGTCAAGGTGAAGGTCAATGGCGAGGTGGAACATACGGTGGGCGAAGGGGATGGGCCCGTGAATGCCCTGGATTGTGCCTTGCGCCGGGCCTTGATCCGGTTTTATCCGGAGATTTCTTCGGTCACCTTGACAGATTATCACGTTCGTATTTTGGACCCCGAGGAAGCCACGGCCGCCAAGACGCGCGTGATCATTGAGTCCAGCGACGGCGTGGAGACCTGGGGCACCGTGGGGGTGTCGGAGAATATCATCGAAGCCTCTTGGGAAGCCCTGGTAGACAGCGTGGAATTCAAGCTGTTCATGATGGAAAAGGCGAGAGCCCAGGAGAAGTCGTCGTAACGCATCGTGAATCGGAAATTGTTTTCGACAGGGCGAGGCGTCCCTGCTGAGTTGTTATTCTCCATGCGGATCGGACGGGGTGCCTTGCCCCATCTTTGGGAATAAAAGATTCACCCCTCCGTAGGTGGGGATTAGCGCGCTGAATAGGAAATTGTATTTTTTGAGACACCATCTTTGGAGCCGGGGTGCCCTCACCCCGGCATCCATCCCATACATCAGACCGGGGCGAGGGCGCCCCGGCTCCAAAAAGTCTGCCCCGCAGCGGGGCAATAAGCGCAACAATGCAAGACGCAAAGCCGGGGTGCAAGCATGTTCGAGTTGGAAAAAAATTATAACGCGGGCCAGGTGGAAGAGAAGTGGCTGGATCAATGGCTGACGCGCAAGGCCTTTCATGCCGACCCGGATCAGGGGGGAAAGCCGTATACGATCATGATTCCGCCGCCGAATGTCACCGGCATTCTGCACATGGGTCATGCGCTGAACAATACGATCCAGGACATCCTGATCCGCCAGCGCCGGATGCAAGGGTATAATGCGCTCTGGATCCCCGGCACCGATCATGCCGGGATCGCTACGCAGAACGTGGTGGAAAAAGCGCTGCGCAAAGAGGGTAAGCATCGTGAGGATCTGGGGCGCGAAGCGTTTGTGGAACGGGTCTGGGAATGGAAGGAGCAGTATGGAAGCACCATCATTCGCCAACTCAAGCGTCTGGGCGCCTCGTGCGACTGGGATCGTCAGCGCTTCACGATGGACGAGGGGTTGAGCGATGCCGTGGCTGAGGTGTTTATCCGGCTTTATAACAAGCGCCTGATCTATCGTGGCAATTATATTATCAACTGGTGCCCGCGGTGTCGGACGGCGTTGTCGGACGAGGAAAGCGAGCACGTCGACACCCAGGGGCAGCTGTATCATATTCGGTATCTGCGTAAGGGTGGCAAGAAGCGGGAGGCGGTCGTGGTGGCCACGACGCGGCCGGAAACGTTGCTGGGCGACGTGGCCGTGGCCGTGAATCCGCGCGATGAGCGGTACCTGGCCCTCACGGGACAAACCGTGATCCTACCGGTCTTGAATCGGGAGCTGCCGGTGATCCCGGACGATTATGTGGACCCCGAGTTCGGGACCGGGGTGGTCAAGGTGACGCCCGCCCACGATCCGAATGATTTTGACATGGGGACGCGGCACCAGCTGACGCCGATCAATGTCATGAATGAGGACGGCACGATGAACGAGAACGCCGGCCCCTACCAGGGGCTGGACCGTTTCGAATGTCGCAGGCGGCTGGTCGAAGATTTGAACAAGGCCGGGCTGATCGAAAAAATCGATCCGCATGCCCATGCGGTGGGCCACTGCTACCGGTGCGACACCGTGGTGGAACCGCGCCTGTCGCCGCAATGGTTTGTGAGCATGAAGCCCCTGGCGCGCCCGGCGATTGACGTCGTCAACGACGGTCGCATCCAGTTCATTCCCGAGCGCTGGACCAAGGTGTACCTGGAGTGGATGGAGAATATTCGCGACTGGTGCATTTCGCGTCAGATCTGGTGGGGGCACCGCATTCCTGTGTTTTATTGCACCCCATGCGGCCACGAATGGGCCGCCAAAGGCAAGCCAACCGAATGTCCTCAGTGCCGGTCAATAGAGATCCGGCAGGATCCGGATGTGTTGGATACGTGGTTTTCGTCGTGGCTGTGGCCGTTTACCACCTTGGGTTGGCCGGAGCGCAGCCGGGCGCTGGAGTTTTATTATCCCACCGACAGCCTCGTGACCGCATCGGAAATTATTTTCTTTTGGGTGGCCCGTATGATCATGGCGGGATCGGAATTCATGGGCGACATTCCCTTTCGCAAAGTCCATATCCATGGGACGGTCCGTGATGACTCGGGTCGGAAGATGAGCAAGAGCCTGGGTAATTCCATCGATCCCCTGGACGTGATTCGCGCGTTCAGCGCGGATGCCTTGCGGTTCAGTCTGACGATGTTGACTGCGGTGGGACAGGATGTTTACATTTCCAACGATAAGTTTGAGGTGGGCCGGAACTTCCTGACTAAGATATGGAACGCCGCCCGCTTTATGCAGATGAACGGCAAGGATTTGGCGCCGGAGACGATTCGTGCGTTTTTGGCTGCGCCGACCTTCGAGGGCGCAGCCTTGGCGCCGGATGACAAGCATATCCTGGCCAAGCTGCAGACGACCATCGCGGCGTGTGACGATCACCTGGAGCGGTTCCGATTCAACGATGCGGCCAAAGAATTATACGATTTCATCTGGCATCACTATTGCGACTGGTATATCGAATATGCCAAGATCGCCTTGAACGGGGAGGACGCCGAAGCCAAGGCCCGCACGCTGCGCGTCATGCATTATGTTTTTTCCAGCGCCCTGAAGCTGCTGCACCCGATCGCCCCGTTCATGACCGAGGAGCTATGGCATGGTATGGGCTATGGCGAGGACGCATCGTTTATTCTGCACGCGGCATGGCCCCAGGTCGCCAGCCCGGAACAGCAGGCTGCGTGGGGCATTTCGCAGGCCCTGGTCAATTATGTCGAACATAAGCGGGATTTGATCCGTATCGGCCGCACCTTGCGCGCGGATTGCGGCATCGCGCCCTCGCTGAAAATCCGATATATTATCAAGCCGGAAACCGAGGAGCTGGCCGCCCTGCTGACCTCGGACCGGGCGTCCATCGCATTCCTGCTCAAAGCCGATCCGCTGGTGATCGACCCCGCGTTTGTGCCGGCTCGCTCCTGCCCGAGCGGTTTGAACAAGATCGGCGCCTTGTGGATGCCCATCGATGGCGTCGTGGACGTGGCCGCTGAAATCAAGCGCATCAGCGAGCAGATCAACAAGGTCAACGGCGAATTGGCCGGTGTGAATCGCAAGCTTAACAATCTGGATTTTGTGAGCAAGGCGCCCTCTGAGGTTGTCGAGATCCAGAAACGGCGCCAGCAGGATATGCTGGAAAAATGCGAAAAATTGCAGCGACTGCTGGCCATGTTGACGGAACAGGCAGCCGGATGAGTTCGGATTTTGGATGGTAGGGCGGTTCGTGATGGGAGGGCGGGTGGCCCTGTTCTGATTTTTATCTTGCCTTCGATGAATGCACGGAGGGGCCGGCGCCCTGTTCAGGGTAGCTGACGGTCATGAATGAATCAGACCCAGAAAAAAAGTCGCAGGATCCCGCGCGGATCCTGGCGCTGCAGCGGCAGGTCAAGGATTTGGCCCAGCGCCTGGCTGAGACGCAGGCGCAGTTAACGGCAGACCGGGTCCGGCATGAGATGGATATTCGCCGCCGGATCGCGGAAATGGAATTTCATGTCCGCCAACGGCTCCAGATGATGGAAACGGTGACGGAACAGCTGCGGCGTAACGAGGAGCAGCTTAGAGCCTTGTTGGATAACCTGCCGGATATCGCTTGGTTGAAAAATCCTGAGGGCCGCTACAGCGCGGTGAACAAGGCGTTTTCGGCGTTTGTGGGACGGCCTGAACAGGAGGTGGTCGGGCGGCAGGACGGCGATCTTTTTGGGGCGGCAGAGGCGGAGCAGATTGCCAAGACTGATGCGTTGGCACGGCGGGAAAAACGTTCCCTGCGTTTCGAAGGAACCCTGAAAGGCGCTGCCGGCGTGCCCTTGCTGGTTGAGACCGTCAAGAGTCCCATCCTGGACGACAACGGCAGCGTCACGGGGCTCATCGGGATTGCGCGCGACATCACGGAGCGGCGTCAGGAAGAAGTGCGGCGGCGCGACGAGCAGGAGCGTTTGTTCCAGGCCGACAAGATGATCGCGCTGGGCACCTTGGTCTCCGGGATGGCGCATGAGATCAATAACCCGATCAATTTTATCATGCTCAATGCGTCGATCCTCAAGGACGCCTGGACCGGCTGTATGCCGGTTTTGGAGGCGCATTATGCGCAGAATGGCGATTTCACCGTGGGCCATTACGCCTACAGCCGTATCCGGGAAAAAATGGGGGATTTGCTCAGCGGTCTGAATGACGGGGGCGACCGGATCAAACATATTGTCCAGGATCTGCGCAATTTTGCCCGCCCGGACCCGTCCGACATGGCGGATCGGGTGAACGTCAATGACGTGGTCCAGAGTGCCGTGACGATTCTGTCCAGCAAGATCAAGAAAACGGCGCCGAATTTTTCAATGCAGTGCGAGCTGCGGCTGCCGGATGTGCGCGGCAGTTTTCAGAAAATCGAACAGGTGATCATCAACTTGATCCAGAATGCTTGTGAGGCGCTGCCGTCTCCCCAGAAACGGATCTGGCTTACCACGCGCACCCGGCCGGACCGGAGCGCCGTGATCATGAGCGTGAAGGATGAAGGGTTGGGTATTGCGGCCGATGTGCTGCCGCATATTTTTGATCCGTTTTATACCACCAAGCGGGGAAGCGGAGGAACCGGGCTGGGCCTGGCCATTTCGAAAAAAATTGTGGAGTTACACCGGGGCACGATTGAGGTTGAGTCGGTGCCGGAGCAGGGGACGCGTTTTACCATCATTCTGCCGGCCGAGGAGTCCGATCATTCATGAATCGCGGCTGCAGCCGACAGCCCTTGTGCCGGACACTCAAGGATCGTCCGGCGATGTTTCCCCATGGCCCTAGATAAAGGGTCAGTGCTCAGTGGGGAGATTTGTGGGCACCTCGTGAATACGAGTATCTTCAGACTTCCTGATCTCCCCCGGAAAACAGGGGTAAAAAAGTGCCAAATCATTTTCCCGTGAGATCAGGATATCTGATCTTGGCGGTTCAATGGGGTAGTGGCGCGGTCACGGCGGTCTTGATTGCGGCGTGGATATGGCGGTTGGTGATCAGGCATTCGAGCTGATGGGGTGGGGTGAAGTTCAGGATTTCGAATCGGCCCCCGGCCCGTTCGGTCACGAGCCCGGCGGCCGCCACGTCCCAGATGTAGATGCCGCTTTCGTAAAAGCCTTCCGTTTTACCACACGCCACCTGGCAGATATCTAACGCTGCCGAGCCCATGATTCTCATTTTTTGGACATGCCCGGCCAAGGCTTGGAACCGGACGAGGGCTTGCTCAAAGGCGCCTTCATGTTTGTCCAGGCCGGTGGCGATCACGGACTCGTCCAGCCGGGATGTGGCCGAGACCTGGATCGGCGCGTCATTGCACAGCGCCGGGCCGTCTTCCCGGGCCGTATAACAGTCGTTCAACACCGGGGCATACACCGCGCCGGCCACTACGCGGCCCCGGAATTCTGCGGCGACCGAGCAACACCACCAGGGCAGACCATGAAAGAAGTTCACCGTTCCATCAATGGGGTCGATGATCCAGCGGCAGGGGGCTTGTTCCGGGGCAGCCCCGGCTTCCGACTCTTCGCCCAGCACCGTGTGCTGGGGAAAGGCTTTGTGAATTACGCCTTCGGCCACGACCTGGCATTCGCGGTCCAGCTGAAGCTTGACGTCGCGAAGACATCGTTGCCAGATCTCGGTCCGGCGATGTGATTGATCAAAGGCGCGCAGCCCGGCCGCGCGCGCAGCCATTTCCGCCACGTCGGCCAGTTGGGTCAGCAGCCGTTCATCGATCGGCTCAGGGAGTGTCGCTCGCGGGTCTGCAGGGGTTAATTCGCGCATCGAGATTCCTCTCGGACGTTACGGGTTCATGGCCGGATGCAGATGGATCATGGGGCTGATCGGGGGATCAAGTC
>Ga0247840_10011451_pt1 | contig 10799 bp, 28 predicted proteins | sample LaCruzMarch2015__FD_192404 | JGI IMG/M metagenome (GOLD analysis project Ga0247840, IMG submission 192404) | Freshwater microbial communities from meromictic Lake La Cruz, Castile-La Mancha, Spain - LaCruzMarch2015_17m | ecosystem: Environmental > Aquatic > Freshwater > Lake | place: Spain...
AGGCGGGGGTATTGAAACCCCGTCCTAGCAATACTTTTTGATTTTGCCTACAAGTTTATTTTGTTCATAAATTTTGAGAAAGATTAAAGAACAAACAACATTCATCTTTCCGTACCAACTAATCTCAGGCTAGAACCCGTTGGCTATTCTAGCAGCCGAAGGATTTTACGACAATCTTTTGAACGCTACCTTCATCGCTTTCTAAGATTGTTGCTACTATTTATTAAGCAGCAAGGGCTAACTGATTTGTGCCAGTTAAAGCATTTGATCGACTTTTAAAGTGGCCGGTCGATCAACCACTACTTGCCAAATATCAATCTGTTATTGTAGTCGAAACCTTTCGCCCCCATATTATTGTTAATATACACCTATTGGTACTTTACATTTTCCAATCGCAATATTTCTTGCTTAATTTTCTCATAATCAAAAGGGTCTGAGACAGAATGAAACTTTATTGTATTCTGTAGACGCTCTATAGTTTGTGTTTGATGAAGATTATAACCAATAGAAAAAATAAGACAGCCAACCAAAATTACCAATGTTGTTAAATTAGTACATCTATTAGTCATATTTCTCCTTTAGATAATAGTTTTAGATATTCTTTTTGAGCTACCCACATATCGTCATTTAGATAATATTTACTTAATAGAGGATTGAACATTCTTTTGCGTCCTCTATATGCCCAAGCAAATTTAATTGTATCTCCACTAATATAGCATTTACGATTTAAAAAACTAAAATGTAGACTCCAAGTTCTATGTTTTAGGATTTTATCAATCATTGTTTGGAACTTGTTTCGTTGTGCCAGAAAACCATACAATTTTGCTCATCGTCCCAAGCACACTGAATTTTATCTTCTGCGGCTAATTTAGATAGGCCAGAATTAATAATCCAGTTGGTTACTTCATCAAAAATAGCATTATACTGATCTTCACCCATTATAATATTGTTTTCCTCGTCTTTGTCAGTATTCTCTAATATAACGCTTTCTACTTGAGAGATACTCACAAAAGTATCCAGGTCTTGATTTTCTGTATCGCCAATATTCATTGCGGCATTTTTACGAATACTAGATGCCAAATGAGTAAGATCATTCACAATATATTTATCGTGTTCGTTCATATATACTTTTTCAACCCCTTATCTGCGGAATCATTATTTTTATCCAAAAGTCTAGCGATAGTATGTTGCATAGTCTGTTCGCCTCTAGGCAACCACTTATCATCTACATATAACGCTGTGGTAATCTGAGGAATATAGTGTTGATAGGCTACTTCAAATTCTTCTGGAAAATATACTTTAAGTATACGCTCTATATGAAATAGACTATCAGTGATTTGATCTCTATAATCGATGAGTTCGTTCAACTGATGTTTTTGTTCATTGGTAAAAGTCACGACACAACTTCCCTTGGTTTGAGTTTCAACAGTTTATGGGCCGTTTTCCAAACACCTGTTTCCTTATTCTGTATATCTCCACTCATATAGATATGACAAAAACCAGTGTGCTTGTCAATACCATAAGCACGAATACCATGCTCATCAATACTTTCAACAACGAATCGACCTCTATATCCCATAGGAATAAATTCACCCCTGGATACATAGTAGGGGCCACCAGCGACCTTTATGCGATCACCAGAAACAAGTTCACGCCAATTAAAGTCACGCACAATCTTTGTGTTCTTTGCTTCCTTACTCTTAGCCTTAAATACAAAAGGAGTATTGCAGTTCTTGCAAAAATAAGCACGCGGCCCAGTTATGGTGCCACACTTAGGACAAGCCTTTTTACCTTTTCCAATACCCATAATCTAATCTCCTGTGATTGAGTAACTGATATGCTCTAAGTATACCATACTAATCGGCATTGTCAAGCGATGGTCTTTAAGAATTTTCGCTACTGCTCAACGAATAGGTTTGCTAGATATCTTATTAAGTATTCTCTTATATTTTTTATATTGTTCTGGATACTTGTTGAGAATTTTTTGTTGAAGTTCAATATTCACAGTATACTTTTCTTTTTTAGTTCTGAACTCTTGTAATCTGGTTCGGGAATAATGGTTAGTTTACCAGGATTATAGTGACAAAAATAACTCTGAGCAATACGTTTCTTTGTAAGACCATCTTCTTCGATCTCTATATAAACATTAACCCTATAGCGATTCTCAAAAATATTTATAATTCTTGTCATCAAAAAATGCTTAGGCTTTTCGACTTGTTTAAACAACAAACTTTCAATTTCTATATCCATTAGTTATCCTTACTATGATTAATAATTAAAACAAGTCCATCATTCTCAGACTGTGAGTAATAAGTATCACAATCGAATAATTCTCCAGTAGAGTTATCAAACACTTTAACTCTTTTATCCCAGTCAAAAGTTCCTACAGCATTAACATTGTTTGCTCTTTCATTCAAGAAAGTATAAAGATCAAGCCAAGTCATCTTCCCTCCAAAAAAATAGTTTTCTGTGTCCAATCGGTGTATGTTGATTATACCCGATAATCCCGTAATGTCAAGGAATTGTATGAAAACATGTGCCAAATGTAAGATTGAAAAAGATTTGAACGATTTTACTAATAATAAGGCTAAAAAAGACGGTAAGTGTGTTTATTGTCGTAGTTGTTATGCTACTGTAAATAGAGAATGGAGACGAAATAATCCAGAAAAAGATAAAAAAATTCATGATCGTTGGGGAAAAAATAATATAGAGACTGTTAGAAAAAGTAAATTAAGGTCTTATTATAGGAATCATGAAAAATCAAAAAAACGAGCAAGAACATATAAAGAAACACATAAAGATATTTTAAGAATTAAGAATAGACTATATGCTAATAAAAAATACTATGAAGATTTGAATTATAGATTGGTTAGATTATTAAGAGGACGCATAACTAAAGCCATCAAACGAAATTCTAAATATTCTACATCATTAGACTTATTAGGGTGTTCTGTAGAAGAATTAAAAATTCATTTGGAAAAACAATTCACTAAGGGTATGACTTGGAAAAATTATGGTAAGTGGCATATTGATCATATAAAACCTTGTGCTAGTTTTGATCTCTCATTAGAAAGTGAACAAAAACTCTGCTTTCATTTTTCTAATTTACAACCTTTATGGGCAAAAGACAATATCAGAAAATCAGATAAAATTATCTAGCACGACGATTGGCTCTATCCAAAATACGCAAAGTTTCTTTAGCATTGGATGGACAAACAACCAAATCTGGTGCGGTTTTATGAGAAAAATTCATAAACCCCACCGCTTTATTTTCTACGCTACATTCCTTACAAATTATATTACGACCAGTTTCAACAAGAAATTCGTAACGATCAACACCAACACAATTTTTGCAGTAAATACAGTTCATAAGTGCCTCCGTAAACGGATTATATCACACTTATCGGCGTTGTCAAACCGTCAACTTGAATGAAAACTTAAAAGATAGCCGATAAATAGTGCCAGCACCACTATTGCTAGCCTAAACCAAAGATAATGTATCATGTTCAAACTCTACGCTAGTTCCATAATTATCACAAAAATTGCCATTATCGTCGCTATAGTATACATCATTTAATCCTACAGCACTCAATAACTTATCACAATTCTCACAGGGTTTACTACCCAAAATCAATCCTCTTCTATTAATTCGCATAACAACAACTGACCAATTAGGATCAATGGTATTGTAGCGATCAAGAAGTTTAGAAACAAGATGGCTTTCACTATGATAATATGGAAACTCCTTATACTTGGGTAAATTAAAATCTTCACCTATCCTATAAGCACCAGCATGAGTTTTAACCGGATTATTCTGTGTAAAGCAAATTAGTTTAGTCCCATCAAAACACGCCGCATAATGATAACAGCGTATTTCTTTACGAGGACTCCAATTACTGTATGCTTTGCGAATCGTTTTGTGGATTATTTTCATTTTCCCACACCAATGTTTTCCAAAAGGTTTTATAGTTTTCAGTATCAGTATCTAGTTTCAGAACCGTGTTTAGTGGTATTTTAATAACGTCTTTTATCGATGGATTATCTGTTAGTTTTATCCGTTTTGGCTCTTTCATAAATTATTTGCTCGCTAACAGATAGAGACCAATATTGGCAAATGCGTAACCAGTATAGGCGATACCCAGACCAGTATTACCTTTCATAAATTGCTCAAAAGCAACCCATGAATATATTACTCCAGTTAGTGCTATTAGCCATCCACTCATATTTAAGTCTTATTAATAGGTATATAGCGAAATCCGTCCCGTGACACTTCTTCCTTACCTATACTAATCTTTGGGTCACTTTTGGCTAGTTCAATAAACTTTTGCACATTGATTTTGTCGCTAATTACAATCGCACCGATTTGGGCCATATTTAAACTCCTATTTTATTAGAAAATTCTGGATACAATTCCGCATACTTACCGATTGCTAAACACTTTCCTTTTAGTTCAAAATCTAAATCAAATTCTAAACCGTATGTATTGATAGGCTCAATAGCATAATCTGCGTGAGCCCTTGGATTATTTCCTTCTCTACTTTCGCTATAATGAAATAACGGTCTGGTTTGCCATGTATCATAGCACATATTAATTGCTTCAACTTCATTTGTATTATTTGAATGACACTTATGATGCAGATAGTCGAAGCATATCGGTATATGGGTTATGGGATGAAAAATATTCACCAATTCTTTTACGCTCCAGCAATTCAGTTTATCATCATTTTCAATAGTCAATCTAGCCTGACAATTTTCGTCTAACTTCTTGAAATTATTATAAAATCTATGTGCTATTTCTTCTCTAGTCCCATTGTTATTATGAACATGAAGATTCATAGGACTGTTAGTATTTGCTGGTAATCCTATTCTATCAAAAAAACTACTATAAAAATTAAGTTCGACGATTGTTTTCTCTACAACCCTTTCGGACAGACTAGACAAACTGTTAAACTCTGATGGATGGGCTGAGACACGAACATTAGTCTCTTTAATAGTTTTCTCTATATTATCAAACTCATCTTGAATATCATCATGTTGAGGCAAATCTTCCAAACTGATATTAGCCTCATCATAAGTAATCAAAGGAAATATATCAGATGATACTCGATAGACCCAATTATTCTCACCACAAAATCTGATGGTCTCGTTAGTGGTTTGAAGGTTATTAAGAATTCTGCCTCCTAGAATCTCTACGGCTTGATTACGAGGCAGTGATGAAAACCTTTTGTATGTCATAGTCTGAAATTTAACAGGAGGATCACGCTCCTGCAAAGACAATGAAATACAGCAGAGTCCCGGTCTAATACTCATAAAATCTCCGTTTCGCCAATTATATCACTTATCGGCATTGTTGTCAATCGGTCTTGAATTTTTATTCGTATTCTTGCAATAAGGCCAAACGCATATCATTGGTTAAGTTTGAAGAGTCTAGATAATACTCTAAAGATTTACTAAAAGTATTTGGCATACCCACCAAAACTCTTTCAGAATAAATTGGTCTAACCGGCCTTTTCCTTAGTTCTCTATTTAAGTGATAACTCCACAAATAAGCATTAACCGCACGAATATATTTATCTTTATCAAGATTTTCTATAGGATTATTTTCTACTAATTTTAAAACTCTTTTTTCACAATCATGTTCTATCTCTAGAATATCATGCAAACTCTGATCTAGTTGCTCGTCTGTATATGTAGAATCTGTAATATCTTCTGAGGATTTTAGAGATTGAAAACTAATCCAATCAAAAAGAATATCATATGTTAGATTGCTTTTCTCCCATAATTGTCGATCATGCTTCCACTGTAAAAAATGACAGTATTCATGAATAAGTATTTCAAAACCCATGTGGTGTTTCATAGCCACCACAAATTCTTCCTCACCTTTGTCTGTACCAAACCAGCCCCCATAACCATCTATACTTTCTTTGTTATGAAGAAATACAGAAAAATTGTGGCTTAATAGTTCTCTAACTACTTTAGTTGTAAAGGTTAGTTTAGTATCCATACTATACCTGTTCTACTGAGTAAATCTTCATAACTTTATGTGTTGGTTCAAAATATTGCTGAAAAGCTAATTGTGCTTCTAATTTAGTTGCTGTAAAAAATATTTCATGTAGCAAAATAGTTTGCTTGTATTCATCGTTTTTCTCGTATCCCTGACCAGTAACCAGATATTCTGTAGCCATATTATTCCTCGTTGTTTCCTATAAACCACTCCCACCAAACTTTTAGCCCATAAACAGTACACTCCAATACCAATATCGCTATTGGCATAAAAATAATAATACTTAGTGGAATATCTGTCATTTCCATCCCAATGCCTCGCTAATAATAGGTAATTGATCAATAAAAATACTTTTACGTTTTTTTGAGTAAATTCTTGAATTTTTGGTGTACCCATTCATAGGAATAATATATGAAATATAAAAAATGTACAGTTTGTTTTAAAAATAAAATCTTACCTTCTTTTTATAAGAAGAAGGGAGGAAAATTAGGACTTGATGCTAAATGCAAATCATGCGTATCTGTATATCATAAACAACGTTTTCAAAAAAACAAGAGCAAAATTTTAAAAAGTAGACATGATTATATTGAAAAATATAGATTAAATAATAAAGATTATATTTCTGAATACAATCGCAACTACTACGCTAAAAATAAAAAAAGAATACTTAAACATAAAGCCAGCCCAGATTATAGAATGCACCAAAATAAATATGAAAAAGAAAAAAGAAAAAATAATCTATCATATAGAATATCTGGATCTCTTAGATCTCGTATCAATATAGCAATAAGAAAAGGACGAGGTATAAAAAATCATAATACAGAATCACTATTAGGTTGTAGTGTAGACTTTTTAAAAAATTATATAGCCGAAAAATTTGTTAAAGGAATGTCTTGGGATAACTATGGTAAATGGCATATAGATCATATTAAACCATGTTCAAGTTTTGATTTAACAAAACAAGAACAACAAAAATTATGTTTTCATTATAGTAACTTACAACCGTTATGGGCTAAAGATAATATATCTAAAAGAGATAAATATTAAAGACCAAATGCTTCTATAGTATGTTTAAACGGATTGTCTGGTATATTTTTTATTAATTCCAGCATTTTTTGTGCTATTTCTCTAATTTCTAGTTGAGCATTGGGTTTATTACGCAAAGATTGAAAATGATAAAAACTTCTCCAATTAAAACTAACATCAGAAGTAATCTGAGTATTATATCCTCTAAAAAATCTTGCACTTTCTTTGGCTCTTTTACGATCCATTCCATAATTATCAACTAAATCATTTAGACAATTATGATAAAGCCTTAAACCTTCCTCAGTATAATGTTTGAGATGTTCTTTCCATAAGTCCGGCCAATCTTCTGGTATTAAATATTTATCTTCTTTAATCTCTTTATATCTTGCAGATTCGCCGTTTACGCTTACGCCAACCCTATGTTTTATGATATGAATATGTGAAGCAATATCTGTGGTGACTAGAAAATGAAGATAAGATTTTTCAAAGGGTGTATGATGACCCTCATTTGCTAGCATTTTTAACAGCTTAGGAATTCTATTTATCTTATCTTCTGATAAATCTCTAGAAGTACTTGTCCAAGCAGAAGAAGCATGGATTTTATCGTCTCCATAAAAACCTAATAGTTCAACTGTATTGCTCATTTATTTTCCTTAAATATCTTTATTAGTTTCTCCCACAATGGCTTAAAAAAATAAACCGCTATGTAAGCAACTATCCCATTAATAGCGGAAGCCATAAGGCCACATAGAGTAATAGAGACTGATTCTATTTTTACCGGCTCACTGGAATCCGAATCCTGTTTTATGATCTATATCCATTTGTGATAGTTTTATACGGTATTCTTCTTGATATTCCAGGTGCTTATCATTTGTCATATGATTATAAATAGAAAACGCTGCTTTACTAACGCTTGTTGCCGCCCCGCTAATCGCTGGATCGTCTATTTTGATCCATGTATAGTCATATGATTTTTCTGATCCTTCGATTTTTTTGCGGTCAGCCTTATAGCCTTTTTCTTTTGCCCATTTTTTGACTTCATTCCAGACCATGTTCTATCTCCGTTGGTGAACGCTTTATCATACAGTTTGGGTAAAAGTTTGTCAATATCAGCAATTTGTTCTGCTGTTAAAAGAGATGACCGTAAGCACTGATAACATATATTTATCATTAATTTATTATCTTGCTCATTCATTTTTGTAAAGATTCTTCTGCTGTAATTTGTCTTTTATATTGGAATCCATCAGAAAAACCTCTCATATAAATTAGTCTAACAGATGGTAAGTATTTTGCTTGCCATATTATCTTCTGTAACAACCAAAATATGTAGCAGTTCTTCGTTATCATTATGAACACTTTCAACTGATTTGACAGTTAAATGAGTTATAAGTGGGTCAACAACCGTATCACCCGCTACCAAAGTTTGTGCTTGATCTAGTCTCATAACTTTATTTACAAATCAAATCCCCTATTGGTTTTCCTGTAGTTTTTCACGATAACTATCCAACCTAAAGGCTTGAGTAAAAGTATCAAACATCTTTTCTGCATGAATCTTAAGCAATACCGAAAGCCCGCTAAGAGCATTTACAGTATCGTCTGTAGTAATTCCAAGTTCCATAACTCCATAACCAAGATCATCAAGTCTTTGAACAAAATTATGAAGTTCGCTTATTTCATTTTCTAAATCAAATCTGTCTTTCATTTTACTTTCCTTTATTCCTGGGGATCAGAAGGAGGCGTTGGCTTATTGATATACTTATTGAGGGTAGACAACTTGCTATCTGCATCATCTAGAAGATCAACATACTTTTTAAGTTCAGCCAAAACATCCGAATGTTCACCAATACCCACGCTATTATTCAGATAAATATTGAGCGTAGCAACTGCCTCACTAATTTGAGCAGCATAATGATCGTTAAGAGCCTTAAGTAAAAGATTCATAGAGTCCTCATTTTAAAAGTTACACGAACAGTTTTATTTTACCACAGACAACCTAGCGAGTCAAGAACAGTTTTTGTATTTCCTTGAAACTCCACGGTTGGGCGAATGGCTTATTATAGTTTATCGTGTTGTCAACGCCAACGTCTAAAGTTTTTCTTTTCAGTGATCTATCTTCATGGTCTAGTTTGGAGTGGCTGTGGCCGTAAAGCATCCAACTACCTTTATGAGAGGCAGGCCAAACTCTCGCCGCATAGTGGCTGAGATATATTCGTTGATTACAATATATTACTTCTTTTACTTCTGATATGCTACTAAAACCATTCATATCTGTAACAAGATCGCTAGGATAATAGTCGGTCCTCTTGTCATGGTTGCCGAATATGAGATGAACATCTTGACATTTTATTCGTACTCTATAGTCTAGGGGTTTTTGACCCCTAAAACAAAAATCACCCAGTATATACAGAGTATCATCAACCCCCAACAGTCTCATTGATTCTGTCGAACATTACTTGATCCATTATGTGAACATTATCAAAAGGACGATTACAATGTTCAATTATCCGTCTATGCCCACAATGAAGATCAGCAGTAAAATATATCATTCAAATAGCATCTTGTCTAGTTTGTTTCTAATCTTTTGTAGAACTTCCGGCTTAAAATAAACTTCTATGCCTTCTGGACCGTTGTATATTTCTTGTAGTCTCTTCCGAATTAATTCTTGTAAAATATCTATTTCGTGGTTAGTAAGTTTAGTCATATTCTTTTGCTTTATTCAAGGTTTTAGGATTAAAGTGAAAACGTAGTTCTACTGGATGATGTCCACCGTCAAATTCTTTATCGTAGTGGTTATTGCAGGCCATAATAGCATCTGAATAGTTGTGATAAATTGTCGCTAAGTCTGGTGATTGGGTATAATTAAATGGACTACGAGTAACAAAACTTTGCGTTCTAGGGTGATATATTATCCACTTTTGTATTAGATTATTCAATCTTCGGCCCTCCCCAATAATTTTTGTCTAGTTTAATATCTGGATTGATCAGATAACCCTGAGTATACCTTTCGTCGTACTCTTTTTCAAGTCGGTGGGGCTACCAGATAAGTCCCAAGGACTAATAGTGGTAATAATATCTTTAACTTGTTGTCGCCTAATTTTTCTTGTTTCTCTCATCATGTTCTTTCTGAGTTAGCCACTTTCCCGTAGTCAAATCTTTGCTACTAAAAGTTCCCGTGGCAAATATTCCGCTCATTAGTATTTTAACTAGCGTATTCATTTTATATCCTCGTTAAAACCATACGAATACCATCTTTCATGGGTTTAAATTCTCCATTATATTCGTTTTGTAGTTGATTCTTGATTTCTGTCATAACATCTGTAATAGAATATTTATCTTTTTTCCAAACTATAGAATGTCCAAAAATCTCGTCTCTTTCCCAATCATCACCCCAACCATAAACTCCAGTTAAAGAGTCATCTGATAAATCTCTTTTTTGTGAATCATAAACTTCTATAACCTCTAACCTATTTAGGTCTACTTTTGATCTAAGACCATCTATAAATTCTTTTGCTAAAACTGATACTGATTCTGCCATAATTTTTCTCCTTTGTTGTATTGAAAGCGCCCCCATTATTGAGCGTTGAACATCGAGAGGGAAATCCCTACAATAGATGAACTAGAGGCTCAGGACGCTACCCTTGGAGATCAACTCAAAGGTGACTGTTAATTCAGTTCTTGATCTTGTTTATAAAAAATAATATTAATCGTGCTAATAATATACCGCAACAAATTTCCATAATTTTAAGCAGGCTTGCTTGCCACGACATAT
>Ga0247840_10011453_pt1 | contig 10796 bp, 9 predicted proteins | sample LaCruzMarch2015__FD_192404 | JGI IMG/M metagenome (GOLD analysis project Ga0247840, IMG submission 192404) | Freshwater microbial communities from meromictic Lake La Cruz, Castile-La Mancha, Spain - LaCruzMarch2015_17m | ecosystem: Environmental > Aquatic > Freshwater > Lake | place: Spain...
AGCCTTCGATGATTTTTGACGAACAGGTGCAGGGCTGCCCTTTGACGTTCAGCAAATCTTTGATCGCCAGCGGAATTCCCAGTAGCGCACCCTTTTTACCGGCGGCGCGCGCCTTATCGGCGGCTACGGCCTGCGCCAGTGCGGCGGCGCGGTCGATCGTCAGGTAGGCGCCGATCTTTCCGTCATGTGCATCAATCGCGGCCAGCACGTCGTTGACGATCTCGACGGAAGTGCATTTCCCCTGCTCCAGCAGGTCGGAAAGTTCAGAAATAGTCTTGGTGTTAAGGTTGGCCATGGTTATTCCATAATTTTGGGAACGAGAATCTGTCCGTCTCGGGAAGCGGGGGCGTTGGCGATCACGGCGTCGTGATCGAGCGAAGTCCGCGGAGTATCTTCGCGGAGAACATTAACCAGCGCCATGGCGTGAGCCGTCGGCTCGACGTTCGAAACGTCGAGTTCGCCGAGCTGCTCGACATATTTTAGCACCTGGTCGAGCTGCCCCTGGAACAGCTCCGCCTCCCCGTTCGCGAGGTGAATCCGCGCTAAGTGCGCGATATAGGAAACGTCCATATGAGTTGCGTCGGCCATGTTTTTCTCCAAGTGGAAAGGACTATAGACAGGCATCCCGACCGGAGCAAGCGGTCCGCACAAAAAATCAGAAAATGGCAGTCAAAACAGCAGGACAACAGGCTAAAGACCTTCAGTTTATGGTTTCGGCACGACGGAATGACCTGCGCACAGAAACTAGAGCGATTTATCAGGTTTTTTTGGTTTACTAGCCGTCCGTTTTCCCATACCTTGCCGCCTCTCTTTGATCATTGAAAACTAATTTGACCCGCTAAATTTTGACTCGAGGCAACCGTAAGCGAACGGTAACGCCAATAAAATCAGCGGTTCAATTGATGTTTTCAATATGTTGGGCCGGTAGCTCAGTTGGTAGAGCATGTGACTTTTAATCACAGGGTCCCGGGTTCGAGCCCCGGCCGGCTCACTCCTTTCATGCAGATCAATTATCAATAGAATCTACGCGAACGCTGGAGCGGATGCCGCCGCGGGCGGTAAAGTCGCCGGTGACGATGAGACGGCGCGGTTTGCAGACGGCTGTCAGGTCGGTGAAGATACGGTTGGTGACGTCTTCGTAAAACGAGCCTTCGTTGCGGAACGCGAAAAGAAACAGTTTGAGCGACTTGCTTTCCACACAAAGTTTGCCGGGAATGTACTCAATCTTGATCGTCGCAAAGTCAGGCTGGCCGGTAATCGGGCAGAGCGAGGTGAATTCGGACGTTTCAAACGTAATCCAGTAGTCGCGCTGCGGATTGGAGTTTTTGAAGGTTTCTAGAATCGAGGCATCCGGTTTCTTCGGATAGTTCTTTTCGCCTTTCTTCAGCAGTTTCAGCCCTTGTGTATTACTCATAGCACGCTCCGTTCGTTGACAAAGAAATCTACCAGTTCTCCAAATCCGTTCCAGACCCGATCGGCGGTAAATTTTCCGGGATGTCCGATGCCGTAGGTGAGAAAGCCGCTTTTGACACCGGCATTATGCGCCACTTCGAGGTCGGTATGGTGGTCGCCAAGCATCCAGGCGTCCCCGGCGGAAATGCCGCTCTGAGTCATCAGTTCGATAATTCCGTCCGGCGCCGGTTTAAGGTTCGGCACATCGCCGCCGCCGATGATACGGAAAAACAGATCGCCCACGCCGAGATGTTTCAGAATAATGCGCGACGGTTCACCCGGCTTGTTGCTGAGCACCGCCAGCCGGTGTCCGGCTGCCGCCAGTTTTTTCAATCCTGCAGCGACGCCATGATAAAGCACGGTTTCGTCGAGCATGTGTTCGGCGTAAAACTTTTTGTCGAGAGCCAGCGCTTCATCCACGTTCACCGCCGCACCTTCCAGCGAGCGCTCGACCAGTACGCGGATTCCGTCGCCGACATAGCTTTCGATTTTTTCCATGCTGAGCGGCGGCATTCCGTAGTGCGCCCGCATCAGGTTGATGCCGGTTGCCAGATCGGCCCGTGTATCCGCCAGTGTTCCATCGAGGTCAAAAATGAGCAGTTGTTTTTTCATCAGCCGCGCGCTGTCCCGTTTTTATAGAAAGGCAGATCAACCACTTTGGCGGGAAAAAGTTTACCGCGAATTTCAACATCAAGAACGGTTCCGGGAACTGCGCGGCCGGATTCGACGAAAGCGAGAGCAACGGCTTTTCCGAGGCTCGGCGAAACCGATCCGCTGGTAACCACGCCGGCTTCCGACCCTTGAAAAAACACTTTATCGTGGGCACGGGCGGCGCGTTTACTGTCGAATTCAAGCGCGACCAGAAATTCCGGCGGGTTCACCAGATCGCGCCGGACGGCCGCTTCGCCGATGAATCCGCCTTCTTTGCGAATGAACATTCCGCGGCTGGTGGCGACCGGTGTGCGGTCGAGCGAAAGTTCATGGCCGTACAGAGAATAGCCCATTTCAAGCCGGAGTGTGTCGCGCGCGCCGAGGCCGATCGGTTTAATATTCGGGTTAGCGAGCAGAGCCCTCCAGACACGGACGGCTTCAGTCGCCGGAAAATAGAGTTCATAACCCCAGTCGCCGGTGTAGCCGGTGCGGCTGACGAGGCAGGCTGAGCCTGCACCCAATAAATTTTCAAATCCTTGGACGTATTCAGCCCGGAAATATCCGAGATCCGGAAGTTTTTTGCCAATGACAGCCTCAATTTCGGCGCGAGAGGTCGGCCCCTGCACGTCGAGTTTGGCAATGCCGTCCGAAAGATCGGTGAAAGAGGTTTGCGGTGAAAGGTGCTGTCGGATCCATGCCGCATCGCCTTCGAGCGTGGCGGCGTTAACGACGAGCATGTAGCGATCTTCGCCGAGCCGGTAGCAGGTGAGGTCATCAATTACGCCGCCCTGCCCGTTGAGCATAAAACCATAGCGGCACTGACCAACGGCCAGCGTGGAGACTTTCATCGTCAGTAGCCGCTCAAGATCGGCGACGGCAGTCGGTCCGGTCAGTTCAAATTCGCCCATATGGCAGATATCGAACAGTCCGGTTTTAGTACGAGTGTGCTCGTGTTCGGCCAGAATACCTTCGTACTGAATCGGCATATCCCAGCCGCCGAATTCGGCCATGCGAGCGCCAAGGGCAATGTGTTCTCCGTGAAGCGGTGTCGTTTTCAAAACTGCTTAAGCTCCTTCCATGTGTAGCGCGGAACGCCGTCAACAAGACGCCCGGCGCCGTTATCGATCATCACCACCGGACATCCGGCAGCCTGTGCTGCGGTGACGCCGGACGGACTGTCCTCGAACACCATAACGTCTTCCGGTGTCAGTCCCAGATTCTTCAGCGTCAATTCATACATTTCGGGCGCCGGTTTCCGCCGGGTTACGTCGTCGGCGGTAACAACCGACTCAAATACATCAATCAGCCGCGCCTCAACTAAAGCCCGCTTTACAAAAAGCCGGTGCGAATTACTGGCCAGCGCCATGCGCATACCACTCCGCCATTTTTCAATAAAGGACTCTGCGCCGGGTAAAAATTCCGTCACAAAATGCCGTTCTACATGCTCCCGCTTGTGAAAAAGTACGGCTTCTGGATCAAGATTCAAACCATGCCGGGCCGAAAGAACGGGCGTAAATACGTTTGCGTCCGCCTCAAAAACTTCGCGGCGCTCGGCGGGTGTCAGCCGATAGCCGCTGAGCGTCTCAACCGCATAAGTAAAGCCGTCGGCGTGATATTTCTCCGAGTTGATCAGCGTTCCGTCAAGGTCGAAGATAAATGCTTTGTATTCGTCTAAATAGGTTTTCATACAGGCGTTGAATTTCCTGTATAAAACTTCCGCTGGAAAGAAACTTTTGAGAGATTGTTTCCCTATGCTTAAAAAATCAGCCAGCCGGAACCTGTTTGCTGTCCTTTTTGCCGTTCTGACCGTCGGCGTTATGACGTTGTTTTACAACATCTACGAGCCATGGCAGCCGGTCGGCCCGGAATTGATTCCGGACGGCAGTTTCAGCACGCCGGCCGCTACCAATGTGTGGAGCGGCTGGAACCAGTGGACCCGGCTGGTACCGGACGGCGGTTACCGCGGGTCGCCGGGTGTAGTCCTGACCACCTCTTCCAACGAGCACGGCATCCTGCGTTTCACCGTGTACGACCTGACGAATATACCGGCCTTTCGTGTCTCCATGCACGCAACGGCACACGGAATTGCCAAAGGACAAGAAGGCTATGACGTTCCGCGCGCCATTTTCTTTTATCACAACGTCAAAGCCAAAAGTCTTTTCAGACTGCACCACGGCGTTATGGATATCCGTCAGGACGCGGACTGGACGTATTATAAAGATTTCTTTCCCGTTCCGGCCGGTGCGGCCGACGCCCGCCTGCACATTCAGAACCTCGGCAATGCCGGCGTCATGCAAATTGACGACATTTCGATCATTCCGGTCTGTGAACGCAGAGCTACGGTCGGGTGGAAAATATTTTTCGGCACACTCTGGATAACCGCCTTCGCCATCTGCCTGTTCGCCTTGCGGCCATGGACCCGCCGTTACGGATTTCCGATCATGGTGACCTTGGCACTGATTATGACCGGCATCGTTCTGCCCGGAAAATTTATGGATGACTCCATAGAAAAATCCATACATGCCGTCAAAAATCTACGTTCGGAAAAAGCCGTGTCGCCGGCGCCGGTTCAGGCGGCAAAAGTGACACCGGTACAAACGGCAGTGTCCAAATCGTTCAAACCGAAAGAGGACCCGGTTCTGCCCGGCACCGGTGTCGAAAAGACCCACATAATCGGCCACTTCACTCTTTTCAGCCTGCTGGCCTTTCTTTCGGCGCTTTCCTGGCTGACCGCACCCTCAATAAAACGAGTCCTTGCCGTATTTGCCGGATTGATCTTTTTCGCCGCCGCCACCGAAGTGCTGCAGTTTATTCCGGCGGACCGGTCTGCCGGGCTGAGCGATCTCAGCATCGACACCATTGGCATGACCGGTGCCGTTGCCGCCGTCTTTATTCTGCGCAGTATTCAGCGCCTTATAACCAGGATTAACGTTGATTGAAAGTCGCCGCCTCTCTATCCTGCTCCGCTTTAATCATGAATAATTTCAAACTCATCCGGGAACAGTTTGTCAGGGAGTTCAACGGTACAGTCAAAGAGTACCGCCACGAACCGACCGGCGCTGAAATTATTTCGGTTGAAAACACGCACAACAACAAAGCGTTCGGCATCACATTCCGCACCCCGCCGTCAGACTCCACCGGCGTCGCGCACATTCTCGAACACACCGTCCTGTGCGGCTCGCGCAAATACCCGCTCAAGGATCCTTTCGTCCAGCTGCTGAAAGGCTCACTGCAAACCTTTCTTAACGCGATGACCTATCCGGACAAAACGGTTTATCCGGTCGCCAGCCAGAACGAGCAGGACTTCTACAACCTCGTCGACGTCTATCTCGACGCCGTCTTTTTCCCGCGCATCACACCGGCCTTTTTCCGGCAGGAAGGCTGGCACTACGAGCTGGAGAGCCTCGATGCACCGCTCACCTGCAAAGGGGTGGTTTACAACGAAATGAAAGGCGCCTATTCATCGCCCGATAACATTCTGACCGAACGCTCCCAGCAGGTACTCTTTCCCGACACCACCTACGGGCTCGACTCCGGCGGGAATCCGGCCAAAATTCCGACGCTCACCTATCAGGAATTCCGCAAATTCCATGAGACCCACTACCATCCTTCCAACGCCCGCATTTTCTTCTACGGCAACGACAACCCCGAACGCCGCCTCAAAATCCTCAGCGAATACCTCGACGGGTTTAAAAGCCTGGAAACGCCTCCGGACTCCTCGATTCCATTGCAGAAACCTTTCGCAAAACCGGTCTGTGTCGAAGAAACATACGCCGTCGGCGAAGAGGCCGGTAAAGCATTCATCACCGTCAACTGGGCCATTCCCGACGGCATTCTTCATTTTGCGCTGATCATCCTCGATCAGATTCTCACCGGAACGTCCGGTGCGCCGCTGCGCAAAGCGCTGATTGAATCGGATCTCGGCGAAGATCTGGCGGGCTTCGGCCTCGAAACCAATCTGCGCCAGCCCGCCTGGTCCATCGGCATGAAAGGCGTCGAAGTCGCCGATCTCGGAAAAGTCGAAGCGCTGATTTTCCAGACATTGGAAAAACTGGCCCGAACCGGCATTGACCGCGGCGACATTGAAGCCGCCATGAACTCCTTCGAGTTCGACCTGCGCGAAAACAATCAGGGCAGCTTTCCGCAAGGCCTCTCCGTCATGCTCAACATGCTGGAAACCTGGCTGTACGGCTGGGATCCGCTCGGCCTCGCCGCCTATGAACATCCGCTGGCTGAACTGAAAACAAAAATCGCCGCCAACCCGCGCTACTTCGAAGAACTCATCGAAAACATCCTGCTGAAAAATCCCCATCGCGCCACCGTGCGGCTGATTCCCGACGCCGGCAAAGCCGCCCGCGACGAAACCGATGAGAAGGCCCGCCTGCAAGCCGCCCGCGACGCCATGCTCCCCGACGAGCTGGCCCGCACCGTCGATGCCGCCGCCCGCCTGCTCGAAATGCAGCAAACGCACGACACGCCGGAAGCTGTCAAATCCCTGCCGCTGCTGAAGCGCGACGATCTGGATAAAAAAATCCGCACCATTCCGCGCGCCGTCGAACAGCGCGATAACGCCGCCGTCCTCTTCCACGATATTTTCACCGGCGGCATCGTTTATGTAGATATCGGGTTCGATCTCCACGCCATCGCCGCCGAAGACCTTCCGTGGGTTTCGCTTCTCGGAAGCATGCTGCTCGAAATGGGCACGCAGAAAGAGGATTTCGCCGTCCTCTCACAGCGTATCGCGCAGAAAACAGGCGGACTGCACGCCTGCCCGTTCCTGGCCGCACTGGAAAACTCTCCCGGCAGCGCCGCAAAGCTCTTCCTGCGCGGAAAGTGTATGAGCGGACAGACTGCCGACCTTTTTGAGATCCTGAACGACATTCTTTTCCTTCCGGCATTCAATGACCGTAAGCGGTTTAAAGAAGTCCTGCTGGAGCAGAAAGCCGAAATGGAAGGTTCGCTGGTTCCCAGCGGACACTCCGCCGTTATGTCGCGCCTCAAAGCGCATTATCACGAGGCCCACCGCGCCGCCGAAGCCCTGAGCGGGATTGACGCCCTCTTCTTCCACCGCGACATGCAGAAAAAAATCAAAGAAGACTGGCTCGGCACCGTCGCGCGGCTCGAAGGCATTCTGCAGAAACTGATCGCCGGCGGACTGGTCGTCAACATCACCGCCGACAGCAAAGACCGCGCGCCGGTTTCCCGGGCGCTGGAAAAATTTCTAGCGAACTTTCCAAAAGGCGGAAGCGCCCCTGCAAATAAATGGGTGTTCCCGGCAACGCAACCGGCATCGGAAGCACTGCTGATTCCGTCGCGCGTCAACTATGTCGGCCGCGCCATCAACCTGTTCGACAACGGCTATAAAATGGACGGCTCCGCACTCGTCATCACCAAATACCTGCGCACGGCGTGGCTCTGGGAGAAAATCCGCGTACAGGGCGGTGCCTACGGCGCGATGTGCGGCTTTGACCCGAACTGCGGCGTGCTGGCGTTCGCCTCCTACCGCGACCCGAACCTTGCCGGTACGCTCGACGCCTACGGGCAGACCGCCGACTTCCTGAAAAATCTTCAGCTCGACGAAGACGAGCTGACCCGCGCGCTCATCGGCGCCATCGGCGGCATCGATATCTATCTGCTGCCTGACGCCAAAGGCTATACCGACATGATCCGTTACCTTACCGGTAATACTGATGATAAACGCCAGAAGCTGAGGGATGAACTGCTCTCAACGACCGCCGCAGACTTCAAAGAATTCGCCGGGTTCCTTAGTATGGAAAAGGCCATCACTTCGGTACTCAGCTCGCCCGCAGGCATCAAAGGAAGCGGCATCGCTTTTCAAAGCACACTCAAGGTGCTTTAAAGCCCGACGGCCTTTTTTAACTTCTCGACTTCCCACGGCTCCAGATTCCGGTGCTCACCGGTGCGGAGTTTTTCGAGACGGAGCGGGCCGACGGAAACACGCACCAGCCGGACAACTTTACAGTTCAGCGCTTCCATCATGCGGCGGATATGGCGGTTGCGCCCTTCGCCGAGAGTCAGCGTGTAACCAGGCTGGCTGGCAATCATACGGCGCAGCGGCTCGACTCTGAGCGCTTTCAGTTTTTCGCCGCGGCAGTTGAGTCCTTCGAGCATCCGGCTGATCTCCTCCGGAGTCAGCTCGCGATCAATCCAGACCTGATATTTTTTTTCAATATGGTGGCGCGGATGCATCAACCGGTGCGCCAGATCGCCGTCATTGGTAATGAGCAGCAGCCCTTCGCTCATCACGTCGAGGCGGCCGACCGTGTAAACACGGCCCGGCAAATCAGAGAACATGTCGATCACCCGCTCGCGCCCTTCCGGGTCGTCGGACGTACAGATGACACCAACCGGCTTGTTGAGCATGATCCAGACTTTTTGATCCAGTTGAACGGACTTGCCGTCGCAGGTAACTTTATGAACCGCTGGATCAACCTTGGTGCCGAGTTCCGTGACAATCACGCCATCAATCGCAACCAGTCCGTCGGTGATCAGCTTTTCGCAGGCGCGGCGGCTCGCCACCCCGCACTCCGCCAGATATTTCTGCAATCTAACCATAATCTGCTTTTCACAAAAAAAGCCCCGGCAGTACCGGGGCCATCCAAAATAAGGTCAGTCGGCTTACTCCGCCGGTTTGGTCTTAACCAGACCGAATCCGCGGTCGCCGTCTTTCCAGCGGCCTTCTGCTTTCAGCAGATCTACGCGCTCAAAACGCTTGAGAACATTGCGGCGAATCTGAATTTTCGCGGCGTTTTTCAAACTGGAATGCATTGTCATGATTCTTCTCCTAAAAAATATTTTTTAAACAGGCGGCACAGAATACCGTTTTTGATTGGGTTGTCAAACCCTCATCCGCCTTGTTTCCGCCCCCGCATTTTCCGCCCTGTATAGAGCATTTTCCCCGGTTTTCCGGAAGAACGGACACCCGCCGGTTCGATAGCTGTTTTCAGTTCATACAGCTGGTCACGCAGAAGTGCGGCGCGTTCGAATTCGAGCTTGCCGGAGGCTTCGATCATTTCCTGTTCGATTTCTCGGATGGTCTGGTTGACGTCATAGGTTTCTCCGGTTTCGCGCACAATGCTTTCTTCGAGTTCCTCCGCATCCTTTCTGAGATGGCCGAGGCTTTCCTGAATCTCTTTCTGAATCGACTGGGGCGTAATACCGTGCTTCGTGTTATAGGAAACCTGTTTCTTCCGGCGATGATCAGTAATATCCATCATCCGGCGCATGGAACCCGTGATGTTGTCGGCGTACATAATGACCTTGCCGTCCGTATGGCGGGCGGCGCGGCCCGCCGTCTGAATCAGCGCCGTCTCCGACCGCAGGAACCCTTCTTTGTCGGCATCCAGAATCGCCACCAGTGAAACTTCCGGCAGGTCGAGCCCTTCGCGCAGCAGGTTGATGCCGATCAGGCAGTCGAACTCCGCCTTGCGCAGTCCGCGCAGAATTTCGACGCGCTCAATGGCATCAACCTCGGAATGAAGGTATTCGACGCGCAGCCCGACTTTTTTCAGATAGTCAGTTAAATCTTCGGAGGTACGCTTGGTGAGCGTCGTCACCAGCGTCCGCTCGCCGCGTTCGGCGCGGGAACGGATTTCCTCCATCACGTCATCAATCTGTCCTTTGAGCGGACGCACCTCGACCGGCGGATCGACGATGCCGGTCGGGCGGATCACCTGCTCGACCGTCTTGCCGCTATGCTCCAGTTCAAACGGTCCCGGCGTGGCGGTGGCGAAAAGAATCGGGCCGGTAATATCGAGAAATTCACTGAATTCGAGCGGGCGGTTGTCGAGCGCCGACGGGAGGCGGAAGCCGTGTTCAACCAGCGTCGTTTTACGGGCGCGGTCGCCGTTCGACATGCCGCGAATCTGCGGCAGCGTCACATGCGACTCGTCGATAATCGTCAGAAAATCCTTCGGGAAATAATCGATCAGGCAGGCGGGCCGGTCGCCCGCCGCGCGGCCGCCGAGGTGGCGGGAATAATTTTCGATGCCGCCGCAATAGCCGATCTCCTTGAACATTTCGATATCGTACATCGTCCGCATCCGGATGCGCTGTGCCTCAATCAGCTTGCCGTGATCTTCAAACCACTTCACCCGCTCCTCGAGTTCCGCTCTAATCCGCACCAGCGCCGGTTCAAGTTTTTCCGGTGCCATCACAAAGTGTTTGGCCGGCGAAATAGTGATCCTCTCCAGTTCTTCCTCCACGGCGGCGGTCAGCGGATCAATCCGGCGGATGCTTTCAATTTCGCTGCCGAAAAAAGCGATACGGATGCCGTGCTGCGCGTAAGACGGAAAAATATCCACCGTGTCACCGCGCACGCGGAAAGTGCCGGGCACTTGTTCGTAGTCATTGCGCTCATACTGAATGGCGACCAGTTTTTTCAGCATCTCGTCACGCTGAAAAATATCGCCGACATGCGCCGAGAACACCATCTCGCGGTAATCTTCCGGCGAGCCGAGGCCGTAGATGCAGGAAACCGATGCGACAATAATCACGTCATCGCGGCTGAGTAGACTATCGGTCGCCGCCAGCCGCAACCGTTCGATCTCCTTATTAATTGAAGCATCCTTTTCAATGAACGTGTCGGTCTGTGGAAGGTACGCCTCCGGCTGATAGTAGTCGTAATAGCTGATGAAAAACTCGACGGCGTTGCGCGGGAAAAAGCTTTTCAG
>Ga0247840_10011457_pt1 | contig 10791 bp, 10 predicted proteins | sample LaCruzMarch2015__FD_192404 | JGI IMG/M metagenome (GOLD analysis project Ga0247840, IMG submission 192404) | Freshwater microbial communities from meromictic Lake La Cruz, Castile-La Mancha, Spain - LaCruzMarch2015_17m | ecosystem: Environmental > Aquatic > Freshwater > Lake | place: Spain...
TCCACCTGCAGACCGGCAAGGCCATCCAGGCGACGAGGCACACGCGGCTCATCGAGGCCATGTCCCAATGCCCCGCCGACGGCACGGTGACGCTGGAGGAGGCGGTGGCCACCGCGGACATCGACGCGGATACGGTCGCCACCCTGCGCTCGTTCATGGCACCCACGGCCGCGGCCTGAGCCCCTTCCCGCGCGCTGACTCCTTGCGACAAAGGAGCACGGGCAACCCCCATTTTCGATCGAATAAAAAAATTCAAACAGACTCCTCCACCCACGTGCGGTCGAAGGTGTCGATCGGGTCGAACCTGCGCACGGTCACGAGCCCCTCCGCCCCGCCCGCGCCCGACACGAACTGCAGCACGATCCCGTCGCGCGTGCACACGGAGAGGTCCCCCTCCGCGGGGCGATACACGGCGCGCACGCGAAAGCGGACGAACCCCTCGCTGCGGAGGAACGCGCACCGACCCGGCTCGCACGACAGCACGGACGCGATGTGCGCCTCCACGGCCTCGAAGTCGCGCGGGCACCGCACGGGGAAGTTCATTGAGGCGTCACCCCTCGGGCGGGGCGCGGACTAAAATACCCGGCTCGCGCTTGGCGAGGGCCCTGACGGCACGGGCGGTGCCGGGGCTGCGAAAGAACACGGTCCCCTCGTTCAGCTCCCACCAGACCCGCAGCAGGGCGGAGACGAGGGTGCGCGTGGGCTCGGCCACGACGCTCTCCAGCACGGTCCGGATCTGGGTGGGCACGATCGAGGCGAAGGCGTTGCGGGGGTCCACGGCCACCCGGACGAGCCGGCTCAGGCAGCGGTAGTCGGGCTCCGGCGTGTGCCCCGGCTGGAGGGCGAACATCAGGATGCTGTCGAGCGGGGTGTAGGTGACGCGGTGGGCGATCCCCCCGCTGCAGTAGCGCCGGTCCCTCCGCGATCGCCTCCGCCAGTTGATGCAGGGGAAGCAGAGGGGCCGGCGCTGCTCCTTGGGGAGCGCCATGACGGCGGCGTAGTGGAACTGGGTCTTGATGCACCGGGGGCGCAGGAGCGAGTGGATCTCCTCGACGCTGGCGTAGCGGCAGCGGGCGGGATCGCAGGGGGAGCCGCACATGACGCACCAGTAGGACATTTGGAGTGGGAAGGATCCACAGACAGGGGTTATATAGACACAAATCGGATCAAACGGGACCCCCTCCCGAAAAAAAGAGCCCGCACGAGGTATAAAAAAGATACGAACGGGCCCGCGGGCAGATATGTCTCATCAACTTTCGGAAGAGGACCATATCAGGCAGGCCGAGGCGCTGCTGGCCGAGATCGAGCTGCTCCACGCGCGGATCGAGCACCTCGAGGGGGTGTGGGAGGAGCTGAAAAAGGCGGGCAAAAAGGCGTACAGCGGGGCCGCCAAGACGGCGAAGGGGGTAAAGGAATACACGGTCGACAAGGTGAGCAGGGCGGGGGAGTACGCGAAGAAGAAGATCAACAAGTACGTGCCCGACAAGGACATCACCAACGTCGCCATCAACAACCTCCTGACAAGCCTCCACGCCGAGAAAATCTCGAAGGAGCAAACCGACACCGGCACCCGGTGGACGTTCGAGCTCACGAGCGTGCGAGACCACACGAAGAACAAGACGTGCGCCATCACCAAGCAGTACGACGATGAGTACGCCTGGTACAACGGGAAGAAGTACGATAACGTCATCACCCTCCACAAGGCCCTGACCAAGACCACCCTGACCGGCGAGATCGCGGAGATCGCGGAGATCCGCGGCTACACCGCGTCGATCCTGCGCCAGCAGGCGATGCTGCTGGAGGACTTCTAAAAAATAGCAGGCGATGCTGCTGGAGGACTACTAAAAAAAAGGGTTCCATCCCCGCTGAACACGCCCGTGTTTTTGGTGTTTTTATTATTAAACGACGAACATGCGCAAGCGGCTCTACACCGCGCTGATACCGAGCGACACCCCGCCCGAGCCGGTCACCGCGGCAGGGGGGAGGGAGGACCCCGACGACGACACCCCCATCCCGATGATCCACAACATCGTGTCCACGGCGCAGATCGACAGCAACAAGATGCCCATGGACCTCCTGGGGATCAGCGAGGTGACCCCGGGGTCCTCGTACGACCGGAAGAAGTTCGCGGCGATGACGATCCGCCTGGCGAACCCGAGCTGCACCCTGCTGCTGTTCAGCAGCGGCAAGCTGGTCGTCACGGGGGGCAAGAGCTGGTACGAGGGCGTGCTGTCCTGCCTACGGATCTCCCGGCTGCTGCAGGAAACCCTCATGGGGACCGACTTCTGGCTGCGGAGCTGCGATGTTCAGGTATCGCCCACGATTTCAAGCAACGCTGAGACATAAGCCCTCCTTGTCTTCACGTATTCAGTATCCAGCTTCTGAAGCGTGACCTCAAGAGCAATACAAGCATCCGCATCTTCGAGACACCTCGAACGTTTCCTTGAAACATTCAAATCTTCGCGTACTTCGTCGCAAACAAGCTTCAAAAGCTTCAATTTACTGTACATGTTAGTGAAGTCCATGCTCCAAATCTTAATCCACCCATCAGAATAAATACCCCCGCGCGCAGAACATCGTGGCGCACGTGGAGATTCCCGTCCAGCCCGGCATCCTCGACCTGGACGCCATGTACACGCGGCTGAACCTGCACTGCACGTACCAGAAGAACATGTTCCCCGGGCTGATCTACCGGCCGCACGCGTCGCCCGTGGTGCTGCTGTGCTTCTACTCGGGGAAGGTGGTGATCACCGGGGGGCGGACCGTGCGCGACGTGCACGAGGGGTGGCGCCGCCTGTGGCCGACGGTCAAGGTGTTCATCAAGCGGGACGAAACCGCCGCGCCGGCCCCGCCGCAGCCGCAGGATGAAACCGCGCCACCGCCCGCCCCCGTCGAGTGGACCCCCGAGCCGGCCAAGTACGTGGCCTTCAAGCCGCTGCAGGAGCACCTGGAGCGGAAGCGAAGGCAGGCCGAGGCCGAGGCGGAGGCGAGGCAGGCCAAGCGGGCCAAGCGGGCCGTCACCGAAGCGTCATCATCGTCTGCACCGCGTCCGGGGGCATGACCGACAGCGGATGCGCCAGGAGCTGGAGCCCCCCCGGGCACTGCACGCGCACCGAGTCGCAGATCCGCCGGTCGGAGCCCCCCACGGCATCGTACAGCCTCGACGGCGTGGTGGAGGACGGGACCAGCCGATCGACCTCGGGCACCCCCCCGTGCTGCAGGGCCTCCACGATGACCTTGCTGCAGAACGTGGCGCCCACCGCGTCGGACGGGCGGTCGCAGCAGCACCCGCAGGACGACCCCGGGCGAAAGAAGGAGCAGTACATCCCCTGCGAGTCGAAGCACCACCCGCCCCGGCTCGCGCTCACGCAGAACTGGAAGCAGAGGCGGTACTCGCGCCCGCTCACCAGCAGGGGCACCAGCTCGTAATGGGGGTTCGAAAGGGTCCGCGCGCGGAGCCCCGCGATCCGACCCGCCTGGATTGAAAAGGACACCCCCCCGTCGAACACGAGCTCGGCGTGGCAGAACTTATGCCGACTCACGCACGCGGTCAGACGGTTCACCCGATCGTCGTCGTCCGCCGCGATCCGAAGGAACGCAATCGTGAGCACGCGATCGCGCCTGTCCATGGCCCGTTGCAAGGGCAAGGAAACGGCAGAGAAGACACTCTCGCTCATACCCAATTCATTCACCCACCAAGCGTCGTCTTAAATCGGCACAAGACCGAGACGCATTATCATCCCCCCCTAGTAATCGTAGTCCTCCGCGGGGACCCGACGCCCCGAGCGCAGGACCCGCCCCGCCGCCGCCGCGGAGGACGAGAGCCCCGCATCGCTGCACTCATCCCGAAGCCTCTGCAGGCGCGCCCGCACGTCCTCCGCCCGGGAGCCGATGGAGCCGGAAGCAGACCGAACCGGCTCCGCCTTGGAAGGGGTGCGGCTCATAAACTTCCGGATCCGATCGTCGACGCGGGCCTCCAGCTCCTGCTGCGACACATACGTCGGCTCGGCGTCCGCGCTCTCCAGCGACTCGGACACGGAATCCGGGGCCTCCACCGAGGAAGAGACCGTCTCCGCCCCGAGCACCGAGGCGGGAACGTAGCGGATCCCGTGGGCCTCCAAGTACGCGGGCGGGCCCCCCACCACCATCCCCGGCGGCACCGCGGCCGCCCCGACGACGGCCGACTGCAAACCCGCGGTCGGCGCGTCAATAAAGTCAATGATACCAATGTTATTCCCCAAAGCGGCGCTCAAGGGGATACTGCGATCGTTACGAGGGGCTCTTGACATCTTTGCCTGCGCGGGCCCGTTCCCCCCCTGCTTTAATACTGGCGGCACCCCCCGCTGTCTCGCCGCTAAACAGAGCTAAACCCGAACAGCCTCACCCACAGGTAGATCAAAGCGGCAAAAAGAAAAACAGTGAAAACGCCCCGCTCCACCTCGATCCGCATTGCCAAGAGAAGGGAAAGGGGATAAATAAATAGGCACCTGCTACACCAATCCCAATCCACTGCCGCTCGGCCGCTCCACCCGCACCGAGAAGTCAAAGTACCCCCCGTCCCCGTCCTGCTCCTCCGAGATGCAGACACGCTCGATCCACCCCTCGTCGACGGTGTCCAAGGAAGGAAGGAGCGCGTAGACCTCCTCCATATCCGCCGCCACCACGTCCAGTTGAAACACGGGCTCCACGTCCGGTTGAAACACGGGCTCCACGTCCGGCTGAAACACGGGCTCCACGTCCGGTTGAAACACAGCCTCCACGTCCGGCTGAAGCACGGGCTCCGCCGCCGCCACGCTCGAAGGCGCGTCCAAGTCGAACAGCCCGATCCCGCCCCCATCGCCATGCTGGTTCAAACGCAGGATCCACTGACGGAGGCCCGCCACCACCACCTCGTGGACGCGATGAATCAGCGGCGCCACCGCGTCGACCGCGGCGTGATCGTCCCCCACATCTGGCAGCACCGCGTAGGGGGGCACCACCACCTTATGCGCACGAATGTACGACACGTGGGCGTCGACGTAGTCGCCGGGCTCCCGCACCAGGTGGACCCGAAACACGTCGGAGAAGACCCGGCTCGACCAGACGATGATGCTGCGCACCTGGGTCGTGACGCGCTCCATGCACTTGTCGACAACGCCCTGCGTCGACGGGTTCGTCAGGTAGCGCATGTACTTCTCCGTCACCCGCTCGTCGGGGTCCTCGAACATGGAGTGCGCCAGAAAGTAGTGCCGCACGCCCGTGACCGCGTCCTTCAAAATGTGGTCGCTGAGCCAGGATTCCGGGTTGATCCGGTCCCGCGTCCTCGGCACGCTGTTCCTGCAGACGGCGTTGAGGGTCCGCTGCATGAACGACTTCCGCGTCTGCGCCTCGAGGCTGCGCTCCGCGTCCATCCAAAACGTGTTGACAATCGTCTTGACCACCTCCGAGAGCGCCGCGTTGCGGACCGCGGGGCCTTCCATGATCACGCGCAGCGTCCGCATGGCGCAGGTCGGATCCACGCCGGGGAGGCACATGTCGAGGTGCTTCTCGAACGTGATCATGACCGCCGCGACGACCGCGGTGGACACGAAGACGCTCCGGATGCTCGACAGCTCCTCCCGATGGTACCAAAAGATGGAAAGCATCTGGCTCACCGGAATGAGCGGCGGGTAGGCGGGGAACAGCACGATGTCGTAGTAGCCCGGGTTCATGTCCACCATCTCCAAGTGGATGCACAGGTAGTTCACCATGAGGCGGTAGACCCTGTACCCCAGGTACCGGGGGCTGGCCTGGCTCTGCGCCACGAGGGCGAACCACCGACTCGTCCTGAGCAGCCGATCCGACCCCACCCCCGTGACGGCCTTGGCGGCCAGGTAGCGATACACCCGCCCCTTGTCCGTCGCGAGCATCTCCCGGATGAAGAGGACCCTGCGGTTGGCGTAGTCGATGCGCGCCGACCGGATGCAGTAGAGGAGGAACCGCAGCGTCCGCACCCACTGCGCGGCCTTGAGATCCGCCACCGCCAGCGCCCCGCCCCGGATTGGCAGGAGAAGCCCCGTCCACTCCCTGTACACCGCGTCAGAACGGGGCAGCGAGGCCCCGCCCGCCTCCCCGACGGCGACCAGGCACGCCTCCATGACGGGGCGCAGCAGCATCTGCTCCTCATGCGTCAGGTCGACGGCGGGGAGCCGCTGCGAGTAGGCGCGCATCTCCACGTCACGCTCGTCCGGCCACCCACCCCGCATGCCCAGCACCAGCCGCACGCCCGCGCTGCTCGGGGACGCGTTCCAATCGTGGAAGTAGGTGAGCCAGATCGCCCCAAAGTGGTGGGCCAGCAGGTTCCCCAACGACACGCCACGCCGGAACGCGTCGTAGAGGTCCTCGTGACGCAGCCGCCCCACCGTGCTGGGGTAGTCGAGGCCCGCGAGGGTATCGTCATTCTCCAGGACCGACTGGCAAAACTCGACGACGCGGTGCATGGTCGCCCCGCCGACGTCCGTCAGATCCTCCAAGATGCCGTGGAACACCGCGTAGTCGTCCAGCGTGTCAGCGGGGGGGTACGGCTGCACGTAGTTCGGGTCCAGGGTCATCCGCGCCGCGAGATCGCACAACTCCAGGGGGGGGTGCGACGGCACCCGCAGGAACGAGCCGTACCTGCGGATCAACGGGTCCCCGGGGCAGCCGGGGATGTACCGATTGCTGCTGGAGGAGGACTCGATCGCGTTCTTGACCAGCGCGTGGGTGTGCGAGTCGACCTCCCCGACGGCGGTCAGGGCCGAGCGAATGCGAACGGAGCAGTACTGCCGATGGTCCAGGCAACTGAGCCCGCAGTGGCGCATGGCGTTGCGGTAGATGTAAGCGGTGGTCGTGTGCCGGCGCTTGAGCAACTCCTTGCGACGAAGCGTGAACGAGGCGTAGTCCCGCACGAAGTCATGGGACGCGCGACCGAGCTCCGTGATGTCCTCCATCGACACCACCTGCAGCCGATCATCGCTGGCCGCCGGCCCGATCTTGGAAATGATCCCACGAAACACGCAGTCCAGCGTCGTGCCGCTGACGATCACCGCGGTCTCCAGCGCGGTCCGCTCCTGGTAGATCCCGCATCGCTCGTGGCGCATGGCCAACGCGGTGAGAACGTAGACCGCCAGGTTCTTGCACTCGAACCCGGAGATCCGAGCGGAGCTGAAGGAGGTGGCGAAACGGTGCAGCAGATCCGAGATGGCGGCGACGCGCTCGCCCGACAGGATCCGGTTCTGAACGTAGACGAAGTCGTCGCTGCGCGGAGGGGAGCGGATCAGATCGAGAAATCAGGAAAATAAACAAGCAAGGGAAGCCGGCACAAACCAATGCGCCAACGTCTCGGCGAGCGTGGGGATCTGCAGATAAATATCTACTAAGGATGCAGGTTCGCGAGTGGCGTACTCGTCGGGCTTGGGCTTCTTGTGCGAGCGCTTGACGGACAGCAGCTGCGCATCCGTCGCGGCACCAGCGGGGCGCCTGCGGGCGATCCACGCACCGTCAGCATCGAACAACAAGCACCGAACAACAAGCACCGAACAACAAGCACCGAACAACAAGCAAGAAACAGCAATCCGCGCACGGAGGAGCGTACTTAGTAGATAAAGAGGAGGATGATTTCTTGCCCATGGCAACGACGGGAAGTTTTTCAGCGCCCGCGAATTCAAACCCGACTAAATGCTCAAATTAAAACGTTATAAAAATTTACCAAGGATGGCCCCCACATCGGCCACCCCGACATTTTAAAACGCCCCTACGTTACAACGTGAGGTGAAATACAATTAAAAAAAAGAATTAAAAATGGGAGGGGCCACTACTTGGGCTGTAGTGATTTTGCTACTAAGAACGAAACAACGACAACGACATGGCGCTCCGCACCACCACCGACGCACTGCCGACGCCCCTTCGACGCCGCCACCCCCCCTCCCAAGCGGTAATTTTATTCCCACAACTCAGGAAAAACAGAGCGTATTTAGTGAAGCGCGAGCGCGGGCGAAATCAAAACAAAGCGGATCGCAACAATGCAGCGAGTGCGAAACATCCTTGGTAGAATATTGTTTTCCAGGAAGCGGAGGGGGAGCCTGCTCGCGCCGCACTCCAACGACGAACTGACGCCCGAATCGCAGAGCCGAGACGCCAAGGCCGCCGAGATCCACAGCACGGGCGGGGCGTGCTTCGAGCACATGGACTTCGACAGCGCGGACGAATTCGTCCACCTGCTGCAGCTCGCGCTGGACTACGACGCGCCGATCTTCACCCTCGAGGACCCCACGGCCGCCCTGATCCGAAAGTACGGCCACCAGCTCCACCCGGGGGAGGTCCGCAGCATCCTCTACCACTCCCACTTCCTGGACAAGTCCGGCCGCTACATCAACAGCACCACCGTGGAGCGGGCGGTGACCGCGACCCACCCGACCGTCGCCGTCTGCCACTCGTGGAACCAGCAGCAGAACGCGACCTACGTGTGCTCCATGATGGAGCAGGACTTCACCGTGCTCGGCCACGTCTCCCCCGCGGTGCTGACCAAGCAGTCCCCGGCCTTCACCATCGCCGTCGCCCACCCCTTCGCGCTGGGGTGGATGATCAACCCGGCGAAGCCCATCATCCGCCAGGACCTGCTGGGGCGAGACCCCCGGAGCGGGCCGAGCGTGGACATGGACTCCATCGGGTTCAACACCGTCGACATGGGCAACATCCACCCGATGGGGCTGATGGAGGCCCTGCGCATCTGGCTCGAGACCCCGGGGTGCGTCCACCGGATCGACGACAGCGTCCGCGCCTCCTTCGAGCGGGACCGGGCGACCCTGAGCACCCCATCCGAGGAGTCCCTCGCGCTCTTCACGGACTTCGCCCGCCTCCACGTCGACCCCCGGGTCGTGCGGGCGGTGATCAACCACATCTGGGCCGACACGAGCTTCATCCCCGGGGGGTGCGCGACGCTCAAGGGCATGATCTGCGTCAGCCCGAACCTCCACGCCCTCAGCATCAGCCCCGGGATCCTCCAGCGGATCGTCGGCAACGCCGTCCGGGCCTGCACCCACGTCAAGGCCTGCGTCGAGGCCCTGCAGCTCGAGGAGGCGCAACGGACGATGCGCAACATCAACCTCACGGGGATGTCCCCCAAGGTGGAGGTGGAGCTGGTCAAGGGCACGCACCAGGGCGCCACGGTCCTCTTCGTCCCCAGCCGCGCCCGGTTCGCGTCGTCGCACGAGGGCAAGGTCCTCCTCAACGGCGTCAGCACCAACTTCATCTGGAAGAACAAGTTCCTCTCGGTCTACACGTCGACCAAGCCCCGCGACCTCGCCACGGAGCACCTGTCCATCAACGCCGCGCACTCCCTCCAGAGCCCGAGCAAGCTCCACCTCAACATCTTCGGCATGTTCCTGAGCCCGGAGACGGAGCGGATGCTCCCGCGCCAGCACGGCAGCCCCATGTCCCGCGCGGACCACGAGTGGCTCGTGATGCTGACCACGGGGATGCCGGAGTTCGGGCGCATCATCCTCGACGCCATGGTCAAGTCCGACGCGGCGCAGCGGCTCGACCCGGACGACCCCACCCCCGCCGCCCTGCCGGGGTACGTCCTCCTCCACGGCACCGCGGACGACCCCTTCGCCACCCAGGGGGGGCACTGCGACACCGCGAAGGAGCTGGCGGACGCGCTCGCCGAGGAGCGGTTCGAGCGCCTCTACACCTTCGACGGCGCCACCCACGCCCGCTTCATGGGCATCGTCGCGACCACCATCTCCTACCCGGACTTCGAGCCGGAGATGCAGGAGAGCGAGTGGTGGCCCCCAATGCTCCACGAGATGCTGTGCCGCCTCCAGGACGAGCACAACGAGCTGGCGTCGACGCGCCACCACCGGGAGCTCGCCGCGGTCATGCGGGCGTGGGCCAACCGGATCGAGTTCACCTTCGTGCAGGAACCGACCTACGTCCCCCTGTTCCCCGGGCGCAACCCCGTCGCGTACCCGCCCAAGACCGCCAAGATCATCCGGGAGATGCTGTGCGCCACCCACCACGTCCTCAAGGAGCACTACGAGCGGATGGCGGACCCCATCCGGAGGGCGGCGAGCCCCAAGCCCCAGCGGGGGTCCGTCATCTTCTGCATGATCCTCGCCGACTGCTACCGGTTCGCGCAGGACTTCCAGCTGGAGCCGGAGCAGAAGGAGACGTGGACCCGGGTCCGCGAGCTCCAGTCGAGCCAGCTGGCGCCGACCGGCGGGCCCACCTTCTGGGGGCAGTTCCTCTCGGACGTCGCGGACCGCGTCAACGACCCCGCGCACGCCCGCCTCTACATGCCGATCGTCCACACCAGGCAAGGCTTCCCCCACGCGTGGACCTCCATGCGCGACGTGCGCACCCGACGGTGATTTTTTTAATTTATTTACACGAGCGCAGGCCCTGCTGGTTCCTGCGCAAGGACCACAACCCCACCGAGAGGACGAGGTCCCAGCGCCGCAACCAGGTCTGGGCCGCCAAGGAGCGCCAGGCCGAGCGGGCCCGCACGATCCCCGTCCAGCTCAACCCCATCTAATTATTCCGCACGGGGTCCTCGGGCACCGCGACGCTCCGGCTCAGCATCCGCCGCATGCCCCGCCGGACCCCGTCAGAAGCGGGCGCGCCGACTCGCGCCCCCGTCGCCCCCATCGTCCCGCTGCCGCCGCCTGCTCGCGCCTGGGGTGGGCCAATCCTCGCCCCGGAATCCGCCGCCGCCACCCCCCCGCCGGACGACGGTGGCCCATCGTGGCGAACATTCACCGCGCTCGCCACAAAGCGGAGGCGCGGGGACTCCCG
>Ga0247840_10011461_pt1 | contig 10786 bp, 9 predicted proteins | sample LaCruzMarch2015__FD_192404 | JGI IMG/M metagenome (GOLD analysis project Ga0247840, IMG submission 192404) | Freshwater microbial communities from meromictic Lake La Cruz, Castile-La Mancha, Spain - LaCruzMarch2015_17m | ecosystem: Environmental > Aquatic > Freshwater > Lake | place: Spain...
AGGATATCCTCAATGGGACTTTATGCATTACTTTTCTTCATTCCTGCACTAGCTGCAATGGCAATCGCAAAATTGTATTTTCACTGGAAATACACATGGGGCGAATTTGCACTGCAAGCTAGCGGAACTCTAGTGGTATTGTTTGCACTGTTTTTTGCAGGCTCTGCCAGCGTTACACATGACACACAATTGGTAAATGGTGTAGTAACAGATCTTGTTCCGCGCCAAGAAAGCTGCCCTGCAGGATGGAGAGACTTCACAGATGACTTTTGCACAGAGTACACAACTCGAAGTGTGTATTCGCATACCACTTGCAGCGGCACTGGATCTAACAAAACTTGCACTAGACATTACGACACTGAGTATCTATACATTTATCCTTGGGAGCGTCGTTATTTTGTAAAAACAGATCTACCCAACACTTACGAAATTAGTCGAGTTGATCGGCAAGGTGCTAATGAACCTCCGAGATTTGCAGAAATTTCTATTGGCGATCCTGTAGCACAATCAGTGTCTTACACAAACTACATCAAAGGGGCGGCGGCTAGTTTGTTTGCAAAAGACAATTCAGTTGAACCTGTTCCAATTGCATATCCACAGGTTCAAGACTACTACAAGGCCAACCGTGTGATCATCACAGGATATGCTGCAACCAATGAATTCTACACACAGTGGAACAAATCTATTAGCACGGTTAATGCAAACATCCGCAAAACAGGTGCTAATGTCATTGTTGTGCTTACGGGTAATCCTGAAATATTTGCTGAGTCTCTTGCAAGGTCCTGGCAAGCACACAACATCAACGATGTAATCGTAGTAATTGGTATGTCTGAGAACAACATTGCATGGGTAGATGTGCGCAGTTGGAGTGACAACAGTTTGGTTAATGTGGAAATCAAAAATGAGATCTTGAATCTTAAAACTCTTGACACACAGGCTGTTGATGCTATTATTGAAAGTGCAGTGTTAGATCACTACGATCTCAAACCCATGGAGGATTTTGAGTATCTAGCAGATGACATTGCTCCACCAATGTGGGCGTATATTCTAGCAGTAATTGTGCTGCTGATTGCTACGCCTGCTGTGACTTATCTCTTCCACAAGCACGATGTGCTTTAACTCGAAAGGAATCGAACAATGAAAGGTCTTATTGCTACTGGCGTTATTGTAGCAGGTTTTGTAGGAATTGTTGGTGTAAGCTATGTATCAGCTTACAACACTGGTAACCGACTGGAAGCTACTATCAAAGCCACGTACGAGGACAATCAAAACGTTCTCGCACAATACAGCAATCGTATCGCAGAAGCTGCACAAGTGCCTGCTATGCAACGCGATGATCTTAAGGAAGTTGTAACTGCTGCACTGGATGCTCGTTACGGCGAAGAAGGTTCTCGTGCTATGTTTCAGTTTATTCAGGAACAGAATCCTACAATTGACAGCACAGTGTATGTTGAACTACAACGTATCATTGTTGCAGGCCGGCAAGACTTTCAAAATGCACAAACTCGCTTGATTGATCAGAAGCGTGTGTATGAAACTGCGCTGGGCAGTTTTTGGCAAGGCACTTGGATGAGTGTTGCAGGTTATCCTAAGGTTGACCTTGCACAGTACAACATTGTGACCAATGCTCGCACCGACGAAGCGTTCACCACTGGTCAAGAAGAAGCTATTCAACTTCGATAAAATACAAATATTTTGTTGACATAGCACTGTCAAAGTGCTATGTTAACTACACAGGCAACCACACAAGGCACAGCATGATTATTAATTCAACTCCTGACAACATCGCTACGCTGGGTAATGTAGCACAAGTTAGCGAATTTAAAATTCGCAACAGCGCAAAGGCATTTGGCATTCTGTCAAGTGGTCTTTATGCAAACAAAATCCGTGCAATCATTCGTGAACTAGGATGTAATGCTGTTGACAGTCATGTTGCAGCTAAAAAGTCCGATGTTGCGTTTGATGTTCATCTTCCTACTCAACTGCGTCCATACTTTTCTATCCGTGACTACGGTACTGGACTCAGCCATGAAGATGTTGTAAATATCTACACAACTTATTTCGAAAGCACCAAGACACAAAGCAACGACTTTATTGGTGCGTTGGGGTTGGGTTCCAAGAGCCCGTTCAGCTACACTGACAACTTCACTGTTATTGCTATCAAGGACGGTGTTAAGGGTGTTTACAGTGCGTTCATCAACGAGCACGGCGTTCCATCTGTTGCTGTTATGAGCACTGGCGCCAGCGACGAGCCAGAGGGTGTTGAGGTTAAGTTTTCAGTAAACGATGGTCACGACTTTTACAAGTTTACACGAGAAGCAGGCAGTGTTTTTGTGTATTTTCCTATAAAACCTAATTTCACTGGCGCTGAAGTAGAAATTGAACAAATTAAATACAAGGCTAAAAACGTTATTCCTAACGTTCACCAGCGAGAAGGACATCGCAGCAGCAGCAATCGCGCGATTATGGGTAACATTGCATATCCGATCGAGATGCCCAGGGGTCACCTCGACCATCTTGAATATATCGACAACAATGCACTTGATCTTTATTTCAACATTGGCGAGATTGAATTTCAAGCCAGTCGAGAAGGCTTGCAGTATACCGCAGCTACTACGGCTGCAATTAAAGCCAAGTATCAGGCAATTGCTGATACACTGACTGCAAAGTTTGCAGAAGAAGCAGACGCTATTTCTAACATGTGGGAACGTGCTCGCTTTGTTGAAAAGCGTGGCAGTGATGGTATGTGGCGCAGTGCTGCAATTCAATATGTGCTGAAGAACAAGATTCCGTTCCTTAAAGTTCAAGGACAGTATCTTTACCGCGACGATCTCGAGTTTGACGGCAAAACACTTGCTGACAAGTTCAACATCAAGCCGCGCATGTTTGTTACTCGCAGCAGCTGGCCTAGCCGCAGTGCTAGCGAACTTGAACCTTCCTACGGTAACAAGTATCGCGTTGAGATGCGTACTAACATGTTCTTTGTTAAGAATCCTGATTCTAAAAAGATTTGGGAACAGTGCAAGTATCACTTTAAAACTGAGCACAAAGAAGATGACGCTTATGTTTGGGTGTTGTATCCTGCAGATCCTGCAAAGCCCATGAATTTTAAAGAGTTCTTTAAATCTGTTCATGGCCCGTCTGACAAGTCGATTGTTGAAGTAGATCAGCTGGTCAAGCGTGAGCGTGTGAAGAAGGAAAAGGAAGAAGCTCGTAAGATTAATCTTCTTAGCTTGCACATCGAGCGCAAGTATCGCATCGAATGCACTTGGCAACCAGTTACTGTGTCGCCTAAGGACATGGATGTTACTGTGATGAACTACTATGTGCCCATTAAAGGATACCAAGCGTTTAACAAAGCCGGTAAAGAGATTAACATCAAAGACTACTACATTGACATGAGCGAAAGCCGCAAGGAAAGCTTCCGCAATGTAAAAGTTTACGGTGTTCGCAAGGATGATCTTGAACTGGTACAGAGCTTGCCTAACTGGATCTTGCTGGACGACTTTCTTGACGCAGAACTAGGTTCTATTACGAAAGAGGACTATCTCGGAATTGTGATTCAAAGGCTTGACCGTAACAACTATAGACTGTACAATCACAAGAAGTTGCTAGACAAGCTAGACCCAACCAGCCCTCTTAAACTGTTTGGAGAAAGTATCGGCAAAACTGATGGAGACGCACTCCATAAACTAGAAAATCTAATCAAGATCTTTGCACCTGGTGTTGATCTTGATAAACTACGCAAGGATGCAGAAGCAGAATATTTCAAAGTTCTAAATCGCTATCCTATGCTAAAGCACCTACGCACTGGTGAATACGACGAGCCAGCTGTAGTAGAATATATCCAATTCGTCGATCAACACAAAGGGATGAACTAATGTTTCCGTATATGATTCAAGGCACTAACATTGTGGTGGTTATCAACAACCAGCCACATACAATTTCTAAAACCCATGTTGCCTACGAAAAGGTCAAAGAGGCTATTCGTACAGGCGATTGGGATGTTGTTAAAAAGATCATCGATCCTGAAAAGATGGTGCTGAACTACGGCCAAGGCCGTGTTGCTATCCAAGGCGACAAGCTGTTCTGGGATGGTCACGAAATGCACAACGCACTGTCGCGTCGCATGATCCAAATGGTTCAGGAAGACTTTCCGATCGAGCCGCTGGTACTGTTTATGGAGCGTCTGCAAAGCAACCCCAGCTTCCGCGCAGTAAACGAACTGTACAGCTTCCTTGAGAAGAACAGCCTGCCTATTACGCCGGATGGCTGCTTTCTTGCTTACAAGAAAGTACGCGACGACTACATGGACGTACACTCGGGCACTGTGTCAAACAAGCCTGCTTACTTGTTCACTGACGAAGAAAAGGCTGCAATGCCACTGACGTCAGGCAAGAAGAAAGAAGTCACAGTGCTGATTGACGACGTTAACACTGTTGTTGCTATGCCACGTAACAAGGTCAACGACGACAAGAATCAAACTTGTAGCGAAGGCTTGCACTTCTGTAGCAAGGAGTACTTGAACTCGTTTGGTGGAGAGCGCATTGTGATCCTTAAGATCAACCCACGCGATGTTGTTAGCATTCCTTCGGACTACAACAACAGCAAGGGCCGTGCTTGCCGCTACGAGATCATCGGTGAATTAGGTGTGAACCCGGACGAAGCGTTCACCTCAGTAGTGCAAACCGCAGCTAACGGCTAATTTAGCAGTTGACCACAGTGTGTGCTTGCGCTATAGTGTAGGCACACAGACACACTATTATGGAGAGACAAATGCTTGTAGTTTTTGATTTAGATGGCACTTTATGTAATATCGAGCACCGTCTCAACTTTGTTCGTAGCAAGCCTAAAAATTGGCCAGCGTTTGACGCAGGCATTCCAAATGATACTGTGAATCCGCATGTAGCAGCGGCGTTCCACGCACTGCGGGATGCAGGACACGACATTGTTTTCGCAAGCGGTCGTAACGAGCGCAGTCGTGCAGCTACAGTTGCGTGGCTTGATGCTAACGGATTTTGGGCTGCTAGTTCGCATCTATACATGCGTCCAGCAGACGACTTCCGTAGCGATGACATTGTTAAGCGTGAAATCCTAGATACAATCGTATCGCACTTTGGACGTAAGCCAGACATGTGGTTCGACGACAGACCAAGAGTTGTAAAGGCCATCAGAAGTCAAGGAGTATTCGTCTTTGATGTATATCAGGGAACAGAAGATTTTTGATTTAGTGATACACGGACGGATTGAATTTATTTTTTAAATTAAATTATAAAGCCCGGTTAAATTCCGGGCTTTTCTATTGGTGTTGTATTAGATGGCTCTTGTACAGGTGGTGTCTGCTGCGGTTCTGGTGCTCTTGCAAGAGTTTTTCTGCTTCTAAGCTGTTTTTCGTTATCGACCCATGCTTGTGCAATAGGATTTTTAACAGGAGTGTTTAACCACCTGCGAATAGGCCTCTCAATACGCGAAAGATCTAGCTGTGGCTGGTTATTGTCAACTGTAAAGAAATTGTCTCCAAACAATGTTTTTAACTTTTCGGCTCCTTGCTGTATTTTATCGTATGTGGTTTCAATAAATTCTTGATCTATAGCTCTACCAAAGTCGGGGCCTGGCAACTGTGCGCGACGCTCAGCACGTTCAATACTGGTTTCCAATGTAACATTAACAAACACCATAACGGTTTCGTACCCACGAGACTCAAGTGTTTTTTTAATTTCTTCAATTACAGCAGGATTTTTTGCTGTTCCGTTGATGATTAGTCCAAGACGCCCTCGTTGTGCAAGATCATCTTCTTTTTTATATTTTTGCCAAAATTGAGGATAATCAGCAGAAAGTCCTTTTTGTTGATACAATCTCCAAAATTTGTCAACATTAAGCTCTTTTAGACCTGTTCCAGCAAACAGTCGATTAGCCACTGTGCTTTTTCCAGCACCGGGTGCACCTGCCATAAAAACAGCCTTGAAAATATAGGGATCGTAAAGCCCTTCGTTAATAGATGTAATTTCGTTAATCTTCATACTATATTTATGTTTGAAATAAATACATTATGAGATTAAGAACCCTTTATGAAGCACAAATACAACCCGGAGAGCGCAAAGGATTTTCTTTGCAGTTAAAACGTATTGAAGATGTCCAATTGAAAGTTGCTGGCATACAAAGCACAATCAGTCAACTGGGTGGAGTTGACGTTCCTGATATATTAAAAAAGCAAATGGAAGATCTTATCAACTCTGCAAAAATGGAAAAAGAAAAAATCTATGCAGAAATTTCAGATAAGTCAGCTAAGAATCCTATAATACAAGGAATTCCGCAGTCTGTGTTAAAATTGTTTAAAGGTATAGAAAAAAATGCTTCAACTATAATGAATGCATATCGCAAAACCGGAAAGTTTCTTTACAGAGGAATTAATTCAAGTGATGATGCTCTATACGGAAAACCTTTTGACCAAAGACGTGCAAAAGATAGTAATCCTGAGCTGATCAATGCTCTAAATCAGTCCTTAAAAGATCAAGGATTTGCGGCTAGAAGAGACAACACTACTTTTACAACATCTGGCCTTGGCCATGCTAGTAACTACGGGTTACCTTACATAATATTTCCTCGTGACGGGTTTTCTTTTCATTATAGCAAAGAAATAAAAGATCTAGTACTTGGCACTGATAAACTGTATCTACTAGTAGATTCAGACATAAGAGAATATATTGAGAGTATAGTTTATGGTAATTGGGCGAAGTTCAAGCCTTATTTTTCTTATAGATATCCTGGTGATACATTATTTAAAGATTACGAATATAAAAGAGATTTAGATGGTATACAGAACGCTGTAGCAGACGGAGCATTACCCCCTGAGTTTGCAAAATACAAATCTCTTGCAGATCTTATTAATTCAAAAAAAGTTATAGATAATTTTAGATATGACCAATCAGACCTTGATGGTGCTATAAATTCTGCGCATGAAGTTATGGTAACTGGTCCTTATTATGCCGTAAGAAATGACAGATTTGAAAAGTATTTAACAAAGTACATAGAACTAACAAAATCAGGTACGTTTGATATAACTCCAGATACAAAATCTGAAAAAGACAAGTTTAACAAGTCCATAGATGCAGTAGTAGGCAGCTCAGACACAGATTTTGAAAAAGGCAGTTGGGTAGAACACAAATACGAAAAAATCAAAGGTATAGTTGTTGATACATATTACACAAATGATTTTATACAAATCAAAAACTACACAGGAAAACTATTAATAGTTAATAAAAAGAATTTGAACAAAATTGAAACCCCTGAAATTCCTGACTACAAAGTTGGAGATAAAGTCTATCTACGTACAAATGACACAGAGTGGGAGTACTATAACGATAAAAAATTCAAAGTAGAGGATGTAGACGAGTTAACAGTAACCGTACGTAGTAGTGATGGTGGTGGTAAAGCTATTATTGTGCCAAAGCTATTAACTGAACCTGCACCGAAGTATGATACCAATGATCCAATGATAGGCGATACAGTACATGTTACAGGCGGCAAGTATAAAGATTTATATGGAACCATTACATATGTATCAAAATATTCAAAAGATATTGATGTTGATTTTGGTGACGAAAATCAACCTCAAGTAGATAAAGGAAATTACAAAGTTATCGATCCAGCAACTAAACCGGCAATGGCGGACATGCCGGTTGCATTTGCAAAAAATGATTATGTAAAAGTAAATGATGACGGCGATGCTTACAGTAACGTAGTTGGCGTAGCTGGCAAGCCTGGAATTGTCACAACTCAAGTTAATATATTCAAAGATGTTTCTTTATTACCTATAATGAATTCTAGATTGAAAAAGATCAACAAAGATGAATACGAAAAACAAGCATTTGAGATGTACGACAATGTAAAGATAATTGGCGGAAAGCACAACGGAAAGTCTGGCAAGTTCAACTATCTATACACAGACGGATTGTTACAAATAATTACCGATGACGGAAACGCTTACAGCACATCAGCCAAGTACGTTTTTAAACTAACAGATACTGAAACAGATACTAAAAATATCAATAAAGGAGACTTTGTTAAAATTTCAGAAAATTCCAAGACATTTCCGGGAACAGTTGCAACAGTCCAGGGGGAAGATTCTGAAGAAGAGTTATTATTGTTGATATATGGAAATGAGAATTTTGATTACACAGTTGATAAAAAATTATTAACCAAAATTTCAAAAGAAGAATTTGACAAAGGCGCTTTTAAAATAGGTGACACTGTTAAGGTTACAGCAGGTACTTACAAGGGCAAGGTTGGAACTGTTGATAAATTAAGTTACTTTCAACATATTGTTGTAGAAATTGATGATAACAAATACAATCTTAATTCTAATGAATTAGAAGTAATCCCAAAGACTAGTAACAAAACCAATGATGACGATCTTATTGATCTAGATTTTATAGATTTTGAGGCTGAGGACGAACCTATTCTACCCATCAAGTCACAACCAGATATAAAAAAGAAATTCGATGAGTTATCTAAGTTAGGAAAAAAACAAGGATACGTTACATTTAACGATATAAACGATTTAATTAAAAGTTTGCCTGAAGAATTTAATACTTCAGAGCAGGTTAATGATATCATGTTGATGCTAGCTGAGTTAGGTATAAATGTGTCTCCTGGCCCTAGCTCAATAAACACACCACAAGAATTACAAGCAAGAGTCAACGATCCTGACGTTAAAGCCGATCTTAAAGAAATATTAAAAAATTCTAAAATAAAAGAAATAATTCAAACAGCAATAGAAACCAAGACTATGACATTAGATGATGCAGTTGAAATATACACTGTAATAGGTTATGATAAATGGATGGATACTGTTCGACCATATATAGATCTCAAAGGTGTGAAGGTAGATTACATTAACTCTTGACATGCACAACAAAAAGTGTATAGTATAAAGTATCATGAATCAAAATTTACAAGATCGTTTGGTTGGGTCGCTGGTCGGCCTTGCTGTTGGTGATGCCGTTGGCACAACTGTTGAATTTCGTCCTAGAGGATCGTTTCCTATTGTAACCGATATGACTGGGGGCGGCCCTTTCCGTTTGCCGGTAGGAGCATGGACTGACGACACTTCTATGGCACTTTGTTTGGCTGAAAGTCTTATTGCAGACAAGCAGCTTGATAAAAAAGATCTGTTGAATCGTTTCTGCAATTGGTACAAATACGGAAATAATTCTTCAACTGGACATTGCTTTGATATTGGGAATACCACTGCTTCTGCATTAGAAGAATTTTTACACAGTGGTGCAACCACAAATAACCCAGAAGACTTTTATGCAGGCAACGGTTCGATTATGCGGTTGTCTCCAGCAGCAATTGCCAATTACAATGATGTCGGCCAAGCTGTGAGAATTGCAAAAGCGCAAAGTGAAACAACTCACGCTAATATTAAAGCAGTTTGTTCTTCAGAATTATTAGCAGAAATACTGGTACGAGCATTTACTGCAACAGATAAACAACAGGTAGTTGATATTGAATGTCAGTTACACTGGCCTGATTCAGTGTGTGACATTGTTGCATCAGGGGTAGTGAGAAAACAAGAACATGAAATCCAGTCAACTGGATATGTAATTCATACTCTTGAAGCTGCTGTATGGGCATTTTTAAACACAGATAGCTTCGAAGCTGCTGTTCTCGAAGCTGTTAATCTCGGCGGCGATGCTGATACTATTGGTGCAGTGGTTGGACAAATTGCGGGCGCTTATTATGGCGAATCTAACATTCCAACACAATGGTTAAACAAACTCTACGACTATAAAAGAATTAGACAAATTGCAATCAATCTTACAAACTAAACGAGTGGTATTTTTAGACATTGATGGACCAATTATTGATCTAAAAACCTATAAATCTAACCCTATTGTATCTCATTATAGAACTGGATGCAACACCCAGTCTATAATCAATCTTGTAAAACTATGCAAAGAATTTGATTTAAAAATTGTAACCAATTCTATGCACAATTATTATGACTTGGGCAAAGATTCGTTGCAAGACGATTTAGTGTATTGGGGTATTCCTCTAGATCTGTTTCATTCTCAATGGAGAACTATTTTTCCCAAGGTTGATTACAAAAAGATAACCAGCAAGGTTAGAGGTATTGGCAGACTTTATGCTATCCAACAATGGTTAGATGTTAATACAGGACACGATTGGATTTGCTTTGATGACCGTAAATTCACTGATAATCCTAGATTAATACACATACAACGAGAAAATGGCATTGACTCTGGCTACTATAATCAAGCAAAAGAAATTTTAACTTCTAGCTCTTGACTATACTGTTGCTTTATGCTATTGTGGATTCAATAAAATTCAACAAGGAGACACAAGATAACTATGGCTCACAAAGATTCAGACGGAGATTGGGTTGTGCGTAGCGAACTCATCATCGACCGCTATGACCTTGAAGGTTCGATCGACTCGATCAAGACCGCACTGGATGCCGTTCGTGAAGAGGCCCTTGCCTTGGGCATGAAGGGCGAAGGTTCAGTTGACATCAGTGTAACCGACGGCTACTACAGCGATTATGCGATGACCATCACCTACTATTTTAGCCGCTACGAGACTGATGCGGAACGTGAGCGGCGTGAGGTACTTGAAGATAAACTCAAGGACGAGGCCCGTAAGAAACGTCGGGCTGCTGATCAACTGCGCAAGCTGAAGAACGATCCTGAATACGCCGAGTTTGAACGGCTCAAAGCTAAGTTTGGAGTCTAACATGCCCAATCCTATTTGTACTGTTATG
>Ga0247840_10011463_pt1 | contig 10784 bp, 9 predicted proteins | sample LaCruzMarch2015__FD_192404 | JGI IMG/M metagenome (GOLD analysis project Ga0247840, IMG submission 192404) | Freshwater microbial communities from meromictic Lake La Cruz, Castile-La Mancha, Spain - LaCruzMarch2015_17m | ecosystem: Environmental > Aquatic > Freshwater > Lake | place: Spain...
CGTCAGGAGCACCGCTGGGCAGCTATGTTTGGAAAGGATAAGCGCTGAAAGCATCTAAGCGCCAAGCCTCTCCCAAGATGAAATCTCCCTGAAGAGCCGTGGAAGACCACCACGTTGATAGGTCGCGGGTATAAGCGCAGTAATGTGTTCAGCTTAGCGATACTAATGCTCGTTCGGCTTTTTTCTCCATCTTACAGTCTTGTTGCTGGTGGAGTTGTAATCTTTCCCCTAATATGCGAATGTCAGAGAACCGGAGCGGTTCCGGCGCCTGCGGCCGGAGCGGCGGATTGTTCTTTGATGGATTGAAAGTCGGGGTGTCGCCAGACACACGCGGATCTGAAATTTGGAAAGTCAAATTTGAGATTTCCGGAGTCTGGTGATCCCGCGCAGTGGCACCACCCGTTCCCATTCCGAACACGGAAGTGAAACGCTGCAGAGCCGATGGTAGTGCTTCTATAGGTTGTGCGAGAGTAGGTCGTTGCCAGTATTGCGCCCGGCACTTTGGAAACAAAGTGCCGGGCCTTTTTTTTGAATTTCGAACGCTTTTTTATTGAGTCTTCGGCGCAGAAGTCTAACTTCCCATTTCCCGCAAATCCGCGCGGCGATCCTGATGGAGGCAATTTCCTCCGGGGGAGCCGCTGCCGGACCCGGCAACAAAATATTTTATGTCAGCAAATCCCAACTCACCAAACCGCGCGTATCCCTTGGAGCGCACACGCAACATCGGTATCGCCGCCCACATTGATGCCGGAAAAACCACGCTGACCGAGCGCATTCTTTTCTACACCGGGATGATCCACAAGATCGGCGAGGTGCACGAGGGGACGACCGTCACCGACTGGATGGAGCAGGAGCGCGAGCGCGGGATCACGATCACTTCAGCCGCCACGACCTGCGCGTGGACGCAGCGCCCGGAGGAAGGTATCTACAAGGCCTACGAGGGGATCAAGATGCGGGTGAACATCATCGACACCCCGGGGCATGTTGATTTTACTGCGGAGGTGGAGCGCTCGCTTCGCGTGCTTGACGGCGCGGTAGCCGTTTTTTGTGGCGTGGCCGGAGTGCAGCCCCAGTCCGAGACCGTGTGGCGGCAGGCGACGAAATACGGCGTGCCCCGCATTGCGTTTGTCAACAAAATGGATCGGGTTGGAGCGGACTTTGAAGCGGCGGTGCAGAGTATGCGCACGAAGTTGGGGGCAAACGCCTGGCCGGTCCTGATTCCGCTTGGCCGTGAGGACTACCTCAAGGGCCAGCTCGACGTCATCAATCACAAGGCGGTCATCTATTTGGACAACGACGTGATGGGTTCGACGTATGAAATCCAGGAAATCCCCGCCGAGTTCAAGGAGTCCACGGAAAAGGCCTATGCCGATCTCGTCGCTCAAATGTGCGATCTCGATGAGGAGATGGGAATGCTTTATCTCGAGGAGAAGCCAATCACGAAGCAGGATCTTAAAGCCGCGATCCGCCGCCAGACGATTGCCAACAGATTCGTGCCGGTTGTCGGTGGGTCGGCCTTCAAAAACAAGGGGGTGCAATTTCTCGTGGATGCCGTGCTGGATTATCTCCCGGGCCCGCTCGACATCCAGGCCGTGAAGGGCCTGAATCCCGACAATGTTTCGGAGACGATCGAAGTTACCTCGGACGACAACGGAAATTTCTGTTCGCTAGCGTTCAAGCTTTGGAGCGATCCGTTCGTCGGGAAGCTCGTGTTCTTCCGCGTGTATTCCGGGAAACTTTCGAAGGGCGACACGGTTTACAACCCCCGCACCAACAAGCGCGAGCGCATCAGCCGCCTGATTCAGATCCAGGCCGACAAGCGCGAGGACATCGACACCTGCTATTCCGGCGACATCGCCGCCATCGTCGGCATCAAGAACATCACCACCGGAGACACTCTTTGCGATGAAGATCATACGATCCTTCTCGAGCCGCCGTCGTTCCCGGATCCGGTCATCTCGATGTCCGTCGAGCCGAAGACCAAGATCGACCAGGAAAAAATGGGGATCGCCCTCCAGCGGCTGGCCGAAGAGGACCCGACCTTCCGCGTCTTTACCAATGAAGATACCGGCCAAACCATCATCGCCGGCATGGGCGAGCTCCATTTGGAAATCATCCGGGACCGCATGCTGCGCGAGTTCAAGGTGGAGGCGAATTCCGGCAAGCCGCAGATCGCTTACAAGGAGACGATCCTGACACCCGCCGACGGCGAGGGCAAGCTGGTCAAGCAATCCGGCGGGCGCGGGCAATACGGCCACGTCATCTGCAAGGTCACCCCGAACGAGAGGGGCAAAGGGATTACCACCGAGAACAAGGTCGTCGGCGGAACCATTCCGAAAGAATTCATTCCGGCCGTCATCAAGGGTTTCAACGAGGCTGTTCTGAACGGTGTGGTCGCCGGGTATCCGGTGATCGACGTCCACGTGGAGATTATCGACGGGAGCTACCACGACGTGGACTCGAACGAAATGGCGTTCAAGATGGCCGCGATTTTTGCGCTCAAGGACGGGCTGAAAAAAGCCAAACCGATCCTGCTCGAGCCGATCATGAAGGTGGAGAATATCACGCCGGATGAATTCCAAGGGGACATCATGGGCGACTTGAACCGCCGCCGCGCAAAGATCATGGGCATTGAGACCAAGGGCAACCTGTGCACTGTTAACGCCGAGGTTCCCTTGTCGGAGATGTTCGGATACGCCACGGCGATCCGGTCGCTTTCGAAGGGCCGTTCCTCCTACTCGATGGAGCCCTCGCACTTCGAGCAGGTTCCCGAGCAGGTCAAGGCCGCCATCCTCGATCAGAAAAGCTGATCGGTTCCCGCAGCAATACTGCGATACAAATCTGCCGCATGTCCTTCACGGGCAGGCGGCTTTTTTGTGCGTGTGCGTTTTGGAATTATCCCAACGATATTCGCGCGAACAGGAAGAAGCGCGTTGACAAAGCAGGCTCCGACGGGCTTGTATATTTCATGGAAACTGTCACGTTTGACTGTTCCCTATGGTGGTCGTAGCTCAATGGTAGAGCTCCAGTTTGTGGTACTGGCTGTTGCGGGTTCGAGTCCCGTCGACCACCCTTCTCATTTTTTCGCGCTCCCCGCTGGGGAATATGATAAATACAGGCTTTGCGGTTGATTTCGCGAAAAATAACTGAGACAGTGCATACAATCGCAACCGGCCCGTCATGCGCACAATGCTTGCGCCTTTGAAATGCCTGCTCACCTGCCCCCTATGAACTTCTTCCCCACGGTCTCCGGTCGGCTGCTCGCCCCGCTTCTGGTTTTTGTCCTGCTCGGGGGTTCCGTCCGGGCGGCTGATGTCGTGGACAACTGGAGCTTTCTTGACCCGGGCGCCCCGCCACCGAAGACCGCGACTTTTGGAGCGCTGGGCATTCCGCTCAGTTTCGCCGGGTTTAGGGGGGGCGGAGTTGTCGATGCCCATTCCTCTCCGGCCAATCCGTTTCCCGGCACGGCCCGCGCGCTCTATGTGGAGCCAACTCCCGACAACGGCCAGCTGCGAATCCGGACCCGTCCGTTTCTCACGGAAAACCCGGCGCACGGATATTACGAATTCACCTTCCGCATTCTGGAAGGCAGCTTCTATCTGAGCGTGGGAGTTATCACGCTGCCGTGGAATCCGAAGGACGAACTGGCTTACGCGGAGAACGAACGCCTCTTCGCCCTGAACTTCAATTCCGGGGACCCCTTGGCATGCGGCAAGCTGAGGGCTCTCGTGACGGAGGAGACCGGCGCCATCGCCCCCGAAGAAAACTACACCTTGAGAATCGAGTGGAAACCCGCTGACAACGACGTGGCGTTCCGCTTTTTCCTCAACGGCAAGCCGGTTCTCAAGCCGGGCGGTGAACCGCTCTCACTGCCGGTTGATCGGAAGAAATTCGATGAGGGCGTTCTTGGCTTCCTGCTGTCTTCCGGCCAGACCGATCTTCCGTGCGCCAAGGCGTTCATCGGGAGCCTCCGCGCGGAGGCGCTTGCGCCCTGAGCCGGCCGGATTGTGCCCTGTGCCAACCCCTCGAGTCCCCACCGCATAGAGGGAGTCAGTCACTTTCTTGTGATGCTAAGCCTCTTGAAGACCCTCAAGATACTGGCGGTGATGCGGGCGGACATCAGCTATGGGCCTGCTGGTGGCGGGCATTCTGATCCCGGCATTGGAGGGGCGCGCCGCGCATATCATGTCGACGCCGCGATCGGCCATGACGACCAAACGGCAGTGGCGGCACAAAGCACGGAGACTCCGTGGGCAAGTATCCAGAAAGCCTCGGACAACGCTGCGCACGGGGACACGATCCGCGTGCATGACGGCACGTATCGCGAGCGGGTTGCCATTTCCACCAATGGGACGGAAGGAAGCGGACGTATCACATATCTCGCGGAAAACGGCGTCAGTGTTCGGGGGTTCGAGATCACCGGCAACTTCAACCGGATCATCGGATTCGAGGTTGCCCACCCATCATCTGAATGCCCATGCGACGATTGGAGAGGTGGGAGCCGGGGCGCGATTCGGCAGTCCGGGAAGTGATGGAGCGTTTTACATTTGGGACGGCTCGACAAATAACGTCTCGCGAAACAACATCTTTTTCAAAGCCACGACCGGATCCTCCCCCTAGAGCTATTCGAGAGGCGGAACGGCTGTCACGGACCATGATCTATGCTTTCCGAACGGGAATGCCGCGGTGACGAAGGACCCCCGGTTTGCCGACTATGCGTCACTTGATCTGAACCTGAAGCTCGACTCGCCGGCGATCAATGCGGCGGGCCCGCTGACGAGCACGGTCGGCTCAGGAAAATCGGCGAACGTGATCAAGGTCGATGATGATCCCAAGTCCGATCCCGCTCGATCCGCCGGTCACAATTGCAGTTTTCAAATCCTGCGATCAAAAGTAGCGGGCCTTCACCAGGCCGTCCAGCCACCATCGACGACGAGGCTGTGCCCGGTGACGAAGGACGCGCTGTCGGTGAGAAGAAAGAGCGTGGGGCCGACGATCTCGGTGTTGATGCCCACCCGCCGCAGGGCGGTTTTTCCCGTCAGGTCGCTGACAAATTCCGGATGGGCTTTGCCCACGCCGGGATTGGGAAACGGCCCCGGGGTCACGCAGTTGAACCGGATCCCATCCGGCCCGTAGTGGACGGCGAGGTAACGGGCGAGCTGGAGAACCGCCGCCTTGGCCGCGCCGTAGTCGATGGGGTTCGGGGTCATCGGTTCCTTATAGATACGGGGATCCGGGGCGACGACCCCATACATGCTCGAGAACAGCACGATGCTGCCGGAGCCGCGTTCCTTCATGCGGCCCGCAAGCGCGCGGCAGAGCACGAACGTCGGGGTGAGGTCGAGGGTCTTTTGAAATTCCTCCGGCGTGATCTGCTCAAGCCGCTTTCCCGCAGATGAGACCATCGTGAGGTGCGCAAGCCCGTCGGGCAAACCGTGCTTCGCTGCCATCGCATCAACAAACCCGGGCAGCGCGGCGGTGTCGTTGAAATCGAAGTCGAGCCCGGTCGTGCGCCGGAGGTTTTTCTCGCGCACGAGCGCCTCAGCGCGTCCGGCGAGATCAAAGCAGAGGACCTTTGCCCCGGCCGTGTCGAGCGCTTCCGTGATGGCCGAGCCCAGGTAGCCGGCGCCGCCGGTGACCCAGATGGTTTTTCCTTCGAGTGAGCTCCATGTTTTCATTTTGCAGTATATCCTCCGTCCACAGGCAGGTTGACTCCGGTGATGTAAGTCGAGGCATCGCTGAGCAGAAACACGACCGCCCCGCCGATCTCGCGGGCTTCGGCCATCCGTCCGAGCATGGTCGTCTTTGCATAGCGTTCAAGAAACCCGGGTGCCTGCGGTTTCTCCGGATTGTAGATGCCGCCGGGCGAGACGACATTCACGCGCACGCCCTGCGGCCCGTAATGCGAGGCGAGGAAGCGGGTCAGGTTGATCATCCCGCCCTTGTGGAAAAAATAATCCGGGGGCGCGGTCATCGAGGTTCCCTCGTAAAGCCAGGGGTTCATGCCGACCATGCCCTGCATGGAGGCGATGTTGACGATGCTTCCGGAGCCCTTTGCGGCCATGGCGTCGCCAAAGGCGCGCACCGTGGCAAAAAATCCCGTGGCGTTGGTCTCCATCGAGGCCTTCCAGGCGGCGAGGTCATCGCCCATTTTCGCCATCGGGCGGCTGACCGCGTTGAAGACGATCCCATCCACCCGCCCGTGCTGCGCGAGCACGCGGTCGCGGAGCGCATGGAGCGAGGCCTCGTCGCCGATGTCCACCTCATCGACATCCACGGTGCGTCCGGCGGAACATTCCGAGGCGGCCAGGGACTCCAGCGAGGAGCGGTTGCGCGAGGCGACAACCAGCGTGGCACCGGAGCCGCCCAGCGAGGCGACAAGCGCCCGGCCGAGCAGGCCGGTGCCGCCGAATTGGACGATCACTTTGTCGTGGAGCAGGGAGGTTTCAGACATAAGGGGAGCGGGCGGCGGGTTTGATGTCGTCCGGCAAAGAATCGATCTGCCCTTGCACAAGTTCGAGCCGTTGCTTGACGTAGGCACCGATCACTACCACATCCGCTCCGATATTGATGACCCGGTAGCCTTCCCCAACCAGCTCGGCCAGCGGCGCGATGAGGCCGGCGGTCATGGCAAACTTGCCGTGCTTGAGGCAGGCGGCGGCGACGCGCTTGCGGGCGGCCACAACCTGCGGATCGTCGAGCTGGCCGACCTTCCCGATCCGGTGGCTGAAGTCTCCGGGACCGAAAAGAATCCCGTTGAACCCCGGCACCGCAGCGATTTTCTCCACGTTTTCCAGCGCCTCGGGAGATTCGATCTGGAGGATCACGACGCGCTCGCGGTTCGAGTGCTCGAGATACTGGTCGAGCGGCACCATGCAGAACTGGCCATCGGCGTTTCCTCCATCCAGGGCGCGCTTTCCCTCCGGATAGCACCGCACCCACTCCACAATCTGCCGGGCCTCTTCCTCGCTGGCCACATGGGGGACGATAATCCCGGTGGCATCGGCCTCGAACGGGCGGATGTAGTCGCTGTAGCTGCCGCGGGCAACGCGCACGAACGAGTCCATGTCATGCACCCGGGCGGCCCGGATCTGGTTCTCGATGCCGATCCAGTCGTTGGGCACATGCTCGGTGCAAAGCCAGACGGCATCAGCTCCGGAGATCCCGGCAATTTCCATGACGCGGGGATCGGACAGGTTGCATTTGAAGACCGTCGGGAGTTGGCCTTCGAGGAGGAGTTTCAGCACGCGGCTGGAACGGAGTTTCATAACATGTTATTTGGTTGAGAAAAATCAGGCGGCACCGACTTCTTCGATGGCCACCTCGCGCCCGCCCTGCTCGCGGCTGAGGACGCCCGCAATCACGAGCTGCATGAGCTCGACGGTCTCAGAAAACGGAAACGGATGCACTCCCGTGCGCAGGAATTCGATAAAGGCCTCAAGCTGGGACTTGAAGGCGAAGAATGCGTCGCCGAAGGCGACTTGCGCATGTCCGGTCGTGCCGCAAAGCTGCAGGCAGCCATAGGCTCCATACATGTCGGAAGTGGCGACCACCACCGCGTCGGCTCCGCCACGGTGCTTGAGATGGACGATATTCCGCTCCGCCGTACCGGTGTTACGGACGCTCAGAAACCCGGGGCCAATTATCGGATAAATGCCCTCCAGCGCATGGATGGCATACGCCTCCCAGCTCTTCGGCGTCGTGATGCAGACAAACCGGAGTTCGCCAAGGTCATGGGTCGAGAGCCTGTAGGGCATGAACTCCTTGGCATAGCGCATCGCGCTCGACGACATGATCGGTTTGCCCGCGGCCACCCAATTCGAAAAAATCCGCAGGTCGTCCGCGTTGAGCGCAAGCGGCTTGTCGATGAAGACCGGTAGCCCGGCCTCGACAAACGGACGGGCCCGCTCCACATGCTCACCTCCAATGTCTGTCGCGATGATCACCGCATCAACCTGCCCGATAACATCCGTCGGATTTTCAACCACATGGGGAATTCCGGTGCATTTTGCCACATGCCCGGCGGTGAATCCACCGTTGCCAGTGCAGCAGATGTGCGTCACTTTCGCCCCAGGAATCGTCAGCGTGTCGGACGGCTCCTTGTTGAGATAGGCGGGTATTCCCGCAAAAGGACACTCCTTCGTCATGGCCTCACGGTCGTATCCGTTGAACATGGCGGTCCACGAGTAGGGATGCCCGTTCCCCACGCTGCAGCCCAGCATCGCGAGCCGGATGTCGTTGGGGTTCTTGATCAGAGCCATGGGTTCGGACCTCATCGCGCGCAAAAATTCATTCCTACCCTTAAACCTCCAACTTGGCACGAACAAGAAGATATTTCGATATTCGCACAGATATTCGCGCATCGAACTTATTGACTTCCTGCCCGGCACTTGATTCTTATGACGCGCATCCGCTTTCCCATGATCATCGACCTCCTCCACAACGCAGACCACTACTCCCCTCTTTCCCCGCGGTTCGCCTCAGGGCTTGCCTTCCTCAAGGATCTGGATTTCGGGGCTCTCAAGCCCGGGCGCAACGACATCGACGGCGATTCGCTCTACGTCATGTGCCAGGAATATGAAACCCGACCGACGGAAAAAGGAGTCTGGGAATCGCACCGCGCGTATGCCGACATCCAATTTGTCGTGGAGGGAGAGGAGCGGATCGGCTACGCGCCGCTGACATCGATGATCGTCAAGGACGCTTACAGGGCGGATGGCGATTGCGCGCTTTACGAAGGTTCGGGAGATTTTATCCGTCTTCGCGCCGGCCAGTTCGGAATCTTTTTGCCCCAGGATGTCCACATGCCGGGGATCGCTGTCACCCAGCCGTCCCCGGTGAAAAAAGTTGTTGTGAAGGTCCTGCTCTAGTTCCAATGCTGATATCTCATCCACTCATATGAAAACCTCCCGCACAAACTTCCCCGCCCGCCTGGGCTTGTTCCTGGTTGTCCTGACACTCGGGGGGGGCGTTCGAGCGGCCGATGTCGTGGAAAACTGGAGCTTCCTTGAGCCGGGCGTGTTGCCCAAGGCCCAGAGTTTCGCCGCGTCCGGCATTCCGATATATATCAGCGGGCTCAAGGCGGGTGGGGGTGTTGATGCAAAATCCACACCGGCCAACCCGTTTGAGGGAACCGCCCGCGCTCTCTCCGTGGAGCCGGCTCCAGACAACGGCACGCTGCGGATCTTTACCCGGCCATTTCCCGACAAGACCCCGGCGAAGGGTTTCTACGAATTTGCGTTTCGCCTGGTTGAGGGAGGGTTTAATTTTAACCCCGAGTTTTTTTCGGGTTCGTCGGATCCGAAGGGGCACTGGTTCAAAGGCACGGAGCAGTTCTTTGGTTTTGCCTTCATCCCCCGAGCCCCCATTATCGTTTCCCCTCCCAAGCAGAATCTCGTGACGGAAGATGTCAAGGTCCTCGCGATCGAAGAGAACTACGCCTTCCGGGTCGAGTGGCAAACCTCCGGTGACAACCTTGAATTTCACTTTCTCCTCAACGGAAAGCCGCTCACTGCGGCAAATGGGGCGGAGGTCTCCAAGTCTGTGCCACAGAGTAAAATCGCGGAAACCGTTTTGGGGTTCCGGCTGGCTTCAGGCTCGGAGGAGGGCCCGTGCTTCAAGGGGTTCCTCGGCCGCATCCAGGCAGAGGCACAGGCCCCTTGATGCGGCGCCAACCAGTCCCCCTCCAGGCGGGTTTAACACCAAAGTGATCCCTTGCATCGGGTTCTTGGGGACACCCCCTCATCGACTGCCATCTCAAACTTCTCCTCATGCCCCTCCAGTGTTCGCCGTGAGAGAGAGGGGTCCGCGAGATCCAGGACACGCTTGAATTCGGCGCGAGCAGGCCTCGCATGTGTAAGATCGTTCATCTCCAGCGATCAGCGAATTTGTTGTCGCGGCGAATTTGTTTGCCACGGTGCTTTACCAGCGCATAGTAGTCGTTGTATCGAATTATACCGATACAACGATGCCCCAACTTTCTTCCAATTCGATTCGCGCGCTTCCGCTTTTTTTGGCTTCCTTATGCCAAAATTATACCGGAATTACAAAATCGGGTGACATGAAGAAGAAACGAGCGTCGCAAGATTATTGTAAAGATTTATTGTTAAATAACATCGGGGTGTAGCTTAGCTTGGTAGAGCGCCTGGTTTGGGACCAGGAGGTCGCAGGTTCGAATCCTGTCGCCCCGACCACTTTTCGGAACGCGGTTTTCCCTCGGGAAACCGCATGGATAAAGGCTCTGCGGGCCACTGCTGGATTTTACCCGAATCGAATCGGATCGTGACGGATCGAGTTTGTCGCAAATTGTCGCAAACTTTTTGGCCCTCATAAACCGCAACACCCCCTTCCCTTGCGTTATATCCATGAACGGGGCTACCTGCAGCTCCCCGTCCCGGCGATTTCCGCCGGGGCACCAAACCGCAATACCAGCCCGGAGACGATTATGCCCCGCAACTCCTTCTGTGCCATCTCATCATCGCCCGGGCGGTTGAGCTGCCGCTGGCTGTGTTGGCGTAGGCGTCAAAGTGGCGGCCATACCGAACACATGCTGCCATCCGCCTCGGATTGAAAGCCACCGTTGTCCAGGTAAAAGCTGCGGAATTGATAATTGGCCATATTGTTTATCGCCCCATGCAACCACGGCGCCGTCAGCTTTGACGGCAAACGCACTCGTTGGAGTGGCATAACGCACTTTCTTTTTAAGAAAAATCGCAAGTCCGCCAATTTGAGATAATTGCGAGGTTTTTGCGTTTCAAGTGTAGCCATACATTTACAAATATAAC
>Ga0247840_10011467_pt1 | contig 10780 bp, 7 predicted proteins | sample LaCruzMarch2015__FD_192404 | JGI IMG/M metagenome (GOLD analysis project Ga0247840, IMG submission 192404) | Freshwater microbial communities from meromictic Lake La Cruz, Castile-La Mancha, Spain - LaCruzMarch2015_17m | ecosystem: Environmental > Aquatic > Freshwater > Lake | place: Spain...
CATAATAGTAATCATACTCCTGCATATGTTTTCGCCTCTGTAATGTAATCCGCCAAAACATCTTGGTATGTGCGTTTTCCCTCTAAAATTTCGCTAAGAGTTTGACGTTCCTTTTCCGGGATATAAAAACCCTCAACCTCCATAGAAAAAACAACTTCATCTAAAATCTCTTTTTGTTTTATTGTCATATAACTCACCCCATCTATTTTATTATACCCTATTTTCACAAAAAGTCAATTCATATTAAAGCTCATCGCAGTTTTTTAGGTTGAAGAATTTACAACTATAAATCTTTCAAATAAGTTGGTATAATAAGGGTGTTTTAGGTAATGAGTGTTTCAGGTTTTATACCCTATAATTGTATTATTATGTTTAATAATTATCTTTTTCGCACAATAAATTATAGTTAATAATTGTATCTATACACTAGGAATCGATTAAGGGAGTGTTTTAAAATGGCACTCTCTTAAACAGCTTTTCATAGTCAATATTAGCCTTGCGTGCTTGTGAATGCTGGTGTTTTCTTAGAATTCGGTAAATTTGCCCATCTTTTTTTAGCTTAGCACCTGTTTGTTTGAAATGAAATGGAACATCCGCTTTAACACATTGATTATGAATATTCAAAACCCAATCATAATCACAAACTCGCGTTTCATTGCCAGACTCACCTTTAACTACCGATTATTAGCAGTTTCACGTATTTGTGCGAAAAGCTTGGTATGGTAAGTGAATTATCCTAAGTTAGGCAAGAAACAATCATTTCATTGCTTACACTTTTATTTGTAGTTTGAGCTTTTTGGGTCTAACTCCTTAAAATTCACTTGCTCAAATATGCAATATAAGTTGTAATTCTTCAGCTTTCCCTAATATAATAATGTGACCTTTTATTCTTGATATTTTTTGATTTTAGTTTATCAATAAAATACATTTCATTATATAATATTTTCTAAATCTTGAATGAATTTAGTCGCAGTTAATTCATCGGGTACAGTTTGTGCTATATCAAATTGATTAGAAATTTGATTAAAAACTAGTTCTTTATTTGCTATTATTTTTTCAATGGGAATATTACATAATGCTATCCACAATAAATAAAAATTCTGATTTGTTCGACTTTGAACATTGGCTCGCTTATGCGAAATTAATTTATTAAAGTCTTCAAAGTTCTGACCTGTTAAAGCTTTTAATTTATCAATAAAATTAGATACATGATGTACCGATTCAAGGAATGAGGTATCATTGTTTTTAGTCATGTTATCGAAAAGCGTTGTAATATTTGCTTTTTTATTCATTCGGGCATTTATCCTATTATTTCGTATGAAAATATTTATTGTTTCAGAAGATTTAATATTATCTTTTATGTACTTATAGTCGATAAATGCTAATGTGGTAATCAGTTCTTCGGTTTTCATTCTTTTGTCGGATTGCTTAAATAACTTATCGGAATATTCATCAGAGATGTATTTAATGTTATCTACTACCTGCTTGTCAATATACGCATTCCACATTTCAAAAGTATTAGGAAGAATAGGATAAGGCTTTGTATTTAATCTTAGAAACAAGTCAATCGGTGAAAAGTTTTCGTTATTAGCCTGATTGATTTCAACAATATCAATGGGGAAATCTAAAATCTTATCCTTTAAACTGCTATCTTTTTCTTCTATTCTGTCAATATCTGAATTATTGAGTTCTTTTAAAATTCTTAACCGAGATAACTTGAATTTATCTATGTTTGAAGATTTAAATTTACCATCTTCGTCCTTATAGACTTCTCCTAAAAAGCCAATAATCGATAATAATCTTTGTTGTCCGTCAATAACTTCTGAAATGGAATCTTCACGTTTATAAATAAATATCGGCGGTATTTTAATTCCCAATAAGATACTTTCTAAAAGATAAGAAGCCTTTTGTTTGCTTATCACTTCAGAACGCTGATATTCTGGTCGTATCAAGAAATTTGATGCCTTGATATCTGTTAATATGTCATATATTGAAGATGAGGCTGGGTCTGTTTTTGATAATTTAAATTTAGCAAATTGCTCATTTTCAACATTTGTTTCCATTGCATTTTTATATAATGTTGGATTTTTGAAATATTGTGTAAACTCAAAACCATATTCTTCAAATAAATAATTTGAAACTAACAAATGTCTATTAATGACGGATTTGTAATAATGACTACCCATTTGGGCAAAAATGTTCTCCAAGTTATTACTTTCAATGTTTATGTTTTTCCATAACGATAAATTATCTTCTGCCTTATTAATATCATTTGCCATTTTAGAACAATCAATTTTCTCAAATAATTCTTGGTTCTCTTTATAAATTAATGTAAAAGCCCAAAAACTCACCTCATAAAATAAAATATTGTTCACCAAAGAAGAGTTGATATTGATCATGTTATTTCTTAGTTCATTAACTTTAGTCACAACATTTTGATAATAAGAAATAGTTTTTTCAACATCAATATCCTTATACTTTAAATAGTAAAAAGTTTTAATGGAGTCAGTCTTTGATTTTGCTGAAGCATAGCTATGTATTGGTATAAATGGTAATGTAATAAGAATCCTTGTTCTTGATAATAAATAGTTAACTCTATCTCTTTTCTGTAAACTTTGTTTTCTTTGAGGAACAAACAAAGAAACATTCTCATCTAAAAAAGAACTGTTATTTTCAAAAAGTTTTCTAAATGATTGTGCAATTTTATCATTTATAAACTCTGCTCGCTCAATTTCATGTGGTTTTAATGCTGTAATACCAGAATTATACCTTCTAAATATTTCCTTCTTAATTTTATCTTTTTGTCTATCTGTTAAAGAAGGTTCATTTAATACGCTAAATTGTAAAATCCTGATTTTTGTGTTTTTAAATGAATCTGATATGCTTTCTGGCAGTTGGATGAATTTACTTCCACTTAGGTTAGCAAGGCACTTAAGTCCTTTTTCAGAGAGAACTAGTTTGTTTTCTAAAAAGCGTTTTATTGTTTCATATCTCTGTCTACCATCTATAACTTCTTTTTTTGCTCCATTATCAAATATTACAATTGGAGGAACTTCTGTCCCTAATAATATACTTTCAATAAAGTATGTGGCTTTATCATCATCCCACACATATTTTCTTTGATAGTATGGTTCGAAATCTACCGTATTGGCAAAACGCTCGTTCAAGAAAGTATGTGAAATCGATTTTACTGTATTGTCTATCCTCAGATTATTTTTAAAAACATCTACAATATCGCTACAATCAAGTTCAAAAAGTGTCATGTTTTATCCTCCTATATGCTTTCGTGGTTTAATATATTGTTCTTTAAAACCGTCGATTTCTTTACTTATAACTGACCCTTGGAAAAAGAATTCGTTATTATAGTTTAAGCGTTGCTTCACAAGACCATCGACGGCAAATCTAAATACATATTGCCAACTCAAGTTCTGAAAAGCATTTTTAATTTGATGAATTGCTGGTAACCATTCATAAATATATCTACATTCATCAAAGACTATTGAATCCATAAACATTTTAGTATCTTTTGCCTTATATGATATTCGTTTAGCACTATGCGATACATAATGCATAGGATATGAAAACTGATTAATTGTTAAGTCTAGAAAAAGATTTTTGCATGGCTTATCCAAAAATTGATACATACCTCCTGAATCAAAATAATTCAATGATTCTTTAATATCTTCACGTACGTTGTTATTGCTAGCTTTTATATTTTGAATTATTTTCATTGACCGTAACAAATCTATACTTTGAGGTGTAATACCTGTCATTTCGGTAGCTAGTTTATTTATTTTGTGTATTCCTGGATCTGTAGATTGATAATTTTCTAAAAGCTTATTTGAAAGAAAGAACTTATAAATTGAATGATTTTTAACAGAGTTAATGTCTATGATATCTGGTATAATCTCTGGTGGGAAAATATCAATAAATTCACGCCAATTTTGAGAATTGGCAAATCTTAAATTTGGTACAGATACTGAAGCTATATCACAAATAAGTGATGTGATTAAATCCCCATAATAATTGTCGAAATTATTATTCAATTGCTCAAGCTTGATTTCATCAATTTCTTTGAAAACTAATTTACCGTTATTTACCATAGAAGCTTCCGAGTTTTGCTTTATCAAAAAATATTTTGACATAATATCTAAGTAAGTTGTTCGTTCCATATAATTAGATGCCTCAATTTCAGCAAAGTTTGTTATTAGTGTGCCAGGAGAGTTTAATCGGTGATACTTAAATAATGTTGAAATGCATCTTAAAGCATGCTTGTCAGAGATTAATGCTCCGCAAGAATCTATATATACAATGTCAAATTTTTTAGGAGTAAATTCAAAGAATTTTTCAATAGACATTTTTATTATTTTGGGCTGCTTGAAATTAGAATTATCATAAGAATTTAGTGCTTGGGTATAAATGCCACCATTTACTTCAAAAGCCCATATGTTTTGTGGAAGTATCCCTAAAGAAATTAACTCATTGAAATCATTTTTAGGTTCTGGTCCAGACAAATAGCAAACCATTAGATCTTCCGGCCTCTTATTTCCTATTTGCACAGTACGCTGCCTTTCCCATTCAATAATATAATCTAGATCTATCTTGCGTACTTCATCATAATCGCGACCTTCAGCAAATGAAAGGAAATAATCACGTATATTTCTAACATAATAATTATCAACACAACCGGCTAAATTCCTATAAACTGTAAGTGATTTTACAGCATGTTGAAGCATCATTTGACGAGCCGTATTTTTTATGTTCTGAGTGTATGTAATACTCATACTATTTTCTCCTAATTAAATTTCATAAAATCACTTTGATTTTGCAATCCGCATTTAGAGTCTCAAGGGATTTTTTTATTCCCCATTATTATCAGAAAATTACCCGATTTTTGTTCCCATTATAGACAAAAACTCCTATTTGAAACTATATTTATTTTTATAATCATTTATCTTGTATTGCAAATTCCTAATATCTTTTTAATCGTAGCTTCATAATTTTTAACCGTTATAATCCACTCATAGTTTTGCATGCAATAATTTGCGTGCAGATTATCCTATAACATTTACCTAACAATAATAAGTTTACCACTTTTGTTTCCAAAATTCAACAGTTTTCACTAATATTCCCCACAATAATAAGTAGTTTTTAGTATTCGAGAATATACGGTAATGTATATCAATATTTTTTTATGCTTAAATATTTTTTCTCAACGTATTGAAACTAGACCAGGTAGTAGATATACTAATATTGTAAAACATGGTAAACAGTTAAAATGGTAAGCAGTTAAAATGGTTATTAGAAGCTTTGTCCAAAGGGATAAGTGCGTCTAATAACTTTTTTTATATTTTAGGATTCACAATTTAATTCGATAATGAAAGACTGTAAAAGTTCTGTGAAAATGGAACATTTACGGTCTTTTTATTATATAAAAAATTATTTTAAAGGAGGTAGAAAAACAATGCGAGAGTTAAATTCGTTGTCATCAGTATGCTACTACGATTCTGGCAAGGAAATCATGCTGAATTGTTATGCCGATACGTTGGTATATCGCAAAGAAGGCAATTCCAGAACACTTGTAGCGATTCGTTTTGGTGGTTATCCTGAACACGTTCGTGGGATGAGTGATGCGATTAATGGCGGTATTAAGCTCGAAGCAATAGTAGAAGATAAAACTATTTATCTTACTACTATTTGTAGGATGCTTGGAGTAGCTGATATTATAAGCGAAAACAAGACGATTCCTTTTAATGATGTTCCATCTGATGATTGGGCTTTTAATAATATTAAAATAGCTTATGAAATGGGCATTATTAATGGGTTTGAGAATGGTAAATTTCAGCCAGAAGAGCCAATTAAATATCAAGATGCTATTAGAATAATTGTAAGTGCCTTAGGTTTTGATATTTATGCTAAAGACAAAGGTGGATATCCAAATGGATATTTAATGGTGGCTTCTGAAAAAGGAATATGCAAAGATGTTAAGGTTAGTTTTTCAGACAATGCTACCCGTGGGAATATTTTTAAGCTAATCTATAATTCGTTAGATGTAGAGATATTGAAACAAACATCATTCGGAAAAACTGTTAACTATGAAAGCTTCAAAGGCAAAAATATTTTAAGTGAATATTTATCTATATATAGGTCAAAGGGGATTTTATCGGGTTTATACGAAACGAAGATAGATAATAATAGTTCGCTTAAAAAAGATGAAGCTGTTATTGATAATGTAAATTATAAAATTGGGAAAACAGATATCAATGAATTATTTGGATATAATGTAGAATTCTATTATAGCTACGATAAGAATACGGATGAGAGGACACTTCTGTATTTAGAAGAAAATAGTAATCTTAATAATAAAATTACTATAAGTTCTAAAGACATAATCTCTTATGATAAAGGAACTATTAAATATTATGAAAACAAAAATAAAAATTCAATGCAAAAAGAGGCAATTATAAAAAATTCCGTGGATGTAATTTATAATGATAGAGCAGTTTTAATATATGATGATTCTATTTTTACGCCTTCAGATGGGGAGATTATATTGTTGGATAATAACGGAGATAGCATATGCGACGTAGCCTTAATATATCAATACGAAAATTATGTGGTTAAAGAGTCTAAGCTATCAAGCAATATAATAGTTGACAAATATGGGAAAAGCGATTTAAACCTTAATGATGACGTATTAAATAGAAAAATTAGAATTATAAAAAACGATAAAGAAATTAAGTTTGAAGATATTAAATTTGGTGATGTAATTACAGTATTGCGTGCGTATGGCATTAATGGGGAAGTAATAACAGCAAATGTGTCGGACGAAAAAACATCAGGAAAAATTGAAGAAATTATTAACGAAAATTCAAATGAAACAAAAGTAGTTATAAACCAAAATGAATACAAAATTGCACCAAGTTATAATGATGCTAAATTAAATATAAATTATATAAATCTAAGCCTAGATTTAGAAGCTGAATTCGCACTTGATTTATTTGGAAGAATTGCTTCGATAAGCACATCAGACACAGGTGCTTTTAGTTATGGTTATTTGATTAATGCGAGTGTCAAGAATGGAATTGATAATAAAGCTGAACTTAGAATTCTAACAACAGCAGATAAAATTGAAAATTTTACTTGTGCAGAAAAAATTAAATTTAACGATAACATAGCAAAAATAAAAAGCTCTGACGTTATCACTTCCTCTGAAATTTATGATCAAGCAGGAAAAACAATAATTAAACAGCTTATTTATTATAGCGTAAATGATAAAAATGAGATTACTGTTTTGAATACTGCAACAAATATGGCAGCAACGCCAAATTATATTGGTTATACAAATAATAGATTTACCAAAGATTTTGATTTAAATTCAACTATGTATGTTGCCAGCAGTAAAATGTTTGCAACTAAGTACTCAGTCACAAATAGTACAAGAATATTTTATGTTCCAACCAATTCAAATTCAGAGGATGATTATAGAGTTTTGCTTCCAAAGGATTTGGTTAATTATTATGTAAATTATACTGGAAGCTTATACGATATTAACAATAAGTATGAAGTTTCCGCAATAGTTATCACAAGAGATTATTATTATGTAGACTATGGTACATCACCAGTCTTTTTAGTTGATAAAGTGGTTCAAGCGATTGATGAGGAAGGTGAATCTATTTATAAAGTATATGGAATAACTAATGGTATGGAAATAACACTTAATTCTGGCAGTAAAAATTATAGATTTATTAATTCAACTCTTTGGAATTTTGGTGGTACATCTCTTGCAGACTTAAAGCAAGGGGATATTCTTAACTATGTAACAGATTCGGATTCGAAAATTTCCTTTGTTGGGGTTTTGTTTGATGCAGATACAACTCCTCTTTATAATGAAGAAAACTTAGGAAAGACTGAGGTGCCATTTCACTTAAAAGGAATGAAACTGTTTTGTTGGACCTTAAAAACATTTTGTGCTTTTCTTAAAAAGTTTGCCAAAAGTCAGTTATCAATTGTGATAGTTAGTATAGGGCAAAATAATTGTAATATGTCTTATGAAAATTCAATAAGGAAGGAGGTGAAACAAATGAACCTATCTCCTTCAAATTTGAAAACTATTGAGCATCAATTTGATTCTTTCTGCAAAGCAGTACTGCGTAATGAGGCACGGAATATATACAAACATAATAAATTCATTTCTAATATGGAAACAAGTTTTTCAAGTATTACATACAAAGAAGAAAAATCTCTTTTTGTTGAAGATGAATACCAACTATTTTGTGAACAGCTGAATGTCTTGAATTTTGTAGTAAACATTAAGCACGAATTGTTATTTGATGCTTTGTCCACATTAAAGCCCAAAAAACGCGATGTAGTGTTATTAAGGTATTGGCTTAATATGACAGATGAAGAAATTGCGAAAAAACTTAACCTCGTTCGAAGAACAGTAAATTATATGCGGACAAGTTCACTTAACGAAATGAAAAAATTCATGGAGGATACCGCCAAATGAGCAAACAGAAAAACAAACAAAAAAATATAGTCTTTGAAATAATTTTTAAAGCTGTTAATGGGAACGCAATCGAAGTTAATATAATAGTTGACCATTATGCAAGATACATAACTAAGCTATCTACTATTGTTTCAAAAGATAAAAATGGAAATTATTATAAGTACGTTGATGAGGATATGAGGCGGCAATTAGAAACAAAGCTTATAACAAAGATGCAAAATTTTAAATTAGTTTAATTCAAAGGCTAGCCCCGTAAGGTTTATTAACCCTATTTCCCCTTGCGGGGCAAAGCTATTGTCATTCTATAAATGGGTATTAAAACCTAATGTGTATTTGTAGGCTGATAATTATACGACACCTAGGTTGATGTTGCCAGTTGCTATAACATTTAATGTAATGCTTAAACTGATATTCTGTATGAATTTTTTAAAGGAAGTGTAGTAAATCATGCTAGAAAATTATAAGGATATTCTAAATATAAAAGAGTTATGTGAAGCCATTGACATTGGCAAAAATACAGCTTATAAATTATTGAACACGGGAGAAATAAAATCCGTGAGAATAGGTAAAGTATACAAAATACCAAAGGTGTGGGTTATTGAATATATATTAAATAAGAATGAGTTGAAATAAATTTGTTTATTGTAAATTTAAGTTCGTTGTTATATAATATCTATATGGTTTAAACAACGGACTACCTGTCAAATTTAAGGAGGTCGTAGAATAATGACAGCTGGTAGTCTACAAGAAAAAGCAGGTAAATTGTATGCAGTATTGCATCTTGGTAATGGTAAATACAAGTGGAAATGTACTGGCTTGACAATTAAAGGCAATAAGAAAAAAGCACAGATCTTTTTAGATGAACTAATAGCAGAATATGATAGTAAAAAGGTTATAAATGTTAAGAAAATATTATTTTCTGTTTATATTAAAAATTGGTTAAATGATATTAAATCATCTGTGGAACTTTCAACTTGGAATGGTTATGAATATATAATAAATAAACACGTAGTTCCATATTTTAATGATCTCAATGTATCGGTACAGGATCTAGAACCTTTTCAGATTCAAAAGTATTATAATTTAAAATTGGAAGAAGGTTTATCTCCAAATACTGTTAAACATCACCATGCCAATATTAGAAAAGCCTTGCAAGACGCTTTAATGCAGAACATAATTCCGTATAATGTTGCGGATAGAGTGAAAGTACCGAAATGCAATACATATCAAGCTAAGTTTTATGATGTAAATCAAATATCACAGTTGTTAGATTTAGTAAAAGATACACAAATTGAAACTGTTATATTGTTAACCTCATTTTATGGGCTTAGAAGGTCAGAGGTACTAGGGTTAAAGTGGAGTGCAATTAATTTTAGTAATAACACTTTGGTGATTAATAATACCATAACGAATTTGGGCGGTATTATTGAAAAAGAACGTACGAAAAATAAGGCGAGTCACAGAACTATGCCTCTTGCAGCTAATATAAAAAAACATTTGCAGTTATTAAATATTAAGCAAAAGGAGAATCGCTTATTATTTGGTAATGAGTATATTGAAAATGATTATATTTGCACTTGGGAGAATGGTAAGATCTTTTCGCCTGATTATGTAAGTCATAAATTTAAAGAAATTATTGTATCCAATAATATGCCTGTAATACGTTTTCATGATTTGCGTCATAGCTGTGCCAGTGTTTTGCTTGCGCATAACTTTGATATTAAAAAAATACAAGCATGGCTGGGGCATAGCAGTATTGCAACAACAGGAAATATTTATGCACACATTCAGCATTCTAGTAAAGTTGAAATAGGAAACGTATTAGAAAAGTCATTAGAAAATATTAGAAAATATTAGAAAAGTAGCTAAGTGAAAAATGCTAATAGAAAACCATTAGAAAAATATTAGAAAAACTAATATTTGATTTGATAACAAAAAAGAAAAACCATCAATCAATCAGCCGAAAGCCAATAGAATCAATGGTTTAACTTGGTGCTGGCGACCGGAATCGAACCGGTACGAGTTTAACCCCGCAGGATTTTAAGTCCTGTGCGTCTGCCAGTTCCGCCACGCCAGCACGGAGAACAAACTGCCTTAATATAATACCACGATAAAATTAAATTGTCAATTACTTTTTGTAAATAAATCACGACAAACGCATGAGATGAAATAAAACTGTAATATTTTCACTGTATGAAATATGATATAGTCAATTCGAAAGGGTTGATTATATATGGAAGAATTGTTAACATTCTTAAATTGTGTACCGGA